>WNFJ01678350.1_pt3 | contig 19303 bp, 13 predicted proteins | sample 5400461 | NCBI WGS metagenome assembly WNFJ01 (sample SAMN13153349, study PRJNA577476) | soil metagenome | isolation source: 115 cm saprolite on Douglas fir-dominated hillslope | place: USA:California | collected 2013-09-17
AACCGCTCGCTCGCCGCGATGCTCGACGCGCCGATCCCCGCCGTCATCGGGCGGGACCTCGGGGCGGCGCTGCTCGGCCCGGCCTCGGCGCTGCCCGACCTGCTGGCCGCGGTGCGCCAGGAGGGCCGCGCTCAGCCGCTCGTCGTGCGGTCGGAAACCCTGGGACGCATGATCCGCGTGAACGCCGCGCGCATCCCCGCCCCGGCGCACGACCAGAGCGTCGTCGTTTTGGTGGAAGACGTGACCGACCAGCAGGCCATGGAAACGCAGCTGATCCAAAGCGAGAAGCTCGCGGCCGTCGGCCAGCTCGTCTCGGGCGTCGCCCACGAGCTCAACAACCCGCTCACGTCGATCGCCGGGTTGTCGGAGTTCCTGCTCGAGCAGAAGGAGCTCGGCGCCAAGGACCGGGGGCATCTGCGCGTGATTCACGAGCAGGCGGAGCGGGCGGGGCGGATCGTGCGCGACTTGCTCACGTTCGCACGCAAGGGCCCAACCGAGGAGGCGGCCGTGGATCTCAACGATGTCATCCAGCGGACGCTGCTGCTGATGAGCTACGACATGACGCTCAAGGAGATCGCCATCCAGAAGCACCTGGCGGCGGTACCCGCGGTGCGCGGGGATCGCCACGCGCTGCAGCAGGTCGTGTTGAATCTGCTGACGAACGCCGCGCAGGCCGTGGCAACCAATCCGCCGGGGCGTGAGCGGGCCATCCATGTCAGCACCTGGTTCGACGACCGGGTGCGCCTCCGCATCGCCGACACCGGCCCCGGCATCCCCGACGCCGTGTTACCGCAATTGTTCACGCCCTTCTTCACGACCAAGGAGCCGGGCCAGGGCACCGGGCTCGGGCTCTCGATCACCTACTCGATCGTGGAGTCGCACGGCGGCCGCCTCTCCGTGCAGCGGTCGGCGCAGGGCGGCGCCGCGTTTCTGGTTGATCTGCCCCCGGCCACGGCAGGGGCGCCGCAGCCGCCCTCCGGACACGCGACGCCCGTGCCGGGCACGCCGGCAGCCAAGCGGACGATCCTGCTGGTCGACGACGACCCCGCGGTGCGGCGCATGGTGAAGGCCCTGTTCGGACGCGAGGGTCATACGGTCGACGTGGCACGCGGCGCGCAGCACGGGCTCGATCTCGCCGGGGCCCGCAGCTACGACTTGATCCTTGCCGACGCGCAGGCGCTCGCGCGCGATCGGTCATTCGTTGAACAGTTGGTAGCGGCGCACCCCGAGCTGCGGGATCGGATCCTGGTGGCGACGGCGGATGTGCGACCGACGGCTGATGGGACGCTGGCGCGGCTCGGCCTGCGCTACGTGCGCAAACCCTTCAACCTCCGCGATCTCCGCGACGAGGCAGCCCGGGTCTGGGCTGCCGGCGCGGTGTCGTAAGCTTCCGCGGGCCAGCCGAACACCGCGAGGTTCACGGCGCCGCCCGGCGCGAACTTCAAGCCCTCCCGCAACAGCAGGGCCCGCTGCACCACGGCGTTGTGGTCGCGGGCCCCGAGCGAGATGCGCCCCGAGGCATTGAGCACCCGCCACCACGGCACGTCCGCGTCGTCGGGCAGGGCTGAGAGCGCCCAACCCACGGTCCGGGCCGCGCCGGGCCGGCCGGCGAGCCGCGCCACCAAGCCGTAGGTCGCGACACGACCCTTGGGGATGTGTCGCACCACGCGATAGATCCGGTGATAGAAGGGGTTCACGAGCGCACCCCCATGGCTGACACTGGGCGCGCGAGCGCCGCGGCGGGGAGCGGAACGGGGGACCGCGGCGTGGGGTGACGCGTGTACGCGAGGCCCGCGCGCGGGGGAGCGAACCCGGCCGGCACTACCAACAGGGGCTCACCCGACGTGAGGGGAACGTCGTCGCCGCTCTGGGTGCCGTCGGTGTCCATCGAGGTCACCAAGCTCCCCCCGTGCCTAGCCCTGGCAGGCGAACCGAGCGCCGACCGAGTGTGATCCGTCGGCTCGCGAGCGCCGTCGTGCCATCCCCTCGAACCTACGCACCTTGCGCCGCGCCGCCAGCGCGGTCGCACCACCCGTGTCGCGCCCCCCGGGGGCGCCGCCCTACGCTACGACGCTCGCCGCGCGGCGTCTGCGACGTGGCTCACTAATTTTCTGCCCGACGCTCGCCGCGCTCGAGCCGACGTCGCGCGAGACCGACGCGTCGGCGCCGCACATCGAGCGCGCCGAGCGCGGCGACCGCCGCCGGCGTCAGTGACGCGCTCTCGCGACACGACGCACGACGACGCACGCATCCCTACCGGGGGCTTAGGATACGCGCAGCACGTCTTCCAGCAAGCCCGCCTCGCCCGACCCCAGGATTGACAAAATGTCCTCCAGTGCTCTGCGCTCGCGGGGCCAGGAGAACCGCTGCACGGCTTCTGAGGGCGCCGTCCAGTCGGCGCGGTCGTGCTCATCCGATGCCCGCAGCGTGGCGTCGGGGGCGACGAGCGCCACAAACACCGGGCCGAGTGCCACCTCATCGGCGCGGTGCCGATAGAACGCCTCCACTCGCGACGCGTTGTACAGTCGGAGCGGCGCGAGCCCCGTCTCCTCGGCGAGCTCGCGGAGCGCCGCCTGTACCGGGGTCTCCCCGGGCTCGATCGTGCCGTGCACCGTTTCCCATGACCCGGGGCTGCGCCCGGCTGGACCGCGCCGCAGCACGGCGACCTCGGGGCCGCGCGCCCCCTGCCGCAGCACGTAGACGTCGACGAAGGCGACGCGCGTGCGCGTCATGGCGCTCGCGCCCGCCGGAGGCCGGGACGGCGCCGCGGGGCATTACGCGAGCCCGGGGGGGCGTGCGAGTGGACGGCCGAGGCGGCGGGCGCGAGAGACAGGTGGGCGGGGCGGCCGCGCGGTCGGCGAAGGGGACGGGAGGGGTGGCGAAGGGGCCGCCGAGCCGCGGCTAGTGCCGACGTCCTAGCACGGCCTCAAGCCGGGCCGACAGCGCGCGAGCGCGGAACGGCTTGGTGAGGAAATCATCCGCGCCGAGCTCGAACACCCGCACCTCGTTGTCCTCGTCCCCTTTGGCCGTGAGGACGATGACCGGGATTTCCGCCGTGGCGGGCCGCGAGCGTAGGTGGGACAGGACTCCGTACCCGTCGAGCCCCGGCAGATTCAGGTCGAGGACAATGATGTCCGGTCCGACGCGGTCCACCTGATCGAGCGCCTGCACCCCGTCGCGCGCCTCGGCCACGACGTAGCCATCACGCTCCAGCAAGTCGCGCATCACCTTCCGCAGGCTGTCCTCATCGTCCACGAGCAGCACCTTGGGGGCGAGTTCGCCGTGCGGGCCGGAGCGTCGCGGTGGCGCCGGCTCCTCGAGCAGCTCGAAGTCCGCCCCGAGCGTCGCCGGGGCGGGAACGGAGGTCTCGACCCCGAGCGTGGCCGCGCCGGCCGGAAGCGGGGGTTGTCGCGTCGCGCCGGAACGGCGGCCCGGCGCGGTAGCAGGCGGTGGCTCCTCGTCCTCCTGGGGGACCTCCACGACGCGGGTCAGCTCGTCGACCGTGGTCTCCCCGCGGAGCACGTGCGCGAGCCCGGAGTCCCAGAGCGAGGTCATGCCCGCCCGTCGCGCCGCGATCGCGATTTGGTCGGCCGTTTCCCCCGCGGCAATGCGGCGTTCCACTTCCGGCGTGATCGTCAAGACCTCGACGACCGAGAAGCGACCGCGGTAACCCGTCATGGCGCAGTCGGGGCACCCCGCGGCGCGGTACAGCGGCGTTCCCGTCGGGAGCCAGCGCCGCAGCCGCTCGGGCGGCACTTCCATCCACACTTGCTTGCACGTGGGGCACAGTTTGCGCATCAACCGCTGCGCGATCACCCCGCGCAAGGCGGCCGCGATCTTATAGGCCTCGACGCCGATGTCCACGAGCCGGGTCACGGCGTTTACCGCGTCGTTGGTGTGCAGGGTGGAGAGCACGAGGTGGCCGGTCAGCGACGCCTGCACCGCGATCTGCGCCGTCTCGCGGTCGCGGATCTCGCCCACCAGGACCACGTTGGGGTCCTGGCGCAGAATGGATCGCAGCGCCGCAGCGAAAGTCAGTCCCGCCTTCTCCTGCACTTGCACCTGCACGATGCCCTGCATGCGGTATTCGACCGGATCCTCGACCGTCACGATGTTGACGCCTTCGCTCTTAATCCGGTTGATGCAGGAGTAGAGGGTCGTCGTCTTCCCCGAGCCCGTGGGTCCGGTCACGAGAATGATGCCCTCGCGGTAGTCGAGCAGACGGAGGATTGTCTCTGCCTCGCCGGTGTTCAAGCCGAGCGAGTCGAGCGACTTCACCGTGGCGCGGGAGTCGAGGATGCGGATGACGACTTTTTCCCCCTGGGACGCCGGGAGGGTCGACACGCGCAGGTCGATCGGCTGGCCGTTCACGGCCACGCGGGCGCGGCCATCCTGGGGCCGCAGCCGGTCGGCGATATCCAACGACGACATGATCTTGATCCGCGAGATGAGCGGCAAGCCGGCCTGGCGCGGGATCTTCATCACCTGCCGCAGCACGCCGTCGATGCGGTAGCGGACCGCCACGCCCCCTTCCTCAGGCTCGATGTGGATGTCACTCGAGCGCTGCAGGATCCCTTCGGAGATGATCAGGTCGACTAGACGGACAACGGGTCGTTGACTCGCCTCCGCCTCGGAGATGGCGATCTCCTCCGGGGCCGGCGCGTCGGCCAGCTCGACCAGGCCGGCCGAGGTTTCCATCCCCTGCAGCAGCTTGTCGACGGCCTTCTCGGGGCGATACAGCTCGTCCAGCTTGTCGGAGATCTTGGAGGGCTCCCGCGCCGTGGCGAAGGCCAGTGCTTTCTCGGCGTCGAGGTCGAAGGGGTTGGCCGTCGCGACTTCCAAAAAGGAGTCGGTCACCCGGAGTGGCAGGACGTGGAAGCGGCGTGCGAGCTGCTCGGGGACCTTCTCCTTCACCGCCGGTTCGACCTGCCCGGCGTCGGCCAGCTTGAGACGGAAGCGGGTCGAAAGCGCGGTCAGGATCTGCTCGTCGCTGGCGATCTTCTCAGCGACGAGCGTTTCCCACAACGTGGCTGCCGGGCTGGCCTTGGTCCGCAGCTCGGCGAGGAGCTCGGGAGTCAGCACGCCCGCCAAGGAGTGGGCCAACCACTCGTCCGGAAAGTAAGTCTCTGGCATTGGTGAACTTGTCAAAGGTAGTCCAGCGTGCCGCCCCGTCCAGCCCGAACCCCCTTAGTCCCTCACAAAATGGCCCAGAAGTCGCGCGTGACGTCGAGCGCGAGCCCGATGCGGTGCGTCTCGAGCCCGACGCCGGCCTCGAACCGGAACACGCCCAGCCATTCGAGGGCGACGCCGCAGGTGACCCGGGTCCCCGGCGTGGCGGCCCATGGCCCGCCCGCCACCGGCCGGTCGGCCCACCCGCTGGCGACGTACGGCGCGACGGTGGCGCTGCGCGGAGTGCGCGCGTAGGGACCGACGCCAAGTGAGGGGAACGGCACGGGCAGGCGCCACTCGGCGTGCAAGAGCAGCATGCGGGCGCCGCCCCAGCGCCGGAAGTCGTCGCCGAGCAGGGTACCGCGCCCGCCCAGCACGAAGGCGCGATGCGCCGGCAGCTTCGCGCTGGCGTTGCCGCCTTGCGCCCGGAGCAGCAGTCCCGCGGGCCCCGCGGGAACGAGCACGTGCCCCGCCGCCGCGAGCCGCCAATACGTCGCGCCGCCGTCGAGCCGCCCCCCTTCCAATCGGGTCTCGACGTGCAGGTCGTGCCGCACCGCGAAGCCTTCGCTGCGTCGCTCGAAGGCGAGCTGGAGCAGATCGGCCGGGGGGCCGCCGAGCGCCGGGTTGGGCCGGAACGTCCCGTTCGCCGGCGTCGCCACGGTGACGAGCGAGCCGAACGACTCGCGACGCACCGTGGCGCTCCACTCGCTGCGCACGCCGATCCCGTGGCGATAGGTCACGCGGGCGCCGTCCGCCAAGTAGTAGTCGCCGTAATCGCGCCCGAATTCCTGCGCGGAGAACGAATTCAGGAGCGGCGCGATCACCGGCCAATCTCCCACGTCGCGCACCTCGCGGTAGAGGCCTGCCTCGAGCGCCCCCCGCCCCCGGCGATCGACTGCGGAGAGCGAGCCCTTCGCCCGGTGATCCGCAAAGCCGTAGCGGGCGAGGGCCCGCAGCTCGCGCCGCTCGCCCCCGCCGCGCACCACCACTCCGGCGCCGGCCGCCAATCCCTCGACCCGGTTCGCATGCAGCAGGTCCGAAAGGCCGCGCACGCCGAGCCGACGGGCCTTGAGGCCCGTCAAGGCGCGTCGTCCGGCAATGTCCTCGACCTGCGCCCGCACCCGCTCCAAGTCGTTCTGGCGCACCGGCTCCGCCACGTCCTGGAGCGCGGTAGAGAGCGGCTGCGCCCACGGGAAGGAATCCCGCTCGGCCTTGGGCAGAAACGTGATCTCTTCGCCAGCGAACCAACTCGCCGCGAGGCCGAGATTGCAGACGTAGTTGGTGATCTCCCAGCGGCCGCGGATGACCCCGCGCACCGGCACGTCGAGCCAGGTGGCGCGGCGCCGGATCTCGATCTCCTGGCGGTAGGGCAGCCAGTAGCGCTGCTCCCACAGCGCGTTGTCGAGCACCACGCTCACGTCTTCGAGCTGCGGGTCGAGGTAGGCGCGCGGCGTGAAGTTGAACGCTAGCCGCACCAAGTCGGCCGTCGCGACGTCCACATACAGCGTGCCCACGATGCGCGGCAGATCGAACCGCTTGGGCCGCACCTTCAAGGCGACCACGCGCACCTCGCGCTCGGGGACGGCGATCATCGTCGTGTCGCCCAGCGCGAAGTCGTACAGGTCGGGACCGACGCGGGAGAGCGGATGCGGCACGTCGCGGACCTCGTCCCCTTCGCCCAGCCGGATCGCGGCGCCGAAGTTGTTCTGGACGATGCCGAGGTGGTCGCGGTGGTACACGATGTCGGTCGGCAGCTCGGCGCGGTCGCGCCATCCGATCACTCGCTGCTTGCTGCTCGCCGGGGCCCTCCAGTACACTTCCAGCTCCAACTGGTCGGTCTTGACGAGGCGGGGGGCATCGGCGAGCCCCTCCCCGAACGCCCCCAGAAAGAAGAGGAAGCCGTGGGCCTGAGCCTTGTAATCGTGGAGCGACGTGTCGGCGGCCGCGCCGCCGCGCCGCAGGATGGCGCGGCGCGCCAGCGCCAGCGCGGCATCAGCGTTCCACGCTTGCGCGGACGCGGTGCCGGGGCAGCAGAGGACGGCCAGCGACAAGGCGACGGCGACTCGGCACCGGTCCATACGTCGTGTACCCCGCTGCCTCGCAGATGAGCGATCCGCGCGCCGAGTTCCTCGCCCGCGCCCGCCAGGGCGGCATGGTCCCGCTCATGCGGGAGGTGCTGCTCGACGCCGACACCCCGCTCGCCGCCTTCGTGAAGGTCGCCCAGCCGCCGTTCGCGTTCCTGCTCGAATCGCTAGTGGGGGGTGAACGCTGGGCCCGTTACAGCTTCCTCGGCACCGAGCCGCGCGAGGTGTGGCGCTACCGCGGCCGCGCCGTGGAACGCTGGACCAAGCCCACGGGCTGGCGCGCCGCCGGAGAGACCGACGACCCGATCGGCCATTTGGCTGAGCGGATGCGCGCCATGCCGGCCGTCGTCGTCCCGGGACTCCCGCGATTCACGGGTGGGGCGGTCGGGTACCTCGGCTCGCCGACACGCTCGAGGTCCCGGACGCCGTGATGCTCATCGCCGATACGCTGGTGATCCTCGACAACCTGTTTGGTCGCGCGATCGTGGTCGCGAATGTGGAGGTGCCCCCCGGCGCCCCCAGCGCCGAGCGGCTGCGGCTGCACGACGCGGCCGAGGCGCGGCTGTCGGCGATCGTCGCGCGGCTCCGCGGGCAGCACGCGCTCGCGCCCCTCGTGCTGCACGACGCGCTTCCCCCGCTGTCGACGACGTCCCGCTATCCCCGAGCGGCCTACGAACGCGACGTGGGGAAGATCCTCGCCTACATCGCCGCGGGGGACACCTTTCAGACGGTGCTGTCGCGGCGCCAGGAGGCGCCCGGGGGAGTCGATGCGCTGTTGCTGTATCGCTATCTCCGCGCCCTGAACCCGGCCCCCTACCTCTTCTATCTCGTGCTCGATGACTTCGCCCTCGTGGGCAGCTCGCCGGAGGTCCTCGTGCGCGTCGAGGGCGGCGAGGTCACGGTGCGGCCGATCGCCGGCACGCGGCCCCGCGGCGAGACGCCGGAGCAGGACGAGTCGCTGGCCCGCGCCCTGCTCGCCGACGAAAAAGAGCGCGCCGAGCACCTGATGCTCGTGGATCTCGGGCGGAACGACGTGGGCCGCGTGGCGCAGTTCGGCACCGTGCGGGCGACGGATCTCCTGGCGATCGAGCGCTACTCCCACGTGCAGCATCTCGTCAGCGAGGTCCGCGGGCGGCTGCGCGAAGGCTACGACGCGCTCGACGTGTTCAAGGCGTGCTTTCCCGCCGGCACGGTGACCGGCGCGCCGAAGGTGCGCGCCATGCAGATCATCGACGAACTCGAGCCGGAGCGCCGCGGGCCGTACGCGGGCGCGGTGGGCTACGTCGGCTGGGGCGCGACGAGTCTCGACACGGCCATCGCGATCCGCTCGGCCCTGGTGCTCAAGGACCGCGTCGTGGTGCAGGCCGGCGCCGGGATCGTGGCGGACTCCGATCCGGCGCGCGAGTTCGCCGAGACCGAGCAGAAGGCGCAGGCCGTGCTCAAGGCGTTAGCGCTGGCCAAGGCGGCGCCCTCCCCGTGACCAGCCGGCGAAGTATATTTGGCGCTTGTGTTTAAGCTGCTGAGCACCACGGGCGAGCAAGCCATCGACCTGCCGCCCGGCCGCACCGTTGTGGTCGGGCGGGCCGTCACGAGCGACGTCCCGATCTACGATCCCACCATCTCGCGGCGCCACGCCGAGGTGTCGCTCACCGACGGCGGCGTCAAGGTCAAAGACGTCGGCTCCTCGAACGGCACCTTCCTGAACGGCGCGCGCATTACCGACGCCGTCGCCGGGGAGAACGACGTAATCGCGTTCGGCAAGGTGGCCTTCCGCGTGAAGGCCGTGAGCGCGGCCGTACCGCGGCCGCAGGTCGTCCCGTCGGGCGAATTCACGAGCGGCAAGGGCGCGGCCGGCGCGATCGTGCGCCAGCTCCCCGTGAGCGTGTCGGGCGGCGTCCCGGCCATCGTCACGGCAGCGCCGTCGGGTGCGTCGCACCTCAAGGTCAGCGCCAAGTCGCTCGAGGAACTGCGCGAGAAGAAGCTAGAGCTCTTGCTCGAAATCTCGAAGGAGCTGTCCAAACAACAGGCGCTCGACCAGTTGCTCGAAAAGATCGTCGAGTTCACGTTCCAGGTCATCAACGTGGATCGGGTGTCGATCCTTCTGCTCGAGGAGCCCTCGGGCGAGCTGGTGCCGCGTATCTCCAAGGGCCGCACGGCGCAGTCCACGGCCTCAAAGCACGTCCCGCAGTCAATCGCCCGCCGGGTGGTCGAGGACCGGGTGGCGATCCTCTCCGACAACACCGCTACCGACGAGCGCTTCAAGGGCAAGTCGATCCTGATCCAGAGCGTGCGCAGCGCCATGTGCACGCCGCTCATGGGCACGGACCAGAAAGTCCTGGGCATCCTGTACGTCGACAATCTCACGGCGACGCACTCGTTCTCGGACGACGACCTGAAGTTTCTGATTGCGTTCGGCTCGCTCGCCGCCGTCGCGATCGAAAACTCCCAGCGCTCGGAGCGGCTCCAGCACGAAGCGCTCGTCCTGTCCAACTTCCGGCGCTATTTCGCTCCCAATCTGGCGACCCAGATCGCGCAGCAGGAGGGCGCCGTGCAACTGGGCGGGCAAAAGCGGCCGGTGGTCATTTTCTTCTCCGACATCCGCGGCTTTACCCCCCTCTCCGAAGCGCTCGCGCCGGACGAGATCGCCACGCTCCTGACCGAGTACTTCACCGAGATGGTCGACATCGTGTTCGAAAACAGCGGCACGCTCGACAAGTTCATCGGCGACCGGATCATGGCGCTGTGGGGCGCGCCCATTGCGCACGAGGACGACGCCGACCGGACTATGGCCTGCGCGCTCGACCAACTGGCGGCGCTGGAAAAGCTCAACGCGAAGTGGCAGGAGCAGGGCCGGCCCGAGCTCAGCGTCGGCATCGGGATCAATTTCGGCGAAGTGTTCGCCGGCAACATCGGCTCCGATCGGCGGCTCGAGTACACGGTCATCGGCGACGGGGTGAATACCGCAAGCCGCCTGTGCGACATCGCGGGACCGAACCAGATTCTGATCTCGGAGCCGTTCTACCAGCAGCTCAAGCGGCCCCCGCAAGTCGAGTCCCTCGAGCCACTGCAGGTCAAAGGGAAGTCGAGGAAGGTCCCGGTCTACCGGGTGAAACGGTAGGCGACCCCGAAGCGCTCGAGCAGCTCGAGGGCCAGCCGCAGCGGCAGCCCCATCACGCCGAAAAAGTCGCCCCGGATCCCCTCGACCAGCGCCGCCCCCTTGCCCTGGATGGCATAGGCCCCGGCCTTATCGAGCGGCTCGCCCGTGGCCACGTAGTCCGCGATCTGGGTGTCCGACAGCGGCCGAAACGTCACGTCCGTCACGTCGAGCGCGTGCTCGAGCCGTCCGTTTCGCGCCACGGCCACGGCGGTCATGACCTGGTGCTTACGCCCCTGCAACTGCTGCAGCATCCGTGCGGCATCGGCCGGCGTGGCGGGTTTCTCGAACACCTGGCCGCGAAGCACGACGGTCGTGTCGGCGACGGCGTCCCGCTCGCGCGAGGCCACGGCCGCGGCCTTGGCCCGGGCCAACCGGGTCACATACTGCTCGGGGAGTTCCGCCGCCTCGCGCGTTTCCTGCAGGTCGGGAGGGACGACGCGGAACGGGATTCCCAGCATGTCGAGCAGCTGGCGGCGCCGGGGCGAGCCGCTCGCCAGCACGATCATTGCTCGAGGATCAGGGTCACGGGGCCGTCGTTCACCAGCTCGACTTCCATCGCGGCGCCGAACTCCCCCGTCTCGACCGGGAGGCCGCCACCGCGCTCTCGTAGCAGCGCCACGAACCGCTCGTAGAGTGGGATCGCGACGGCAGGCGGCGCGGCCGCAATGAAGCTGGGGCGTCGACCCTTCGTCGCGTCGCCGTACAGGGTGAACTGCGACACGACCAGCAGCGCCCCACCGACATCCGCCAAGGCCAAGTTCATCTTCCCTTCGGCATCGCCGAAGACGCGCAGGCCGAGCACCTTGTCGGCCATCCAGCCCAGGTTCTGCTCGGTGTCGGAGGGGGCGAAACCGGCCAGCACGACATAGCCCCGCCCGATCGAGCTGACGGTCCGGCCAGTCACCCGCACCGCCGCGCGGGAGACGCGCTGGAGGACGACCCTCACTCCACCGTCACCGATTTCGCCAAGTTCCTCGGCTGATCGACGTTGCAACCCCGGCGCACGGCCATGTAATACGCCAGCAGCTGCAGCGGCAGGACCGTGAGCACCGGGGTCAGGAAATCGAGGGTCTCCGGCACCTCGATCTTCTGGTCGGCGAGCTTCGCGAGTCCGGTATCCCCCTCCGTCACGACGGCGATCACGCGCCCGCCCCGCGCTTTGACCTCTTCCACGTTCGACACGACCTTCTGGTATACGGCGTCCTTCGGCGCGATAAACACGACGGGCATGAGATCGTCGATCAGCGCGATGGGGCCGTGCTTCATCTCGGCCGCGGGATACCCCTCGGCATGCACGTACGAGATCTCCTTCAGTTTCAGCGCGCCCTCGAGCGCCACCGGGAAGTTGTAGCCGCGTCCTAGGTAGAGCACGTTCCCCGCGCGCATCATCCGCTCGCCGATCCGCTCCACTTCGGGCGCTCGCGTCAGCACGCGCGCGACGAGCTCCGGCAGCCGACCCAGGGCGCGCACCACCTCGCGGCCTTGCAGGATCGACAACGCGCGCAGCCGGCCCATCTTGAGAGTGAGCAGCGCGAGCGCCGCGATCTGACTGGTGAACGCCTTGGTGGAGGCGACCCCGATCTCGGGGCCGGCGTGCAGGTAGATCCCGCCATCCACCTCGCGCGCGATCGTCGACCCGACGACGTTGACGAGCCCGAGGGTGCGGGCCCCGCGCCGCTTCGCCTCGCGCAGCGCGGCCAGCGTGTCCGCCGTCTCGCCGGACTGCGAGATCCCCACCACGAGGGTCCGGTCATCCACGATCGGGTTGCGGTAGCGGAACTCGGAGGCGTACTCCACCTCGGAGGGGATACGGGCGAGTTCCTCCATCATGTATTCGCCGATGAGCGCGGAGTGCCACGACGTGCCGCACGCGGTGAACACGATGCGGTTCACCTGGAGCAGCTCCTCGTCCTCGATGTTCAACCCGCCCAGTTTCGCCGTGCCGTCTTCCTCAAGCAGCCTCCCGCGCAGCGTGTTCCGCAGGCTTTCGGGCTGCTCCATGATCTCCTTGAGCATGAAATGCGCGAAGCCGCCGCGCTCAATCGTGGCGAGGTCCCAGTCGACCCGAGTGACCGTCTTTTCCTTCTCCACGGTATCGAGGTCGAGGATACGGTACTCGGTGGGTCGCACCACGGCGATCTCGCCGTCGTCCATGTAGACGACAGACCGGGTGTGGGCCAGCACCGCCGACGCATCCGACGCCACGAAGTTCTCGCCCGCGCCGATGGCGACGAGCAGGGGTGACCCGCGCCGTGCAGCGATGACGGTGTCGGGTTCGCGCGTCGACACCACCGCGATGCCGTAGGTGCCTTCGAGTTGCTGCAACGCCCCCGCCACCCCGCGACCAGGGCGCCGCCCGCGGCCAGACCCTCCTCGATGAGGTGGGCGAGCACTTCGGTGTCGGTCTCGGAGCGGAACACGTGGCCGCGTTTCGCGAGGGCGGTGCGCAACGGCCCGGCGTTCTCGATGATGCCGTTGTGGGCGAGCGCCAGCGTGCCGCCGCAGTCGGTATGGGGGTGGGCGTTCACCGTGTTCGGCGCACCGTGCGTGGCCCAGCGCGTGTGGGCGATGCCGGTATGGCCGGGCGGCAGCGGTGTCCCGAGTTCCTTCTCGAGGACGCTGATCTTACCCGGGGCCTTATGCACCTCGATGCGGCCATCCGCCACCAGGGCCATGCCGGCGGAGTCGTAGCCGCGGTACTCCAGCCGCTTCAGCCCATCGAGCAGGAGCGGGGCCGCTGGCCGCGGCCCGGTATACCCTACGATCCCGCACATAGTCGCCGCCCTTCCTCTACCAGGTGTCGCGCCTCGGCGTTCGTCGGCGCCTCGGCGATGAGCCGGATGATCGGCTCCGTGTTCGACGGCCGCACGTGCAACCAGCGCCCCGGCCACGCCAGCCGCAGGCCGTCCTGCGTGTCGGCCGCGGCGTCTGCGAATTGGCGCCGCAGCGCGGCGTACGCGCGCTCGAGCGTCGGGCCGCGCGCGGCCTTCGCCTTGACGATCGCATAGCGGGGCGCCGCCGCCACCAGTTCGCTCACCGGACGCTCCTGGCGCGCCAGGAGCGTGAGTAGCAGGGCCGCCGCCACGGGAGCGTCGCGGCCGACGTGCAGCGCCGGGTACATCACGCCACCGTTTCCCTCCCCGCCGATCGGGGCATGCAGCGCCTGCATCGCGCGGGCGACGTGGACCTCGCCTACCGGCGTCCGCACCAGGGTCGCCCCGCACGCCCGCGCCGCGTCCTCGACGACGAGACTGGTCGAGAGATTGCAGACGACGACGGGCGGAGCGAGCGACGCGGTGCCCCCGCGCGGCCCGCCTTCCCCGCGCGATCCCTCCGCCCCCCGCGGCTCGGGGCGGCCGTCGGGCGCCGGCCCCAGCACCGCGCGCACGGCGAAGGCCAGCGTGTAGTCCTCGCCGATGGGGACGCCGCGCTCGTCCACGATCGCCAGCCGGTCCACGTCCGGATCGACGGCGAGGCCCACGTCCGCGCCCGACCGCCGCACGAGCGCCGCCAGGTCCCCCAGGTTCTCCGGCACCGGCTCGGGGGGCCGGGGGAATTGGCCATCGGGCTCGAGGTTGATCCCCACGACTCGGCATCCCAATCGTTCGAGCAAGGGGCCCATCAGCGGCGCGCCCGCCCCGCGCACCGCATCGAGCGCCACGGTGAACCGCCGGGCACGCACCGCTGGCAAGTCGACGCGCGGCAACTGGAGGACCGCCGCGACGTGGCGGTCCGTGGCCTCGGGATCGACGCTGACCGCCGCCTCGCGATCGGCGCGGCCGCCCCCTTCCACTGCCAGCGCCGCGACCCGGGCCCCATCCGCCGCATCAAGAAAGATGCCATCTGGGCCGATGAGTTTCAGGGCGTTCCACTCGATCGGGTTGTGGCTCGCGGTGACGGCGATCCCGCCTCCCGCCGCGTGGTGCGCCACCGCGAGCTGGATCGTCGGCGTCGCGGCAAGGCCGAGCGCGACCACGTCACAGCCGACCGACACGAGCCCCGCCGTGGCGGCCGCGGCGAACCCCGGCCCCGACTGGCGCGAGTCGTGTCCGACGATGACGCCGGAGCGACGTGTTCCGGCCCAGCGCCCGAAGGCCGCCGCCCACCGGGTGACGACGTCCGCGGTGAGGTCTTTGCCCACGATCCCGCGCACGCCGGAGACGCCGACCATCAAGGTGTCGGTCATGGCGGCAACGTAGAAAGCGCGGGGGGGCGCGTCAATCGGACGCGCGTCAGGTGCGTGGGGCTTCCAGCGGGAACGCGGGGAGATGCAGCGGCTGGACCTCGGGGGTGGGCACCGGTAGCGCCGCCCGGTCGGGGAAGGCGGCGAGGAACGCCTCGATCACCCGTACGTCGAACTGCCCGCCCTTGCCCTGGTCCAACTCTTGGAGGGCGCGCTGCACCGACAGCGCCGGGCGGTAGGGGCGCACGCTCGTCATCGCGTCGAAGGAGTCCGCCACGGTCACCACCCGCACCTCGAGCGCGATCTGGTCCCCGCGCAGTCCGTCGGGAAAGCCTTTGCCGTCGAGGCGCTCGTGGTGCGAGCGCACGATGGCGAGCGCGGCCGGCGCGTCGCGCATCAGCGGGGCGAGCACGCGGGCCCCAATCACCGGATGCTCCATGATATGGCGGTATTCCGCGTCGGTGAGCTTGGACGGTTTGTGGAGCACGGATTCCTTGACGCCGATCTTGCCGATATCGTGCAGCTCGGCGCCGAGGGCGATGGCGTCGATGGTCTGCGGCGGCAGCGCCATGCGGCGACCGATCGCCAGGGCGTAGTTCGCGACGCGGACGGAGTGGCCCCGCAGGTAGGTGTCCTTTTCTTCCAGGAAATGCACCAGCGCTTGGAGCCGCTCGAGCGAGAGCTCCTCGATGCGGCGGGCCTGCTCCTGGACCCGTTCTTCGAGCTGCTGGTGGTACATCCGGTTTTCAAGGATCAGGCGACGCTTATCGAGGGCCTGCATCACGCGGGCCCGCACTTCGTCGAGGTGGAAGGGCTTCGCCACGTAATCCAGGGCGCCGAGCTGCAGGCAGGCGACCGCGCTCTCGACTTCGGCGACGGCGGTCACGACGATGACCGCGGTATCGGGCCAGTTCGCGATGATCTCGCGCAGCAGCGTCGCGCCGTCCATCTGCGGCATGCGCAGATCGGAGATGACGAGCGGTACCGGGTCGCGCCGCATCACCTCCAGCGCTTCGGTGCCGGACCCCGCCTCGGCGCAGGTGAAGCCCTCGCCTTCCAGCAACCGCACCAGCACACGGCGGAGCCGCGGTTCGTCGTCCACGATCAGGCACTTGACGGCGTTCGGTTGCGGCATCGTGCGCTCAAGGTAGTGGTCGCTTGCTCGGCGCGAAAGCCACCCTTACGTTCCCGCCATGACCCAGGTGCTCGCGGACGACCAGAGCCGCCGCTTCGCCACACGCGCGGTGCACGCCGGGGCCATCCCCGATCCGCTGGCCGGCGCCGTGATGACGCCGATCTATCAGACCTCGACCTACATCCAAGACGGGCTGGGCCGGCACAAGGGCTACGAGTACGCTCGCACGCGCAATCCCACGCGCGAAGCGCTCGAGCGCAACGTCGCCGCCCTCGAAGGCGGGCGGCACGGGTTCGCGTTCGGGTCGGGGCTCGCCGCGCTCGACGCGGTGCTCAAGGTGTTGGTGGCGGGCGATCACGTGGTGAGCGGGGAGGACCTCTACGGCGGGTCGCACCGGCAGATGACGCAGATCTGGGCGCGGCTCGGTCTCGAGTTCACCTTCGTGGACGGCGCCGACGCGCGGGCCCTGGCGGCGGCGCTGACCCCGCGCACGAAGCTGGTGTACCTGGAAACGCCGACCAACCCGATGATGCGGCTGTGCGATCTCGCCGCCGCGGGCGAGATCGCGCGCGGCGCCCGCGCGCTCCTGGTCGTCGACAACACTTTCGCCACGCCCTTCTTCCAACGGCCGCTCGAGTTCGGGGCCGACATCGTGCTCCACTCGACGACGAAGTATCTGAACGGCCACAGCGACATGGTGGGGGGATTGCTGGTGACGAACCGGGACGATCTCGCCGAGCGGCTCGCGTTCATCCAGAACGGCTCGGGCGCCGTGCCCGGGCCATTCGACTGCTGGCTCGCACTCCGCGGCACGAAGACGCTGGCGCTGCGGATGCGCCAGCACGACGCCAATGGCCGCCGCATCGCGGAATGGCTCAGCCACCACCCCAAGGTGGGGCGGGTCTATTACCCCGGCCTGCCGTCGCATCCGCAGCACGAGCTCGCCTGCCGCCAGATGAGCGGGTTCGGCGGCATGATCTCGATCGAGCTGGGGACGCTCGAGCGCGCGCGACGGGTCGTCGAGCGCACCAAGATCTTCGCCCTGGCCGAGTCGCTCGGAGGGGTGGAGAGCCTGATCGGCCATCCCGCCTCGATGACCCACGCCAGCGTGCCGCCGGAGCGGCGGCGGGCGATGGGCCTCACCGACAGCCTGGTGCGCCTGTCGGTGGGCATCGAGGACGTCGACGACCTGATCGGGGATCTGGAGCAGGCGCTCGCCGCCGCCGGGTGAGCGCGAAACACCCGCCGCTCCGGGGCGTAGGGGCTGTATCTTCCACACTTAGGAGCTGGTCATGACCGACGCTACCGGGCTACCCGCCGCCCGCCCCCGCAAGATCCTCACCCAGATCGCGCCGATCGCCTGGGAGCACCCCGCCGACCGCGCGGCCCTCCAGGCGCTGCGGGCCGTTCCCGGCTTCGACGAGGTGGTGAAGAAGCTGGTCGGGCTTTTGGGGGAACGCGGTATCCGGCTGTTGTTCCAGGCCAACGCCGTGCGCGTCGGCCCGACGCAGTTCCCGCGCTTGAACGCCCTCCACGCCGATGTGCTCACGACGATGGACTGGAGCGAGCGGCCCGAGCTGTTCGTGTCGCAGACGCCGTTCGTGAACGCCGGCGCCTACGGGATGCAGCGGCCGTTCATCGTGATCAACTCGGGGACCCTGAAGCTGCTCGATGACGACGAGCTGCGCACGCTGCTGGGGCACGAGCTCGGCCACGTGATGAGCGGTCACGCGCTGTACCACACCCTCCTCGTCATCATCCTCAGCGTGAGTCTCGGGCTCGTCCCGTTCCTGGCCGGCATCGCGCTGCTGCCGATCCAGCTCGCGTTGCTCGAGTGGTATCGCAAGAGCGAGCTGTCGTCGGATCGTGCGGGACTGCTGGCCGCGCAGGACCCCGTGGCGTCGATGCGCATGTTGCTCAAGATGGCGGGCGGCGGCGACATGAAGGAAATGGACTTGAACGCGTTCCTCGCGCAGGCGAAGGAGTACGAGGAGACGGGCGGGGCGCTGGACCGCGTGTTCAAGATTCTCAACACGCTCGGGGCGTCACACCCGTTCAACACGCTCCGCGCCGCGGAGCTCGACCGCTGGATCGGCGGCGGCACCTACCAGCGCGCCCTGCAGGGCGACTACCCCAAGCGGGGGCCCGAGGCGGACGCGCGGCCCCTCGACCAGGACATGGACGAGGCCCGCGACTACTACATGAAGGAAGCGAAGGCCGTGGTGAACGACGTGGTGGACACGGCGAAGCGGGCCGCCCAAGCGTTTACGGAGGCGTTCAAGAAGAAGTGAGAGTCCTGGTCGTGGGTGGAGGCGGCCGCGAGCACGCCCTAGCGTGGGCGCTGAAGCGCGACACTCCCGACGCGACCGTGTTCGCCTCGCCCGGCAACCCCGGCACCGCTCAGCTCGGCACCAACCTGAAGATTCCCGTCACGGCGAGCGAGGACCTGGTGGCCGCGGTCCGGGAGCACGACATCGACCTCACCATCGTCGGCCCCGAGGCGCCGCTCGCCGCCGGCCTCGCCGATCGGCTGCGCTCCGCCGGCCGCGCCGTGTTCGGGCCCAGCGCGGCGGCGGCGCAGCTCGAGGCCTCCAAGGCGTTCGCGAAGGACGTGATGCGCCGTGCCGGCGTCGCCACCGCCGCCAGCGCCAGCTTCACCGCGCTCGACCCCGCCCTCGCCTACATCGCGCGGCACGCCGAACCGCTCGTCGTGAAGGCCTCGGGGCTCGCCGCCGGCAAGGGGGTGGTGATCTGCGCCACGCGCGCCGTGGCGTCGCGTACCGCGCGCGCGATGCTTGTCGACGGCGCGTTCGGCGCGGCGGGCCGCGAGGTGGTGATCGAGGAGTGGCTCGACGGTGAAGAGCTGTCCGTGCTGGCACTGACGGACGGGACCCGCACGCTCATGTTGCCCGCGGTGCAGGACCACAAACGGCTCGGGGAGGGCGACAGCGGCCCGAATACCGGCGGGATGGGCGCGTACTGTCCGGTCAGCATCGCGGCGGAAGGCGTATTGCTAGAGCGGGTGAGCCGCGAGGTCATTGTTCCCACCCTCGCGGAGCTGGCCCGGCGCGGCACGGCGTACAGTGGTGTGCTGTACGCGGGGGTAATGATCGGCGCGGACGGGAGCCCCGCCGTCCTTGAGTTCAATTGCCGCTTCGGCGATCCCGAAGCGCAAGCCCTGTTGCCGCTGCTGCCCGGCGTGACGCGGCACTTGGCCGAGATCGCGGCCGGCGAGTGGCGCCCGCCGGACGACGCCGTCGTGCCGGTGCGGGCGGCGGTCGCCACCGTGCTCGCCGCGTCCGGCTATCCCGACCAGCCGCAGCTCGGCGCGGCGATTGACGTGCCCCGCGACCTCGAGGCGGGCGTGCTCGTGTTCCACGCCGGCACGGGTCGCGACGCCGACGGCACGCTCCGGGTGCAGGGCGGCCGGGTGCTCACGGTGACCGGGCTCGGCGACGACGTGGCGGAGGCGGCGCGGCGCAGCGCCGACGCCTGCGAGCAGATCACGTTTCAGGGGAAGACCTACCGGCGGGATATCGGGTGGCGGGACATCGCGAGGGCGCGTGCCGGAGCTG
>WNFJ01291638.1_pt1 | contig 19301 bp, 19 predicted proteins | sample 5400461 | NCBI WGS metagenome assembly WNFJ01 (sample SAMN13153349, study PRJNA577476) | soil metagenome | isolation source: 115 cm saprolite on Douglas fir-dominated hillslope | place: USA:California | collected 2013-09-17
AGAAGAAGGAGCTCGGAGCAGAAGGCTGGGCCCATGGCACCGATCATACTGTAGCAACCAGGACTTCCCGGGCGGTTGAGCATAAAGTCCTGCATAACTGTAAGGACGGAGGCGGAGGAGAGATTTCCGCGCTGGCGAAGGCTGTTCCAGGAAGCGGCCAGAGCGTTGGGAGGCAGGCCAAGGCTGCTCTCCATAGCTTTGAGAACCTTGGGCCCTCCACTATGGAAGATGAAGCTGCAAATTTGCCCCATACTCAGATCGTTGTCAGCGAGGAAGCCTTCGACTGTGCCACGGAGTTCTGTGTTGACAAGTTCAGGAACGTCAGCGGAGAGGATAATGTTGAAGCCGGTGTGATTGATGTTCCATCCCATCAGGTGTTCCGTATCGGGGTAAAACGTGGAGCGGGTGGCAAGGACTCGTGGGCAAGGGTCTTCAACACTCGTCGGCTTCTCGGCAAGCGGGGTTTCTTCCCCAGCGAGAATGACGGCGGCGGCACCATCTCCGAAGAGCCCGCAGGCGACAAGATTGGCCATGGAATAGTCATTCGCCTGCCATGTAAGTGAGCAGAGTTCGACGGAGAGCAGAAGCGCGTACTGTTTGGGAAAGGCGCGCACGTAATCGGTTGCGCGGGCGATACCGGCGGCTCCGGCAACGCAGCCGAGGCCGAAGATCGGGGTGCGCTTGATGTCCTTGGGGAAGCCCATCAGGTTGACGAGACGAGCGTCGATACTCGGGCAGGCGATGCCCGTGACAGACGTAAAGAAGATGGCGGAGATATCCGACGGAGTGAGTCCGACGTGATCGAGTGCTTTCTTGATGGCCTGCTGACCAAGTTCGAGAGCTCCCTTGATCCATAGGTCGTTGTGTGGGCCGAAGCCGGAAAGCGTTCCCAAAGTGTCAAGGGGGAACATGATGTGGCGGAAATCTACGCCACAATTCGAGTGCAGGCGGTTCATGATGCCAGGGATTTCCAGTTTGTCCTGCATACGTTCTTTGAGAGCTTCAGTGATGACTGCCTGTGGATAGCGATGGGGAGGAAATGCTGTGCCTACTGATGCAATGCGCATGGATCGAAAGCCTCTTCGGAAAATGGGATCGTACATTGCTGACGTGTGAACATCAGCAAGGAATATTTGGCAGGAGTAGGACAAACCTGTGATGAGGGGCTGAAGAGAATGCATTCAGCACACAGGGGGGAGGCCGTTTGGCGATAGATCAACTATAAATCAATTAAAGGTTGCCTATGGTCCGGAATTTTCTGATTCGCCGTATTTTCCCCAAGACCCCAACTTCGGGCCTGCACTTACAGATGCGAACTACGAATGATGCTCATAGTAGGGCAGGTAAGACAAGGTAAAGTCGTTCCATCTATAGTGCAACGACTTGCACAATAGGGGTTGCGTGATGTTAAAAAGATAAATGAATTCACTCTATCTAGAGCACTTATGCAAGTAATTGCGACATGAGGTTTTGGCACGGCGCCTGCTCGTAGCTACAGCGAGGATCTCTTTCTCGTACGTCATTCTCGACTCGGGAGACCACCAATGCTAAAGCGCCTCGTCGTATTCGCTGCTCTTGCTGTCGGCAGCGCTACTTTTGCCCACGCCACTCCCATTATTGGGTTCCTTTCCTCCAATGGGACCGACTCTTTTACCAGCTCAACCATTACGTTCAGTAATGCCAGTGTCCAGGGAGCCATAGGTGGCACCTTCGCCACTTATCTGACGGCGGGCAACCCAATCATCTTTCTGAGCGGGCCACTCCCCTATATGACAGGGTCAAATACGGCTCCCCCGGGACTCCCTCCGCTGTTCACGACTACTGAGAACGGCGAAACCTTCTCCTTCAATATCGTCTCCTATAACGCCAACTTTGTGACGGATGGGTCGCTTGGATGCACGAATGGCGGCACGTGCCTGCTTGTTACGGGGCTTGGAAGCTTTACGGGGACGGGGGTGGTGACCTACGATCCAAGCCCCGCCACCTTCTTGTTTACTTCTCAATACGCACCCGGGCAGCCGGTGGGCGGCCTCACAACGTTCTCCGCGTCAGCCTCAGCGGTTCCTGAGCCAGCTTCGCTCGCGCTCTTCGGGACCGGCTTGCTCGGAGTTGTCGGGTTCGCACGCCGCAGGTTCAACGCCTAATCTTGCGCTGTTTATAAGACGGGAGCCGCGACTGGCTCCCGTTTTCTTTTTAAAGTGATTTTGCTGATCTTCCTCCCTGGGATCTGCGGCTCCTGTTCTCCTCCACTTCTCAAAAAAACCTGTTCGACCGTCGGGGAAGACCTATATAAGAATGACGAGATTGTTGCAGGCGGCAGTTCAGAGAGCCAGCGGTATTGGAGTTCCCTGATGGAAGGTGAGCTTCCATCGACCGTCGCGTTGAACCCAGATGGAACTCCGCTGTGCTTGCGCGGTGGTTTCGCCGAGGGGACTGCGTCTGGTTGAGCGGTAGGTTACGAGCATGACATCTGGCGAGAGAGGGCGAGCGGCGAAGTCGCTTAGGAGAGATGCGGGCCGGGTTGGCTCGTCCTTCAACTCTTCGATGATCGAAGCCTTGTCGAACGAGCGGCCTGAGCTGCCGAACTCGATGAAGTCGTCGGCGAGGTGGGAGGCGACCAGAGCGGGGTCTTTCCTGGTGGCTGGGTCGAGGAGGCTTTCTTCGAGCTGACGGAGATGAGCTTCGATTTGCATCGCTGGTTGCGGTAGCTACTTCTTTGTGTTGGCCAGCTTCTTCTGGGCGTCGAGGAAGCGGCGGACGCGGTCGAGGCTGCGGGCTTTGCCGAAGACGACCAGGCTTTCGAGGAGCGGTGGGGACATCGTGCTGCCGGTGAGGATGGCGCGGAGGAGCATGAAGTTTTCTTTGACCGACCAGGATTTTTCTTCGCCTAGCTTTTTAAGCGCTGGTTCGAGGGCTTCGACGGTCCAGTCTGTGGCTTCGAGGGTGGCTAGCTGGTCGGTCGTGAAGGCGAGGGTCTCTTCGATGGTGCGCTTCTTGGGGAGGAAGACCTCTTGTGTGGGGAGGACGTCGTCCGAGAAGAAGAAGCCGGTGAGGTCGCCGAACTGGCCGAGCGTCTCGATGCGGGTCTGCATGAGTGCGGAGATCTGGCGGATGTAGTCGTCGCCGAAGACGCGGGTGCGGACCTCGTGGAAGAACTGCTCGGGGGTGAGCTTGCGGAGGTACTCGCCGTTGAGCCACTTGAGCTTGGTGAGATCGAAGACGGGGCCGCCGAGGCGGATGTTGGTGAAGACGAAGTGCTCGACCATCTCGGCGAGGGTGAACTGCTCGGTGCCGTTGTTGATGTCGGCGGGCATGCCACCGCCCATGAGGCCGAGGAAGTTGATGATGGCCTCGGGGAGGAAGCCGGCCTGCTGATAGTAGATGAGGGAGACGGGATTCTTGCGCTTGGAGATCTTCGATTTGTCGATGTTGCGCAACAGCGGCATGTGCCAGAAGCGAGGCTGCTGCCAGCCGAAGGCCTTGTAGAGGAGGACGTGCTTTGGTGTTGACGATATCCACTCTTCGGCGCGGATGACGTCCGTGATGTGCATGAGGTGGTCGTCAACGACGTTGGCAAGGTGATAGGTAGGGAAGCCGTCGGACTTCATGAGGACCTGATCGTCGACGTTGTTGTGGTCGAAGGTGATGTCGCCGCGAAGTTCGTCGCGGAAGGTGGTGGAGGCGGTGGTGTCTCCTGCGTGCGGCGGGACGGCCATGCGGATGACGAAGGGCTTGCCGGCAGCGAGGTTTGCGGCGAGTTGATCCTGCGTCAGGTTGCGGCAGGTGCCGGGATAGCGGGGTGGGAGCTTAGCGGCTGTCTGCTGCTTGCGGACGGCTTCGAGCTCCTCCGCGGTGCAGAAGCAGCGGTAGGCGGTGCCATTGGCGAGGAGGATGTCGGCGTGCTCACGGTAGATCGCGGTGCGCTCGGACTGGCGGTAGGGGCCGTAGGGACCTCCGACGTCGGGGCCTTCGTTCCAGGAGAGGCCAAGCCAGCGGAGGGAGTCGAAGATCATCTGCTCGGAGGTGGCGACGAAGCGGGTGCGGTCGGTGTCCTCGATGCGGAGGACGAACTGGCCGCCGCGCTGGCGGGCGTAGATGTAGTTGAGCAGGCCGATGTAGGCGGTGCCGACGTGGGGGTCGCCGGTGGGTGAAGGGGCTATGCGGACGCGAACGGGGGCTTCTGTGCTGGGGCTAGTCATCATTGTGGGCCAAACTTCGATGCTAGCAGAGTTAGAAAACTTAACACCGATTTTCACCGATGACACCGATTCGAGGCGACCGCGGATACATGCGGATGAAACACGGATGAAGGGCTGAATGCAGGCGAGTTCCGGTTCGCGTTGAGACGGAGTAGACGCTTTGGGCTATGGATTTTCGCCGTAGATGCTTACGGTGAAGAAGTAGTCGTTGAATCGATAGCTTCTTGTGAGCCGGAAGGCGGATGTCCGTTTGTGGACCTCGTATTGAGTGCCTGTGACTACGGTCGGGACGGAGAGAAGACATGCGGCATGGAGGCTGGAGATCTTCGACTTCCATGCGCCGGCGAGCATGTTGGTGATCTCGCCGAGGCCGTCGAGGGTGGTCTCGTCGAGTGAGGTTACCTCCATTCCCACCATGCAGGCGGTCATCTGCATGGCTGCCTCTGCCCGCACCAGAACCGTGTATGCGCCACTGAGCGCGCCGGCGAGGCCGATGACGGCGGTTAGAGTCATGGACTCGTAATCGGCGCCGGTTACATCGGTCGCCACGCTGACGGGGACGCCCAACATGAGGCCCAGGACCTCTTCGACGCTCTGATCCAGAATCGATGTATCGGTTACAGCGGAGATGAATACACCCTGCTTCGCTTCGTCGATCAAATTCACCATTTAGGTCTTCTCTTATCTCAGACTGCACTGGGGTTAGGGCCCAGGTCCTGTCTGTGGTTGATTGCCGTGCTCGCCGCCTCACATACCCTATCGGCGGGGGTTGGCGATTGATGAGCCGGATGTGCTGCAAGGCAGCGGGAGCTTCGGCTTGCGCTGGCGGATTGAAGATGGTGTGATGGGTAGCCGTGACGGGCTACCGATACCCGTCGCGCGATCTGGAGATCAGAGGGAGAGATAACGATGCGATTCATGATCCTGCGCAAGGCCGACAAGAAGACGGAGGCGGGCGTGCTTCCGGATGAGAGGCTGCTTGCCGCGTTCGAGAGGTACAACGCGGAGGGCGTGAAGGCCGGCGTGCTGCTCGCGGGCGAGGGGCTGCAACCGAGCTCGAAGGGAGCGCGCGTGAAGTTCTCTGGAGGGAGGCCGGTGGTGACCGACGGGCCATTTGCGGAGGCGAAGGAGCTGGTCGCGGGCTTCGGGATGATTGAGGTGAAGTCGAAGGAAGAGGCTATTGAATGGGTGAAGCGCTGGCCGGTTCTCGACGGCGATGGAGAGGTCGAGATCGAGATTCGTGAGGTGGGTTGTCCCGGCGGCCTGGTTGGGGTCAGTCCGTCAGGCTCGGCTGGGACTTCGAATCGAGATGGAGCCTCTTCGATGCGATTCATGATCCTGCTGAAGGCTGACGAGGAGGCGGAGGCGGACTTTATTCCGGAGGAGGGGCTGCTGGCCGCAATGGCGAAGCGCAACGAGGAGGCGATGAGAGCCGGCGTGATGCTGGCGGGGGAAGGGGGCGCGCGTGAAGTTCTCCGGAGGGAGACCGATCGTTACCGACGGACCCTTCGCCGAGGTGAAGGAGTTGATCGCCGGCTTCTGGCTGATCCGGGTGGGGTCGAAGGAAGAGGCGATCGAATGGGTCAGGAACTACCCCTATCCGCGTCGCGCCGAGGCCGAGGTGGAGATTCGCCAGGTGTTCGAGGCGTCGGAGTTGGGTGTCGCGGAATGACGGCATCGATTACCTGACAGATATTTTCAAAAAGAGATGCTGAAGCTGTCGATTCGGCGCTCTCTTGTTCGACGTGTATGTAGAGGCCGGGTTCTGACGGTCCTAAATCCGAGACGAGAAGGAGAGATACGAATGCGATTCATGGTCATCATAAAAGCCAACAAGCACACAGAGGCGGGCGTGCCCGACGAGAAGATCCTTACCGAGATGGGTAAGTTCAACGAGGAGTTGGTGAAGGCCGGCATCATGCTCGCGGGGGAGGGACTTCATCCGAGCTCGAAGGGCGCGCGGGTGAGGTTCTCCGGAGGGAAGACGAGCGTGATCGACGGACCGTTCGCGGAGACGAAGGAGCTGATCGCCGGGTTCTGGCTGTGGAAGGTGCAGTCGAAGGAAGAGGCGATTGAGTGGGTGAGGCGCTGCCCCTGCTCGGATGATACGGATGCCGAGATCGAGATTCGCCAGGTGTTTGAGCTGGAGGATTTCGGTGACGAGCTAACACCCGAAGTCAGGGAGCAGGAGGAGCGTATGCGCGCGGAGATCGCCGCGAGGCAGTAGCTCCGACTGGTGTGGTGAATTTAGTTCGACGTGTATTTAGAGGCTGGTTTCGGACGGTCAAAACCCGTCCGAAGGCCCCGGCAACCCTGAAAGACGTTTGGAGGAAAAATATATGCAATCGGCTACTCAAACCGTTCCGGCTTCGAAGAAGATGCTCTGGACAGGACGCATCATCAGCGCAGTAGTTGTACTGTTTCTGCTGTTCGACAGCGTCATAAAGTTTATAAATCCGGCCCCTGTCGTAGAGGCATCGGCTCATCTGGGATTGCCCGACAGCCTTGCTGTTGTCCTCGGGATCATATTGCTGGCTTGCACTGCCATCTACGCGATTCCGCGTACCTCTATCCTTGGCGCGATCCTGCTGACGGGCTATCTTGGGGGCGCAGTCGCTACCCACTTGCGCATCGGCGATCCGCTCTTCAGCCACGTACTGTTTCCGGTCTATATGGGCGTGCTGCTCTGGGGAGGACTCTTCCTGCGCGAGGACCGGCTTCGCGCACTTATTCCTCTGCGGAGCTAGTTTGCGCAGGGGTTGGGCCCGATCGACGGCTCCGGAAAAAAATTGAACGAGATGTCGATTCCGCTGGTCCTCGTTCGACGTGTAAGTAGAGCCCAGGTTCAGCCGGTCGATCTCGTCCGGAGGCCAAGCTTCAAAACCAGAAACCATAAGGAGACAAGACGATGCGATTCCTGTGTTTGTATAAACCCGCCAAAGAGGAGGGAGCTCCTCCGCAACCGGAAGAGATGGCCGCGATGGGGAAGTTGATCGAGGAGATGACGAAGGCCGGTGTCATTCGGCTCAATGGAGGAAAGTTCACTGTGATCGACGGGCCCTTCACCGAGACGAAGGAGCTGGTCGCCGGCTTCGCTCTGATCCAGGCGAAGTCGAAGGAGGAGGCGGTGGCATGGACCAAGCGCTTCCTGGAAGTGGCGGGCGACGGCGAGAGCGAGATTCGTCAGGTGTACGACATGTCGGACTGCATTCCCGCGCAGCCGGCGGTTTAACCAGTGGCGATGGGCGTGGCGGATTTTCGTCGACCTCAACCAGAACTGACTAACCATAAGGAGTAGACGATGCAATTGAATCCATATCTTTATTTCAACGGACAATGTGAGGCAGCGTTCAAGTTCTATGAGCGGTGTCTTGGCGGCAAAATCGAAGCGATGATGACGCACGCGGGCACTCCAATGGAGAAACAGACGCCAGCGGAGTGGCGCGATAAGATCATTCACGCACGCATGACTGTGGGCGACGGGGTGTTGATGGCTTCTGACGCTCCTCCTGACCACTACAAAGAGCCTAAGGGCTTCTCGGTGTCGCTCCTGATCAAAGATCCGGCTGAGGCAGAGCGCACTTTCCACGCATTGGCGGAGAATGGGAAGGTGCAGATGCCTATCCAGGAGACCTTCTGGGCCGCGCGGTTTGGGATGTTGACCGATCAGTTCGGCATACCGTGGATGATCAACTGCGAGAAAGCTGCCTGACGCCTGGTTTCAGGGGGGGAGGCCGCAAGCGGCCCCCTGAGCTCACCACTTCAGACACGAGACCACAAGGAGTATGACAATGCGATTCATGATGCTGATGATCCCGAAGGGATATGAGAAGGCCGAGCCGGGCACTATGCCGGACGCCAAGGCGGTTGCCGCGATGATGGAGTACAACAAATCCCTGCAGAAGGCCGGCGTGCTGCTGGCGCTCGATGGGCTGCACCCGCCCTCGATGGGCGCGCGCGTCAGGTTCGCCGCAGGGAAGGCCAAGGTGACGGACGGGCCGTTCCCCGAGGCGAAGGAGGTGCTGGGCGGCTACTGGATGATTCAGGTGAAGTCGAGGGCAGAGGCGATTGAATGGGCGTCGCGCTGCCCGGCTTCGAGCAACGAGATCATCGAAATCCGCCAGGTGCAGGAGTTCTCGGACTTCCCAGCCGATGTTCAGCAGGCCGCGGCTGGCTTTCCGGAGATGCAGGCGCATTCCGGCAACGCAGGGAGGTTGTGACGCTTCGGCTTGCATTGGCGGGTTGAACATGGTGTGATCGGTAGCCGTGACGGCTTCTGATACCCATCGCGCGATCGACGCAGTCTGGCGGATCGAGTCGGCCAGGCTCATCGCTGGGCTTGCGCGGATCGTGCGCGATGTCGGTGTTGCCGAGGAGCTGGCGCAGGACGCCCTGGTCGCTGCGCTCGAACAGTGGCCGAAGTCGGGGGTCCCGGATAACCCAGGCGCCTGGTTGATGGGTACGGCGAAACATCGTGCGATCGACCTGCTGCGCAGAAGCAAGCGGCTTGAGCGCAAGCATGAAGAACTTGGTCGCGAGCTTGAGGCTCAACAAGAGATGGCCGTTGCGGAACTCGATGCCGCGATCGACGATGACGTCGGCGACGATCTCCTGCGCCTCATGTTCACGGCCTGCCATCCGATTCTGTCGACCGAGGCGCGCGTTGCGCTTACGCTCCGCTTGCTCGGTGGTCTGACGACCGACGAGATTGCGCGTGCTTTCCTGGTCCGGGAGCAGACCGTTGCCCAGCGAATCGTCCGGGCCAAGCGGACGCTCGCCGAGGAGCATGTTCCCTTCGAGATTCCCCGTGGGGCCGAGCTGGCCGCGCGTCTATCGTCGGTGCTCCAGGTGGTTTATCTCATCTTCAACGAGGGCTACTCGGCGACCGCCGGCGACGACTGGATGCGACCGGGGCTCTGTGAGGATGCGCTTCGCCTCGGCCGCATCCTGGCCGAACTTGTTCCAAAGGAGCCGGAGGTCCACGGGCTGGTCGCGCTCATGGAGATTCAGGCATCGCGCTCGGGGGCGCGAATCGGCCCGTCGGGAGAGCCCATCCTGTTGCTCGATCAAGACCGCACGCGGTGGGATCATGTCCTCGTCCGCCGAGGCCTTGCAGCGCTCGAGCGTGCCGATGAGCTCGGCGGCGCGCTTGGCCCTTATGCATTGCAGGCGGCCATCGCCGCCTGTCATGGGCGAGCGCCTGCACCGGAGGAGACGGACTGGGCGCGTATCGCGGGCCTCTACGATGCGCTCGCCCAGCTCACACCATCCCCCATCGTGGAGCTGAATCGCGCGGTCGCGTTCTCCATGGCGTTCGGTCCAGCGGCGGGGCTTGAGCTCGTTGATGCGCTAACCTCTGAGCCTTCGCTCGAGAACTACCACCTGTTGCCGTGCGTGCGCGGCGATCTTCTGGCCAAGCTCGGCCGCTCCGACGAAGCACGCGTGGAGTTCGAGCGCGCGGCCGCGCTCACGCGCAATGCGCGTGAGCGCAGTCTGATGCTCGCACGCGCACTGGAGTGTACGGGCGGCTCCCCACATCTTTCGTCTAAGTAGTTTTTGACCAATAACTTAGTGGTGACTACGCTCAGGGTCAGAATGACGGCGTAAAACAAAGACAGAAGCAGATCCCTACGGGATGACAACAAAAGAACAAAGCAACGGCAAGAGCAAAGGCAAGAGCAAAGGCAAGAGCAAAGACTAAATACAGGGATCTCTCCACTGCGCGCTGGACGGTGAGACTGTCCAGCGCTTCGGTCGAGATGACGTTTGTTTGGGGTTGGGGCGGAGAGAACAGGCAACGGCAAGAACAACAGCAAAGACAGAAGCAGATCCCTACGGGATGACAAACAAAAGAACAAGCAAAGGCAGCGGCGAGAGTTGCCAATACCGTCAATCACATCTACCGTGGGAACGATTACCAGCACTGCTGGAGCCTCGCGTACACTGCAACTCGGCGGCAAGCTCATCTTTATAACTGAGCTCAACGGATGTACCTTGGAGGCGGGAATACTTTGAAGCGACTACATGCAGTTGGAATCGCGCTCTTGTTTGCAGGGTTTGCTTGCGGGGGCGCTCATGCCGCAGCTCGGCATGTCACGCCTGGTTCGATGGACAAGAATAGTCGTGAACTCTTCCAGGAGTCGATGACGTTGGGCGATCAAGCCTGGGACAAAGATACAAAGTTAATCTCCACAGGCGGTGTGGCCGCTCACGAGTCGGTTGCGATACGTCACATGGTGCGCGAATCGAGCTGGTATGCGTTCGGGCTGCTGGTACGGGATGGAAAGGGTGATCGCCAAAAGGCAGCCGAGATTCTGGAGGCTGTCCTGAAGGAGCAATACCTGGTGGCGGGCACACGCTGGTATGGCACGTTCCGGAGATCTCCGGAAGAGGCCGAGCCCAAAGCAGAGGCGGTGATGTGGAAGGAATACGATCCGAACTGGAGAGAGTTCATCGGCTGCACCTTCGCGATGATTCTTATCGAGTATCCGGATCGCATCCCAGCGGAGCTTGCGCGTCAGATGTATGCCTCCATCGACCATGCACTTGAAGGAGAGAGGAAGGAGGGCCGTCTTGTGCCTTCCTACAGCAACATCGCGCTGATGTATGGGTTTCTGTGGGACTTCGCCGCAGTTCACGACCAACAGGCGTCATGGAAGGAGCAGTCAGCGCAGTGGACCGAGAGCGTGTATCGGCTCTTCAAGGAGAACAACTCATTTTTCGAATACAACTCTCCTACTTACTACGGTGTCGATCTTTACGGGCTGGCTCTGTGGCGGGACTACGGATCGAGCGAGCGAATCCGGACGATGGGCAGTGAGATGGAGGGGACGCTCTGGCGTGACATCGCAGTCTTCTATCAGCCGAAGCTGAGAAATGTCTCCGGGCCCTATGACCGGTCGTATGGCATGGATATGGAGAGCTACGTCAGCGTGGTGGGTGTGTGGCTGCGCACCGTTCTAAGCGCTGGAACTGCGCCTCTTCCTCGAATAGAGGCTTCGACAGATCACGTCGCCGATGCCTGGTTCGCGCCGCAGTTCGTCGTGCTGGGCGCGAAGATCCCGTCCGATGCCATGACGAACTTCCAGAGGTTCCAAGGGGAACATCTGGTTCGCCGGCAGATCACAAAGGAGAGGACCGCTACGGCGTGGATCGGCAAAGAGGTCATCTATGGCGGCGAATTTACAAGCAAGACCAAAGATGCCGGAACCACCACTCAGTTTCATCCGGCGACAGTGCAGTGGCGCACGCCATCAGGAAAGGTGGGGTGGATTCGTCTCATCGAGTGTCCCCTGGTCGATGCAACAGCGGATGAGCACGGATTGACGATTGTGGCGACGGGCGACATACGTCTGCGCCTCTTCGCCCCGAACAGTGTCCCGTCAAAGATAAGTTCAAGTCGGTGGGAGCTTCCTGGTTTGAATGTGGAGGTGTCTTCCGATGCGAAGGGCTTCACGCAGACAAAGTCTGGCGACGCACTGGACGTCACTTACTCGGGAATGACGAAGATGACTCTAAGCATTGGCCCGGTCACGCTGCAAGATAAGAAATAGTTCAAAGACTTCTCGAAGCAGGTAGATTTAGGCTGGTGAGCGACGGTCCGGGGAACCCAGGCTAAGATGATACTGAAAAAGTTATCCTGCAAAGAAAACCGTACCTCAGCGGCTAAAGCCGCAGTACGCAACAAAGCACTTACGGCACGGCTGAATAACAATACCTCGATTTTTCAGCTGGCCTACCTAGAAGCAGTTACCTGGGAGCGCTTGTGGCTCCAGTTCGCATAAAAATAACGGAGTTGTTGTCTGAATAGACGGACGTCCAGCCATGCAATAACGGCAGGACGGTCGCCATGTGAGATTCGCGAGCCAACAGACAGAAGTCGATTGCGTACTTGTCAAGAAGCTCATTCGGATCGCTCTGGAGTGTCTCCCACTTCGTTAGTTCGCCGAGGACACCCGTCCACTCGAAGACATCGGCGCGACCATCCACAAAAACCGGGTGTTCCGGCGCTGCCCAGATGAGATATCCGCCATAGACATACTCATTCAACATCCGCCCGGAAAGATGGTGGGTTTTCATGAATTCCACCGCCTTTACCGGACTCCGCTCTTCCACCTGTCGTACCAGTATTTGTTGATTTGGAAAAGCCCAGAGAGCCGTCAGCAGGGATGCCGTGATGAACACCGCATTCAGCAACGGGCGATCCTGCTCGTCGTTGTAGTCTCCCCAGGAAGTTGATAGCAACCGCGACAGAATAGGCGCTGCCAATATGCCAAAGACGAAGAGCAAGCGTCGATGACTGGCAGCCATCCACGTCCCTAAAGCCAACAGCAGCAGCTCATGCCAGAGCAGCTCTGTCCGGCGAACGATCACGAGGAGAAAGATGCCCCCCAGGACTCCCAGGAATGCAAGGCCGCGCGCGTCGCCTAACTGAAGTGCCTGCCACTCATCTACCTGGCTAAGGCCGATAGGCTGATGCAGCATGGTCTCCAAAGGGTACAGGAGCTGCTTCACGCCAATAGGATTCAAGAACAACGCTGCAACTGACAGGACCAGCGCCAACGTAAGCATTCGCGGGTCTCAGCGTGGTGAAACGAGTAGACCTCTCTGGAAATTGAATAGGGAACCGAGGAGAAATACTCCTGCCACGATGAGCCCGAGAAAAAAAGACCCGTGACAGTTCACCCAGATTGCGAACAGCGGCGGCATTCCAAGAAACCAGCGAGGATTGCGAGTTCGCCCGAGGTGCAGGAGCAGTAGCTCGATAACTAACAGAAGATAACCGATCATTTGCGGCCGAGGAGCAAGGCCGATGGTCGCAAACAGCCATATTGTCAGGGCTCCCAGAAAACCTATCTTTGCATTTTCTGAATAGAGCCAGCATAGGCCGTACCCGGCAATGAACAGGGCCGAGGTGAAGAAGCACAACCAGAGCATCAGGCCAGGATAGCCGCCAAATCTATAAGCACCGTAGATGAGCACCTGCGAGAGCCATTCGTGTGCGACATAGGCATGGTGATTGGTGGTGTAGGAAAAGAGATCTGTGGTGGGGATGGTGTGGGTCGTCCAGATGATCTCACCCGTCTTGAGGTGCCACCACATATCCGGATCATCGAAGCGCGACCTCACCGTCAGCACAGCGAGAACAACCAGAAGGCAGGCCAGCATCACCGGGAAGGAGGAGACCCTTTGCAAGAAACGAATGCTCGCTGGATTTTCCGTTCGCGCGGCATCCAGGGATGCAGTGTTCACGCTGTCTCCACCGCTTCAGGCCTGTCCTTTTCGACAAAAAGGTCTGGTTCGGCCAGATCTGGTTCGGCCAGATCTGGTTCGGCAATCCGGATCAACCGATGCAGATAGGCCCGGGAGATGTGCAGGCTGCGGGCTGCCAACGTCTTATTTCCGTTGCTTTCCCGCAGGGCCGTTACAGCCAACTTGATCTTATAGTCGCGAAGCTGTCGTTCGAAAGAGCCTGCAGGATGATAGTCGCCGATGCTGACAACATTTTGCTCCTGAAGATTGCAAGGCAGATCTTCCAACCGCAGACACTCGCCGCGAGCAACGATGATGGCCCGCTGGATCACGTTCTCCAATTCACGTACGTTCCCCGGCCATGGGTAGGCCTGGAGCACGGCTGTCGCGCCGGAATCAATACCCGTCATCGGCTTCTGGTACATCTCTGAGTATTGCCGCAGGAAATGGGCAGCCATTTGAGGAATGTCTTCCGGATGCTCCTGGAGCGGCGGAGCATCAATCCGCATGACATTGATGCGGTAATAGAGATCCTGCCGGAATGTGCCTTGAGCTACCATGTCCGCCAGGTCCTGGTGGGTGGCAAAAACCAAGCGTGCCCGCAATGGGGTGAGCCGGTTACTGCCCAGCCGGCTGAATTCGCGCTGTTGGAGAACGCGCAGCAGCTTGACCTGCGTCGACAGGCTGAGTTCACCGATTTCATCGAGGAACAGGGTTCCGTCGCCCGCCTGTTCCAGATAGCCTACCCGTGCACCTGTCGTGCCGGTGAAAGCCCCCTTTTCGTGGCCGAACAACTCGGCCTCTATCAAGGTCTCAGGGATGGCGCCGCAGGAAACGGCCACAAAGGGCCGACCGGATCGAGTGCCCAGATTGTGGATGGCGTTGGCTATCAGTTCTTTGCCGGTGCCACTTTCGCCGGTCACGAGCACGGAGGCGTTGATATTGGCAACGCGGTGCACCAGATCATAGATTTGCCGCATCTGCGGACTGGTTCCGATCATTCGGTCACAGCTACTGATTGCCTCGAGTCGCTGCTGCACACTCTGGAGTTCCCGCTTGAGCGAGGAGTTCTCGTGTGCCCGGAGCAGCATTGTCTTGAGATCTCGAATGGACGGCGGTCTGCGGCAGTAGCCGTAGGCCCCCAGCCGAACAAGCTCGGCTGCTGTGGCACGAAGACCATCCGTGGCCATGACCACAGACGGAATCTGAGACGCGATGATACGCCGGGAGCACTCCATTCGCTGTTGCAAGGAGTCCTGATCGGAGTCCAGGTCCAGGAGCGCCACATCGCAGCCCCCAGCGGAGAGCGTGCGGTTGTTTCGGTCCTCAGTTGACGCCAAGAGGACGTCGAATTCTTTACCCAAGGCAGATGAAAGCACTGATTGCAGTGTGCGGTCTTCTGAAAGCAGTCCAATTCGGATCATAGGTCACGTACTCCTGACGCCATCCCTAGATACGACTAGCGAACCGATGCCCGCTCGTGCTGGGCGGAAGAGTTCTCAGCCGTAGTCGCTCTTCCGTTTCCGAACACGGCAAGGATTGTGTACGGCGGAAGTTGCCGCCGCAGAGCGATGAAGCCCCTTGCGTGTTAACAAGTAAGTGCGATAGTGATAGCCGATCAGTGTGAGAATGTCGAGTTAAATATTAGGTAACTCTGGTAATATATTGACTTTGTTGCCAGCCCAAGCCCCCGAGCGCTTGCGAGTGGCATGCCAATTGCTTCGCTTCTAAGTATTTCGCGGCAGAAGCTGGAGCCCTTGAATACTGGCATGCGCGGTTACCATCAGCTGCTTCGCATTTCGGAGCCATGACCTTTACGACCTGGATTCGGTGAACTTCGCGCTGGCGATGGAGCGCTTTGATCCTCGCGTCCATCAGCCCCATCCGCCTCGCTACTTCCTCTACATATGTCTGGGCCGCTTATTGAATTCCATACTTCATGATGCCAACCTCGCGCTAGTGATCCCTGAGCATTGCCGCCAGTTGCGGGGTGCTACTCGCGGAATTGCCGATTGCCCCTTATTCCAGGTTCGTCTTCTTTCCGCTTCCGGGTGGGGATGCCTCCCTCCTGCGGAGAGTATCTGGAAAACGTGAAAAGACTGCTTCCCAACCAGAGCCTGCGCACCGTCTGCGTAGGAGGGCACGATTTTGTCACCGGGCCGATCGCATTGCTGCCACTGCTTTTCCCCACAGCGGCGACTGCACCCGGGCAGGGTGTGTATCCTCTGCTTCACTCCAGGATGCCGGATGTAAACAGCCGTGAACACCACCCCAGCAAAGAAGCCCGGTAGGGAAGCGCCTTAGCGTCCTGAATTCAGGCATTCGCGGGCTTCCAGGGATTTGGATGGAGAATTGCTAATTCACCAGCGTTCCTGAATTTTCGAGAAAGAGTCTGGTATGCACTCCGTCGCCTGGTGGCCAACTTTGATCGTTCCGACCTTTACGGATCTCCGCAGCCGCCGTATTCCGAACTGGCTGGTGCTCCCTTTCCTGCTCGCGGGACTCGCCGTTTCCGGCTGGCTCCACGGGTGGCACGGGATAATGCAAAGCCTCGCAGGTCTAGGAGTAGGAGCCCTGTTTTTTGGCATTCTTTGCTGGATGGGCGGTATGGGAATGGGCGACGTGAAGCTGTGTGCTGCCATCGGTGTCTGGATCGGACCGTCACAGATGCTGACGGCATTGGTTTTGACCGGCATAGCCGGCGGAGTGATCGCACTCTGCTGGGCCGTTGCTGGAGGATTTCTCGGAGAGATGTTCAACGGTACGGGAGATCTCATCTTCGGCTTGAAGGGGCGCGGACTTCGTCCCCATCCGGAGCTGGTTCTCGAAAACCCCTTGACGCGCAAAATGCCCTACGCTCCGGCGATCGCCATCGGAACGCTTGTCTCCTTTTTTTCTCGTTAGAGTACGGGAACACAAACTATGTTTAGTTCGCCAACAATATGTCAATCTCACTTCAACCGACCGGAATGGTGCAAGCAGGGAGCGGCAAACTCGTGATGTCGACCTATACAAAGGACCCCGACGCGCTAGGCAACAAGGTATTGTCTGTTGCGTTGATTGGTGCTGAGGAACGACGGCGTAACGCCGTCGCCAAAGCCCTCGCTGGAGCGCAGGCCAGCGTGACCCGGGAATTTTCCTCTTATCCCGAACTGGACGATGTGCCGCGGCTTCTGGACGCTGATTACGACGTCATCATCGTTGAGTTGGACAGCAACCCGGAGCATGCTCTGGATCTGGTGGAGAACATCTGCGGCAGTAGCTCGGTCACAGTGATGGTCTATTCGGCGCAAACCGATTCGGAGATGCTGGTCCGCTGTATGCGGGCGGGAGCGCGGGAGTTTCTGACCGAACCCATCGCCCTGAGCACGATCGCCGAGGCTCTGGTTCGGGCTTCGGTCCGCCGCCCGGCAGCTCGCCCTGCCAAGAAGGCAGGGGGCAAGTTGCTGGTCTTCATCGGGGCAAAAGGAGGCTCCGGAGTCACCACCGTCGCCAGTAACTTTGCCGTATCTCTTGCTCGGGAGTCCGGCCAGAGCACAGTGTTGATCGATCTCAATCTTCCACTTGGTGATGCAGCGCTTGACCTGGGAATTAATGCTCAGTATTCGACGGCGAACGCCTTGCAGAATTTCACCCGTCTGGATTTCAATTTTCTGTCCAAGCTGTTGAGCAAACATAGCTCGGGTCTGTTCGTGCTCGCGGCGCCGGACAAATACACCGAGGTCGAGGCCTCCAATGAAGCGGTTCAGAAACTGTTGACCGTCGCCCGGCAGAACTTCGATTACGTCGTGATTGATGCAGGATCGAGATTTGGCGCCACCGGTAAGACTCTCTTTGAAGGCAGCTCCACGGTGTACCTGGTCATGCAGGTCGGCATTGCAGAACTGCGTAATTCCAATCGCCTGATCTCAGAGTCACTCAAAGCGAGCGGCGCCAAACTTGAGATCGTGCTCAACCGGTATACGCCTCGCTCTCTGGGGATCGATGAAGAGAGCATTACGAAGGCACTGACCGTGCCCGTTCAGTGGAAGATACCGAACGATTATCCCGCTGCTCGGAGGGCCCAGAACACGGCCACTCCGCTCGCACTAAACGATTCACCCATTTCTCGGGTGATCTGGCAGATGACCAGAACGGCATGTGGTTTGCCAGCCAGCCCGGAAAAGAAGAAGCGTTTCAATTTATTCGGATAAGAGCCTAAGGGCCGGGTTTTGGAGATGGCATCGCGTGGATCAACTAGATCTTGAAAAGTTCAAAGCGGAAATACATCGGACACTGATCTCCAAGCTGGATCTGGAGAAGCTGTCACGAGTCAACTCGAGCCAGGCACGGCAGGCCGTGGCCGGCATGGTCAACGAAATCATCTTGGCCCAACGGGTGCCGCTGAGCTTCGCCGAACAGGAAAAGGTTGAGGCTGAACTGCTCGACGAAGTCTTTGGCCTTGGTCCGCTGGAATCGCTGCTCGCAGATCCGACAATCTCTGACATTCTGGTAAATGACAAGAACCACGTTTTTATAGAGCGCGCCGGAATACTCCAGAAGGTGGACACGGCGTTCCGCGATGATCGGCACCTGCTGCAGATCATCGATCGCATCGTGTCCCGCGTGGGGCGCAGAGTGGATGAGTCCTCGCCGATGGTGGATGCGCGTCTGCCTGACGGTTCCCGCGTCAACGCCATCATTCCGCCGTTAGCGCTCGACGGTCCCGCGCTGTCCATCCGCCGCTTCGGAACGGGCCCCCTGGGGGCGAATCAGCTGGTCGAGTTGAAGAGCATTTCGCCCGAGATGATGGAAGTGCTGGCAGCTGCGGTGCGCGCGCGTATCAGCATCCTGATCTCCGGCGGTACGGGTGCCGGAAAGACCACGTTTCTTAATATCCTGTCGCAGTACATCCCGAAGACTGAACGCATCGTGACGATCGAAGATGCGGCCGAACTGCGGCTTGCGCTGGACAATATTGTGCGCATGGAAACCCGTCCGCCGAACGTCGAAGGGCAGGGAGCCGTCCGTCAGCGTCAACTGCTCATCAACAGCCTGCGCATGCGCCCCGATCGCATCGTCATTGGGGAAGTTCGCGGCGAAGAGGCCTTCGACATGCTCCAGGCCATGAACACGGGTCACGAAGGCTCGATGACTACCATTCACGCCAACACGCCGAGGGATGCCTTGACCAGGCTCGAATCCATGGTCGCGATGAGCAATCTCAACTTGCCGGAGAAGAGTGTGCGTCAGCAGATGGTCTCAGCCATTTCCATCATTGTGCAGGTCTCGCGGATGAGCGACGGCTCTCGCAAAGTGGTCAACATCTCCGAAATCACCGGCATGGAAGAGAACGTCATCAGCATGCAGGAGATCTTCAGTTTCAGTAGGAAGGGGATCGGACCCGATGGCAAAGTGATTGGCCTATTCCAGCCGAGCCACATCCGTCCCAAGTTCCTCGATCGGCTACGCATAGCGGGTATCTTCCTATCGCCCGGCTTATTCGAGCAGACTCTGGAAGTCAACTAAGAAAGGAGGTAGAAGACTATGTTACTGATTCTGGTGCTGGTGTTCTTGACCGTGTTCGTCGTGTTCGCTCTGCTGCTGTCCGCGAGCGGTACGGGCGCTTCTCAGCAGGCCAAACAGGTCCTTGCCAACCTCGATGCGGCTCTGGCCAGCGGCAGGCCGGAATCCCGCGATCAGATCGTCGATATTCGCAAAGACGAAATGCTCAGCGCTGTTCCGTTGATCAATCGTTGGCTGCTGAAGATCGAGTTGGCGCCGCGCCTGCGCACTCTGCTTTATCAGGCCGGTCTGCAGTGGACGGCGGGTGGTCTGCTTCTCATGTCCGTCTTCTGCTTTGCGATCCCT
>WNFJ01080371.1_pt1 | contig 19293 bp, 20 predicted proteins | sample 5400461 | NCBI WGS metagenome assembly WNFJ01 (sample SAMN13153349, study PRJNA577476) | soil metagenome | isolation source: 115 cm saprolite on Douglas fir-dominated hillslope | place: USA:California | collected 2013-09-17
ACGAAAAATCTGCAGCCGGCCGGGATACTGTTCCGAAACGATGACGCGGTTGTCCTTGGCAATCGCGTTCCCGTAGGCGTCAGCAAACTGCCCCGGATACCGGCTGATGGCACGTGTCGCAGGAACTCTTGCCGCCTTCGAACGGCGCGTGCACAAAGGCCTGCATCAGCTTGGGGCGCCTCGACTGGTGCGGATCGTGGCACTGCACACAATCGGCAGTAGCAAACGGCTGTTTGTCGTGGGCCTTCTGCAGACTGGCGTCCTTCGCGTCGTGACAATCGAGGCAAAGTTGCGGCGTCGCTTTCGTCAGGTGATAGGCGAACTCGACCTTGTTGGGGTCGCCGGATTTATGTACGGCATGGCACGTGCCGCAGCCCGTGTCCAACGCCGCGTGCCGGCTTCCCTTATCCGACACATTCAATCCGATCGTATGGCAGCTCAGGCAAAGGTTTTCTTCTTTACCGCCTCAGCAACTGCTGTTCATTGGCGGATTGATGCGGGTCGTGGCACTTGACGCAGTCGCGGACGGCCGGTGGATGCACGCGACCTTGGATTTCGGCCGCGTTCTTCTCGGTGTGGCACGTCAAACACAGCTTGCTGCTCGTGGTGGTGATTAGTTTGACGCGGGTGACATCTTTGCTGGTGCGGATTTCATGGCAACTCGTGCAGCCCATGGCGACGGCGCTATGCACGTGAGCCCCTTTGCCCTTGCCCTCGTGGCACTCCAGGCACTTGGCAGTATCGGTTTTGTTATCCAGCGGAACCGGGTGCTTGCCGGCTTGCAGACGTGGCCCGGCTGCCATCGTCAGTGCCAGGAGAACCGTTTTCGCTAGCCCAGTCATCGTTGCTTGGCCTCGCTTGATTCCCGAGCAAACGGGATTGACTCCTTATTACCCAGGTACTCACAATCTCCACTTGTCATGCTTGGAGTACGTGACTCACGTCACACTGCACGAATCTGCGTGGTGCTGCTTCGCTCCTGCTCGCAGCTAAAGCCCTGTGACCCCCGTCACATCTGAGGACGATGGGGACGCTTATTCTCTACTTTCGAACTGCAGGGGCGCCGTTAAGAGATCATGTAAGAAATCATTGACCTGTGAGACGAAACCTATGAATACTGCAGCTAACGTTGTCGTCCGAAAGAACCGGCCTGTTGCACGGAACTATGCCCAAACGCCTCTCATTGTTTATTGGGAGATGACGCAGGCGTGCGCTCTGGCCTGCCGCCATTGCCGGGCGGAAGCCATGCCCAAATGTCATCCCGACGAGTTGACGCACGAGGAGAGCAGGGAGCTGCTGCGCCAAATCGCGAGCTTTGGCGAGCCCTTGCCCCATTTGATCCTCACCGGCGGCGATCCTCTGGAACGGCCTGACCTCTACGAACTGATCGATGAAGCTCAGACGCTGGGTTTACAAGTTTCGATTACACCCAGCGCGACCGAGGCGCTAACCGCCGGCACGATTGCCAAGCTGAAAGAACATGGGATCCAGAGTCTGGGGCTGAGTCTGGACGGCTCCAATGCTGCCCGACACGAGGCTGTCCGCGGCGTGGCCGGTTGTTTTGAATGGACCATGCGCGCTGCCCGCGCGGCTGGGAATGTGGAAATGCCCATCCAGGTCAACACGCTGGTCGCACAGCAAACAGCAGATGACCTTGAGGCAATTTACGAGCTGCTGAAAACCTTAACGGTCATGCGCTGGAGTCTTTTCTTCTTGATCGCTGTGGGACGCGGAAAAATGCTTCAGGAGATTTCGGCTGGGGAAAGCGACCGGGTAATGAACTGGATCTTTGATATTGCAAGGGAGGCTCCGTTCGCCGTCAAGACCACTGAGGCGCCTCATTATCGGCGCGTGGCTCTGAATCGCATGCGCGGCCAGAATGTTGCCCCGGACGCACTCCACAGAATGTCGGTTTATAACGGCCTTGAAATTCGCGACGGCCACGGCATCATGTTCGTTTCCAACACCGGCGATATATGTCCGGCCGGTTTCCTCCCGGTATCCGCAGGGAACGTCAGAACCGAGCAGATTCCGGATATCTACCGCAATTCGGACCTCTTCAGGGCGCTACACAATTCCACCCGACTCCAGGGCAAATGCGGCCAGTGCGAATATCGTGAGGCTTGCGGCGGCTCCCGCGCGCGAGCCTTTGCCTATAGCGGCAATGTGCTGGAAAGCGATCCCTTCTGCCCGTATGTGCCAGCCCGAATTGGGTGAGATTCCTGCCCGAAGGCGGAACCAGAGCGATACGGCATCTGGCGGCGTATACACCGAGTTTCGACCGCCCAGGACACTGATCCGTCATCGTCGATCGAAAGACCGCCAGCTCCTATGCGGATAGATTCTTCCAAGCTGCGTAGCGCCTCAACTTCAATGCGCGATGTGCTGCCTTGCGACCAAGCCATGCCGGCCAGCAGGCAGACGAGAACAATGGCGAGGAAACACTTGCTGCTTTGGACTGACATACGCACCTCCCGGGTGACAAAGACCGTTGGCGACCGTATATATTCCTATTCTGGAAAGATTGCAAGAGGGCGTATCGCGCCATGCAAAATGTAACCGGGAGGGAGGCCGTGGAGACACTTAGGATGTAACCCGACTCAAAGACAGAGGTTTTAGGAGAGTTGGGATGGGACACGAGGCGAGGTGGGAGTACTTTCGGGTGATCTACCAAGGTTATCGCAAAGCCGACCGCAAAGGCCGGCAGGGGATGCTGAACGAATTCTGTTTGACGAGCGGATACCATCGCAAGTACGCGATTCGCCTGCTCAACGGACCGCCTCCGGACAGCCGCAGGTGCGACGGCCGCGAGGACGCAAGCCACGCTACGGCAAGCAGGCGCTTTCCATCTTGACTGGGGTGTGGGAAGCCGCGGGCTATCCCTGGTCGGTGCGTCTGAAGGCCCTGCTGCCCAGTTGGCTGCCCTGGATTCGCAAGCACTATCGGCTGAGCGCGAAGATCGAGAAGCAGTTGCTGGGGATCAGCGCCCGGCAGATGGACCGGCGTCTGCAAGGGAACAAGCAACAGCAGAAGCGGCGCCTGTACGGGCGGACCAAGCCGGGCACGCTGTTGAAGCACCACATTCCGGTGAAGACCGACAGTTGGGACGTGACCACGCCCGGGTTTGCCGAAATCGATCTGGTCTCGCACTCGGGCAACTCGGCCGCCGGGGAGTTCGCGCATACGCTCAATCTCACCGACATCGACAGCGGCTGGACCGAATCACGGGCCCTGCTGGGCAACAGCCAGGTGGCAGTGCAGCAAGCCTTGGATAAGATCCAGGCCAGCTTACCCTTCCCGCTGTTGGGGTTGGACTCGGACAACGGTTCGGAGTTCATCAACTGGCACCTGAAGCGGTGGTGCGAGCAGCAGAACATCCAGTTGACGCGCGGGCGTCCCTACAAGAAAGACGATAATGCGCACATCGAACAGAAGAACTGGACGCATCGCAAGCTGTTGGGTTGGGAGCGTTACGACTCGGCGGCGGTGGTGGAAGCCATCAACGATCTCTACAGCCGCGAGTTGCGCTTGTGGCTGAACCTGTATCTGCCCTCGGTAAAACTAGTGAAGAAGGTACGGGTGGGGTCGAAGCTGCGGCGCGTGTATGACCAGGCACGAACGCCCTTCGCCCGGGTGCTGGCGTCCGGGCAGGCGGATCCACGACGGGTGGCGGAGCTGAAGAAACTCCGCTCCTCCCTGGACCCGTTTGTCCTGGGCAAGGTGATCGAAGGCAAGCTGGACCGGATCTACGAAATGGCCAACCGGCGGTTAAGTCCGAAACCGAGCCAGGACCGCCACGCTGAGCCCGCAGGCAAAAGCACACAACTAACTCGGCGGAACGTCTGTGGAAAAGACGCTCGCGGGAAAAGTCGAAAACCAGACTTTCCCCCCGAGCTTGCAAATCGCGCAAAGGGCGCGCGATTTGCACTTTCCCACAGACGCGACCGCGGCGGGTCTCGGGTTACATTCTCAATGTCTCGACAGCCCCCTCCAAAGTTACATTCTCAAATGGCTTGACACGGAGGGTTCCTGGCACGGAACATACTATTTCAGATTGTGAAACGCGCGCGGCGCTATTTTTCCGCTCTTTGCACTCCGACGTCGTCCTTCAATGGCCAAGGCTTAGTGCCTTGCAGACGGGGGCTCCCATCATATCCGGGACCCCGTAGCGGCCTCCCGCCAAGCTGCCCTGTTACCTTGCCGCGCTCCAGCGAAACTACGCCGTTCACGATGACATATTCGATCCCGGTCGAGGGGTGGTGCGGATCTTCAAATGTGGCCACGTCGTTGACCGTGGCCGGATCAAAGATGGTAATGTCGGCGAACGCGCCAGTGCGCACAATGCCGCGGTCGCGCAAGCCCATACGCTGTGCCGGCAAGCTGGTGAATTTCCTGATCGCCTGTTCCAGCGCGAGCAGGTGCTGATCGCGCACGTATCGGCCCAAAATGCGGGTGAAAGTGCCGTAAGCGCGTGGATGGACCTTGGACTCGCTTAACGGTCCCTGGAAGTTCACTGCTCCAGCGTCCGTTCCCGCGCTCACGAACGGCTGCTGCATTGCGAATTTCACATCGTCTTCGCTCATAGTGAAGTAGACGGCCCCCACGTGGTCTTTGCCTGCAGCAACCAGATCCAGTAACACATCCAGTGGATCCTTGTGTTCATCGGCGGCGATCTGGGCAATGGTTCTGCCTTCGTAATGCTTGAGCGTTGGATCCAGCACCGAAGCCACCAGAATGCCTTGCGGTCCGCCCGTTCCCCGCCACATGTTCTCCATATTCCCGTCCGCCCCGGCAAGCTGTTGCCGGATGGCTGCGCGCACTTGCGGATCTTTGAGCCGGTTCACAAAAGCTTCCGACCCGCCTTCGTGATACTTGGGCGGAATAGTCGCGCCGAGAGAAGTGCCGGAAGCGATGTATGGATACTGATTGGCGGTAACGTCCAAGCCAGAAAGGCGTGCGCTCTCGATAGCCGCAATCACATTCGGCATCTTGCCCCAGTTCTGCCGCCCGCTCACTTTCAAGTGCCATATCTCGACCGGAATGTTGGCTTCGCGGCCGATCCGAAATGCCTCGTCCAGCGCTTCCATCTCGCGATCACCCTCATTACGAATGTGAGACGCATAGATGCCTCCGTATTTCGACGCCACTTTGGCCAGCGCAATCAATTCGTCGGTCTTGGCGTAAGCGGCGGGCGCGTAGATCAGCGAAGTGGAAACGCCCATGGCGCCTTGCCGCATCGCCTGTTCCACCAGTTGCTCCATGCGAACGAGTTCTTCCGCGGTGGGCGCGCGGTCCGCGCTGCCGATTACGTACCTCCGTACCTGCGTCGCGCCAACATAAGTACCGAGATTTATGCCGGAGCCCTGCTTCTCCAACCGGTGGAAGTAGCCGTCGAGATCGCGCCAGTCAACCGTCAGGTGGTAGTGCTCGAGAAAATCGCGGCGGTCGGCCAGCGTCTCATCGTTTTGCGGAGCAATGGATCCGCCCTCGCCCGTAATCCCGGTGGTAATTCCTTGGGTCAACTTGCTGACGGCCTGCTTGTCAATCAACAGGTTCCACTCGGATTGCTCCAACATGTCGATGAATCCGGGGGCGACAAGCAATCCCTTGGCATCAATCATGCGTTTGGCCGTGGCATTGGCCGGCGCCCGGCCCAACAGGCTGATGCGGTCGCCCGTGATGCCGACGTCGGCATACACCCACGGGTTCCCGGTGCCATCCACGACGCGGCCGTTACGGATAAGAATGTCGTACTGCTGCCCGAAGACCGGCAAAGAGGACAACATCAGGACGAGCCGCACCAGCCACTTTTTCATGGTTGCTCCACAAAACGAGATTCAAGTTCGAAATGAGCCTAAGAACAGTCGTCGCAGGCAGGTCAGTTTCACTCCTAGACCTTCACGAAGATTTTCTTCCGGTAGAACCACCAAGCCACCATCGTCCACAGCGCCAGATAGCAGAGCGCGAACGCGAGGGACGCGTTCTTCGGCTGCGCGAATGGCGCGAATCCGCGTCGATAGATCCATGCCTCTACACCGATCGCCCGCGCGCCGTCTGCCACTTTGAATACGAATCCTTCTTTCGCAAAGAACGTCGAGAGCGCGTACGCCAGAATTGCGTTCGACCCCAGCCACAGGAACGGCCTGCCCCACCCGCGCCAGCCGCGCATCTCGATCAGCCACAAGCAGAGCGCCAGCAACAGGCATCCGGCTCCGGCGGTGAACAGCACATACGAGCTCGTCCACAGCGGTTTGTAGATGGCAAAGAACGGATGCCACGCGTAACCCGCGGCCATGCCCGCCGCACCTGCGATGGCAAAGGCGCGGACTTTGTGCAATAAAGGTCCGGCACTGCGCAGAAATTCCCCGGCCAGCGTGCCCAGAAGCGTGGTTGCGATCGCCGGGAATGTGCTCAGTAGTCCCTCAGGATCGAAATCAGGCCGGTACAGGTGCCCGAGCATCAGCTTCCGGTCTATCCACCCGGCGAGGCTGCAATGCTGCGTCATCCATGCCGCGTGATCGCAGCCCGGGACCCGAATGAACCGCATGGCCACGTAGTACCCCGCGAGCAGTCCGGTGGTCCACGCGATCCGCCCGGGTCGTGCCGTCCATAGCGTGATCGCCGACGCGCACAGATACACTACCGCGATCCGCGGCAGCACCCCTGAAAAGCGCATCCGCGAAAAATCGAAATACGGTTGGAGGTGGATGATCCGCCGCGCCACATGCTTCAACAGCTCCTGCCGCGAGTCGCCGCGCGCCTGCCTTGACCGGAACGACAGCACCATCGAGACGCCAACGATGAAGAGGAAGAACGGGAAAATCAGGTCCGTCGGCGTCCAGCCGGTCGCGTCCACCCACCACTTCCCCGGATACCAGCCCGCCGGATGTTCGCTCATCAGCTCGTCAGCATGCGCCAACGGCCAGTAGATTGCGCTCCACGTTCCCGGATTGTTTACGAGGATCATGCCCGCGATCGTCAGCCCGCGGAAGACGTCCAGCGATTCGAGCCGCTGCGACCGGCTGATCTTCAGCGCCTCCGCATCCGCTGATGCACCCTGCGTGTTGATCGCTCTGTCGCTTGTAGTGGCCATTCCGCCCCATCCGGCACGCTCCTATATATCAGGTATCGTCGAAAGTAGGAAGAGCTCAGATTTGCCCGAATAATCTCTTTGGCTTTTCCACGGCAAAATCAGGCCGCGCTAGCCGGTTTCATTTCATGTGCGGGCAACTGCTTGGATGTCAAAAACAGGTTCGCTGCAAATAGGGTTACTGCTGACAATTCGCAGATGGCTCTGTGACGTCGCTTTTGGCGCCCGGCCCCACCATCGGGTCGTGACTCCGGTCACATTCTCAGATGCGTGCGCGCAGGTACAGTAGCAAGTGAAGACGGAGGTTCCCATGAAACCCTCTACCCTCCCGCCAATCCTGCGCACAACTCCGAGAGTCCACTTCAAGAACATTCTGTTTGCCACCGACCTGGGCTCCGCTTCCGCGCAAGCCCAAGCTTACGCGGTCCTGCTTGCGCGCATGTTCGGGTCTCATCTCTTTGTCTTGCATGTCGAAGCCGGCCCCGGGCTCTCGCCTCGCTACCAGGGAGTTTCTCCATCGCCGATGAAGGAAGCCTCGACGGCCGCCGTCCCCGAAATCGCTGAGTTGGAGATGTTCTTCCGCGCTTCCGGAGTGGTTTACACACTGCTGTTGGAGCACGGGGAGGTCCAGGACGCTCTTAACCGAGTAGTGGACGAGCGTTCCATCGATCTCATCATCCTGGGAAGCCACGGAAGGCACGGCGTCTCTTATATGTTCCTGGGCTCCACGGCGGACAACGTGGCCCGTTCGTCGAAGCGTCCGGTGATTACGGTAGGCCCGCACGCGCACGCCGGTTTTGAAAACATGCTCAAGACAATCATTTTTGCCACTGACTTCAGCGAGGAATCAAAACTGGCGCTGCCCTATGCCACGTCTCTGGCGCAGGAATTTCACGCTAACCTCATCCTCCTGCATGTGGCGCCCAAGCGCGAACGCCTAGTCCGCGACCGCGAGCACGTGGAACGGTATCTGCTGAACCAACTCAAGAACCTGGCGCCGCATTCCCGCTTTCCCTGGTGCGCCGTCAGCCATGTTGTGACTTTCGGCGACACAGCCCAAGAGATTCTGAATGCGGCAAAACATCGCAACGCAGATTTGGTCGTTCTGGGCCTGCACAGCGCGGTTCGTTTCACAAGCCATCTTCCCGAGCGGCTCTCCTACCGGGTCTTGTGCGAGGCGCCGTGCCCGGTGATGTCGGTCCTTTCCGGAGTCCGGGAGATGAAACTGGCACGGTTGCCCGCGGACTTTCTGGTTGTGGCACCTTATATGAATTGAGCCGGGGCGGTTAAGAGATCCTCCCCGACGGACCGACTAGCGGGGCCCGGACTCTGCATGTCGGTTGTCACCCAAGCAGAAGAAGGTTCGATTCCTTATCCAGAGTGCCGCGGAGAAACCAAGGCAAAGAGATAGACAGCGATGCCGGCGAACCCCCAACGCCAAGAAAGGCGAGGAAGGAAAGAGGGTGGTGCCAAACCAGGCTGAGACCCTGGGCCAGCACGCCCGCAACGATGAGCAGGCCGGCCAGGCGCAGTCTCCCGGTGATGAACTCATTCTCAGGTTGAGTGTTGGCTGCGGGTTCCATGGCTTGACGTGGCTCTGTTGTCATCGCTGCGGGCTCCAGTACTTCACGTGGTTCAACTGGGCGACGTTGTGCACCATGTCATGGCACCCCGAAGACACGCAGGAGAGCTGGTTGCTCTTGATGTCGTCCATGACAGCGCTATGGGTTGTCCCCTCCTCAAAGGTGCGAGCGCTCAGATGGCAATGCAGGCACTCGCGGTTCTTGAAGGGTTGATAGAGCTTGACCGGCTGGTGGGCCGTACCGATATATTGCGCGTAGACGTGGTGCAGGCCGCGAACCTTGGCCTTGATGCCGCCGGTATACAGGGTGTAATCAGTGTGGCAGGTGTAGCAAGCTTCGTCGCGGGGCACACGGTTGTTCTGGAAGTGGGCCGCGGGAATGTACGACTTATCGTCAACTCTCAGGCTCTTGCCGTATGGTTCCATGATGTGGCAGGAGAGGCAGAATTGCGTCTGCTTGGAGCGCTCGATATGGTTGTCAAGACCCAGCAAGCCGGCAAAAATCGGGAAAATAAACAGTCCAAGAAAAGCCAGGATCTTCCCGCCCCGTGCGGCGGTGATGCCCGGCCTGGCAACAACCAGGCCGGCGATCACCAGCGTAATCAGCAGCACTGCGGAAACGACGGCAGTCGGCATGCGGCCTTTCCCTCCCCTATCAGTAAACGCTACTTCAGCGACCGGATGTACTTGATCAAGTCCTTGATCTGATCGTCCGTCAGTTTGCCCTCGTATTTGGGCATCTTGTTTTTGCCCTCTTTTGTGATTGTAACGAGCTCTGCGTCTGACTCCTTCGCAACCTCCGGAGAATTGAAGTCTTTCACTCCCATTTTCTGGCCAGCGGCGCTGCCTTTTCCGTCCGCGCCGTGGCAGGCCTGGCACTTTGACTTATACAAAGCGGTGGCATCTTCCGCGCAGGCGCCCGCGACGCCCACGCCTAAGAGGGCCGCGGTAAGAACAACTTGCATCAACAATGATTTCATGGTCCCCATCATCTCCTTGTATCCGTTTTTTGAAAGCATTCATCCTACATCGAATAGCGCAGTGACAGCGTAAATGCATTTCCCCGGAAATCGCGAGGCAGCGTCGGTCCTGGATCGGATTTTTCGTTGTACCCGTAGTAATTCCACGCAGTCTTGTAGATCAGGTGCTTGGAAAGCTCGATGGCCAGCGAAGCCATAGGCAAATGGTAGTTGAAGCTCAGTGGTCCGGTGGGCGCGTTCGGGTTGAGAATGAGCGTGCTGCCCGTGCTGCTGGTGACGGTGTATCCCACCCCGAGGTTGACCCGCGAGATTGGCTTCAAGAAAATCGAACCGCTTCCGATGTTGGACCGCTCCTTATACACCGAGAGGCTGGAGAGAAACGGGGTTCCGCAGGTCAGCGAGATCGACGGAGGGGGTGTAGCCACAAAGCAGATGTTGGTCTGGGAAAAGATGTCGTTGTAATCGTAGGAAAGATCCATCCCCCACTTCCCCTCCGGCGGCGCGATCACGGTATTAAAAGCGTAGCTGCGGTTGTGCTGGAGGTTGCCGATGTCGGCGGTATCATTGCGGTTCTCGCGAATGTTGACCGCCCCGCCAAAGTTCACCCAGTTGTTGGGGCGATAACTGGCGCGTCCCTTGTACCACTGGAGGTGTCGGGGACTGATGCGCGTGAAAGTGTTGTCGGCATAAAACTGCTCGGTGTCAAAGCTGAACCGGAGCTTGTCGGTCGGCCGCGCCGAGAAGCCCAGCAACGCCGAGTACCCGTTGATTTCCGTGAAATCGGCCACCTGCGGAAATACGTTCGGGACAAAGACGGTGCAGACTCCATTTATAACGGGCTGGCCGACGCAGGCGCCTCGGTTTGCCAGCGCCAATGTTGGCCCAGCAAAGTACGTTTGCAGCTGGTTGTCCGTGATGTCGTCGGTAATGTCGCGGCGTGCATAGCGGAATCCAGCATAGGCGCTTACGCGGCGGGGAAAATCGGACTCCAGGTCGACGGTGTTGATCTTCTCCTCCTCCCCCAGAAACTGGTTCACTAAATCGTTAGCGATGTCCGCGCCCGAACTGGCGTTATGCTGCGGGCAGCTGGCCGCGATAAACGGGGGAGGGCATGTGGCCAAGCTGAATGCGTTGGGTTTGGACAGCAGCGTGGCTCCGAACAAGTTCGTGGTAGTTATATTCCAACCGCCGGGGATGCGGAAAGTGCTGTACCTGAAATTATCAATGAGCCGCAGCCGGTCGGTGAGGCGGAGAGTCAATCCAAGGTCCCCGCTGACCGAAATGCGCTTGGTCAGGGCCGAACCGGTGGCCTGGAAGCTGCGCACGCGGTTACGAGTGATCAGCCCGTTGAAGGTCTCGTGAACGGCAGGCAGGCTGGATTCCGATCCCGTATAGCTGAACCGCGCCGAGACGTCCAGGCGGCGGAAGTAGTTGCTCTGGAGACTGAATTGTTCTGTGGGATAGGAATTGCGCACGCGATCGCTACGGAAGTAAGAGAAGTAGCCATTACACGCAGGGTTGACGACCGTACCCAATATCGGAGTGGCGCAAGGCTGGCCCGCGGGCGTGTTGAATGGCAGGCCAAGGTCCACAGGAATGCCGCCGGCCAGGGTAAACGGCGTGCTCGCCAGATTGACTGTGTTGTCGCCCTTAAAGTAGGTGTAGAACTGGTCGTAATTCACATTTGTCCGGGGGATGAACCGGAACGACACGCCGAACTGAAACGTGTCCGTGGTGTTCAACGCCGGCACGATCAGCTGCGGTTCGGTGCCCTCGTGGACCGTTGTGAACGAAGTACCTTCGTTGACCACACGCGACCAACCCATCTTGAAACGAACCGGAGCCAGCGGGAAGAGGCTCAGGTTGGTATCGGTCATACGACGCGTCAACAGGAATTCGTGCGGCGAATTTAGAACGGGAATGTTTGGACTTGATGTCGACGGGTTCAGCGGATTGGCCAAAAGATTATAGTCAAAGACATTTTGGTCGCGCCGGAAAGTGACCCCAAAGGTGTAAGCAGCCCCCTTGGAAATGCGGAGACGGCTGAGATCGTTAGGATCTCCGCCATAACCGAAACTGCTGAAGCTCAGATCGTCAAACAGCGTGCCGATATGAGTGGGCGAGTGCATGTCGAGGCTGTACTCCAGAAGCCTGGGCCCGGTACCCAGGTTCACAAACGTGTCCCAGGTTCCCTGGTTGCCGGTGAAATCAGAGATACGACCTCCGAATTCGGCGGATTGTTTGGTCACGTAACCGCCCAAAGTCTGGCCCTCGTTGTCGTCCGTGGTCGCGGTGGTGGGAAGATCGGCAGACTTCCTTGCCGCATCCACGCTCACACCGGTCGCGACCGGACCCGCGGACTGCTTGGTCTCGCCTGCGGCGGTCTTTTTTGTTTCGCTGGCCTGCTGTGCCCACAAGCCGGCTGATAGCAGGGTGGTGGCGAACAAGAGGAAACCAGGAACTCGGATTTTCCGCAAAAAAACTTTGTGTGTGCCGTCGTCCATAAAACCCTCGCCCTCGCTACTGTTTGAAGAAGAAGTGGTCCGTGTTAGACCCGTGAATTGCCGTGTGACAAAGCGTGCAGGACTGATACTTCTGGGCCTGGTTGTGGAATGACGGTATCGCCGGCGCCGCCGAATCCACTGTGAACGTGTGGCATTCCAGGCAGAGCAGATTGACCTGGCTGCGCCGCAGCAGGCGCGGATTGGAAGAACCGTGCGGAGAATGGCACGCAATACAGCCCTCTGTCTTGACCGGCGCATGCTCGAAGGCGAAAGGCCCGGCTTTGTCGGTGTGGCAGGTGAAGCAGACCGCGTCCTGTGCCGCCGTGGACCGCAACTGATGGGTAATGAAACCGCCATGAGGATTGTGGCAGTTGCTGCAGGAAACCAGTCCTTCGTTCACCCGGTGATGGAACGGCTTGGAAAAGTCGGGCTTGGTGTCCAGGTGGCAGGAGTAGCAAAGCTGCGGCTGCGCGGCCTTGAGCAACTGCGTCTGCACTCTGGGCGCATGGATGGAGTGGCAGTCAATGCAGCCCACGTTGTTCTTGACATGTTCCGAGCGGAGGAAGTTGGCGTGTTCCTGGCCAAATTCATGGCAGCTCAGACAGCGCTTGGACGACGCTTCCCGAGAAAGGCCAGCGAAGCGAATGATCTTATCCGGATCGCCGGACTCGGCGTGGGCTTTGCCCGGGCCGTGGCAGGCTTCGCACCCCTGGTACTCCACGCCCCGATGCTTGGCTAGGGTGGTCTTCCAGTGCGGGCCCTTGTCGTAGCCGGCCGCCACTTGCTCGTGGCATGTCTTACAGGTCTCCGCTCCCACGTACTGCGACGGATCCACCGGATGGTCTTCTTCTTTGAAGGCGGAGGCGCCCTTCTTCTTTTCGCCGCTCTGCGACTGCGCCTGACTCGCGCTGCTTCCCTTCTGTGTTTGCCCGTAGAGGGTGATCGCCAAACAGGTCATTGCCAGCACACAAACTGCCATCCACAACTGCGTTCTTGGTTTTCTCATCATCAGCAAAACCTCGCATCGGCCCTCGATTGTTCTGGAAACGAAAAAGTGGGTCCCTCATTATCCTCGATATTCGTCGCTCGGGATCCAGGGACCTTCTCAACGACTCGCCCGCGGAGCCTGCAATTCCTTGCCTCAAGGCTGAAGCTGACTCGCGGCGCGTTCCCGCGCAAGCTAGAACCCTGATCAAGAGTCGTTGAATTCTTCATGCAGCAATTCTGGATTTGTACGAAGCAGTCTGACAGTGATCCAGGTCACATGTGTTTAGCTATTAACGTGGAAGTTTCTAATCCCGCAGCGAAATATGTAGGTCCTGCGCGGATTCCACGCCGACCCTGTTAGAGTGGCTGTTCCAGTCCGGCGCGATCTGCGGTCCAGGGTGCCAAGCGTACTTCGTGGTCGCGGGAGGAACAAACCTTCAGCCTTCCGGCGCAGTTTCCGCACAACCAGAAGTACTCGACTTTAGAATGTTTCGCGGAGAAGCCCGGGCGTGGTATCACAAACAGCTTGCCCTGGCGTAAATACAAGAATGGTGCACCACAATCCGGATTGGCACATTGCGAAACCATCATCTACTCCTCTTGCACCCACGCTTGCCGGATGCTCGCCGCGTCTGCTGCCCGCGCGGGCTGCGTTCTCGGCCACGTCCATACCAGCTCTCACCACCCGCTCGCCCCGTGATGGGTGAGCACAGGGCACTCCGCCTCGGCCAAGATGCGATAGGCGACGGTCTGGCGGAAATGCTGAGCGATGTCCGTCGCGCAACGGACTCCTAGTCCAATCAAATCAGCATTGCGGCGCCGCGCATAGGCCAGGATTGTTTCGGCCGCGTCACCGGAGTCGATCACAAAATCCGCGCTGCACCGGGGACTGATCTGGTGACACAGCGCCTTTTCCATCTGCTTGCGCAGCGGCTCCGCCAGCTCCTTGGCTTCGGGGTTTCCTGCCGTCTCCGCAGGTAACACATGGAGAATAGTCAGGCGAGCCTCGTACTCATGCGCGAGGGACGCCAGATACGGGAACACGGCCAGCGATTCTTCGGAAAAGTCGGTGGGGAAAAGAACGTTTTCGATTCTCCCCAACTTCTCGAATCTCTCGGCCAAATGCGGGCCGACAGTGAGCACCGGACAAGTCAAAGACCGAACCAACGCCTCAGCCACGGAACCGAGCACTCGATGTTTGAATCCTGTAGTGCCGTGAGTGCTGGCTACTGCCAAACCGATGTTGTGTTCCTTCACAACCCGCGCCAATTGGTCGGCGGGTGTGCCGCGACGCACCAGCGCCTCCCCCGGGAGCCCCGCGAGCGGCGGCGTGGGCTTCCTTTTGCTGCCTGCGGTCCAATACGGACACAACGTCCGGCGAGACCATGGGATACATCGGAGGCGACCAAACATGCGCCACATAGATGCGCGAGCCATAGTGGCGCGCAATAGCTGCGACGATAGGTAACGCGGCGCGCGACGCCTCACTAAAGTCCGTGGCGTAGAGAATCCGTTTCAACTCGATCGCTGGAATAATTGGAACTATCGCTGCGTTCATAAAAACCACCTCTTTTTCGCCACAGGGCTCGTGAGGTCTGGCACAAATCTCACTCAGCCGCGTTCTGAGAAGCGTCATGGATTCCGTTGAACGTGGTGGCGAAGGCCTCGGGGCCCAACAGCTGGCAGTTGTCAGGATCGCTCACATGGAGCGTGCGTGCTTGCGCCCCGTCCTCGCGCCCAAGCACTCGCGCATACCGCAAAGCCATCGCGGACGAAATATCTGTGGCCAGGAGCATGTTCTTAAGAGTTATCAGGGCGGGTTGTTCCACGGATTTCATACACGACTGCCTCTCGACAATTCATCTTCCCCCGCAATGCCAGGCTTAGTCTGTGATGACGGTCACGCGGTCGGAGCCTGGGCCTGTCACCCCGGAGTTCACGGCTGTGAGCAGCTATGCAGGAATGAGAGCCCTCTCGAAGAGCAGAAGCGTGCTTGCAGATAGGTCACGCCGGCCGAAAACACTTCGCCAGGCTTTTCGCCGTGGAACGACGTGCATAATTGCGAATGATGCGGTCCGCTGCGGCCAGATCCGAGCTGAGAACCTTGGCTACCGCAAAATACATCTGCGGGTTGCGCCGCAGCACCTCAAGGAAGCCTTCTTTGGGCATGAGGGTGACGCTACATTCTTCTACACAGGTCACGCTGGTATGAAGCGCTGCGCCGGAAATGATCGAATCCAACGCAAATACTTTTCCCGGACCCTCGACGCCCAGCGACCGGATCTTCCCAGCGATTGAGACAGAAATCTCAGCGGATCCTGAATTGAGAATGATCAGCCGGTCTGCCGGAATTCCGCACTGCAGCAACCTGGCTCCTCGCGGGAAGGTTTCAGTCTGCTCACGCGCAGCCAATTCCTGCCGCACACCATCGGAGAGGCCCGCATACAACTCGTTCGTCGCGTCTTTAACTGAACTCATAAAAACGTTTATAGACGGTGCCACGCGGGGGGTATGTGATTGCGATCACCGAGGAGTGTGACTGCTCACGTCGTGACCAGCTTCTCCATGGCCTCTTTGTTCAGAAGGACCCAGGTGGCGCCCTTGATCCGCAACCATCCTTTTTTCTTGAACTCGCCGAGCACGCGGGAGACCGTCTCACGGGAGGTGCCTGCAAACTGCGCGATCTCTTCCTGAGTCAGCGTGACGCGGACGGCAATTTCATGAGACCTCTTGTTGGGAAGATCCAGAGGATGGTCGGCCCAACTGAGCAGGAGTTTGGCGATCCTCTCCGGAACCGAGTTGGAAAGACCGATGGAGCGGATTTCGTTGTAAGCACACTTGCAATTGTGCGTGAGCTGCTGCGCCACTTTGATGCCCACTGCCGGGTAGTCTTCCAGGAAGCGTATGAAGTCACTCTGCGAGATAAAGTTGGCTTGAGTCGGCTCCAAGGTTTCAATCGTCGCCTCGTAGGGACTGGTGGACACCGCCGCTGTCAGCCCCAGAACCTCGCCCGGCTCGGCGATCCGCAGTATGATGCTTTTGCCTTCGGCGGATGTGGTGGATAGCTTGGCCCGACCGGTGCAGAGCACATAGACACCACGCGCAGCTTGTCCTTCCAGGCAGAGAAGTGTCCCCTTGGGATAAACCGAGGTTGCTTTAATCGCCTGCAACTTCATCACTGCTTCACGCGGCAGATCGCAAAACAGCCTATGTTCGCGAAACGTGCACCTCAGGCAGTCCTCGATGATGTGGAAGTTATAGGCCGTTGGCATAGGAGCCTCCGCTTCCATGAATTTTCGCTCTTTAGATTATAGGAGTCGGTCACACAAGAGATGTGACGGCGGTCACACCTCGCGTGTGCCGCCGGCACGGTCGAACGCGAAGGCGCGGCGCCGGTGTGATGCCCATCACTGCCAAAGTCTGAAGTTGAGTACGAAACTGGAATGTGAGTCAGGAGGTCGATATGGCTGCCATGAATAAGAACAAATGGATGCTGGCCGGCGGCGTGGCTGCTGCGGGAGCCGCTGCAATTTACTTCCTTGATCGCGAGCGAGGGCACGCACGCCGCGCAACGTTCGCGACCAAGGCCAGACGCTTGGGCACAGATGTTGCCGAAGGAGCAGTCAAGTCCGCGCGCGACAGCTGGCATCATCTGGCCGGGACGGCCCGGCAGGCGTGGTCTAATTTCGGCCGCGGCGAATGGCCGGAAGATAGAGTGTTGGTGGAACGCATTCGCTCGCGCATGGGCCGGATCGTTTCACATCCGCACAAAATTCATGTGGTATCCGATGACGGCGTTGTCACTCTTTGGGGTCCCGCTTCCGAAGAAGAAAGACGGAGGCTCGCACATGTTGTACAAACCATGCCGGGAGTCAGAGACGTTGTAAACCACCTTGAGATCCACGAAGGTTACGAGCCAGTCACGCCCGGGCCGAGCCCCTTTAAGGCCGCCCAACAAGAGACTCTGTTGAACTGGAATCCTTCAAAGCGCCTGCTGGCAGGGATAGCTGGGAGCGCTGCCGTCATCTATGGATGGAGGCGGAAGGATCCTTTAGGAGTTTCTATCTCGCTGCTCGGGGCCGGGCTGGCTGCAGCCAGCACCTTCAAAAGAAACGTTTATTCACTGCTGGCGCTTTCCGAAGACTCGCCCGGCTTCGAGCTGGAACAAACCATCCGCATCAACGCCCCAGTTTCTGACGTCTTTGATTTCTGGACCAAGCCCGAAAACTATCCCAAAGTCTTTTCCCATATCTCCGCCATCGACAAGATCGGAGAGAACCTCTACCGGTGGACCGTGACCGGTCCCGGAGGTATCCCTGTCCACTGGGAAGGAACTATCACCCGAACGGTTCCGAATACGCTTGTGGAGTGGAAGAGCCTGCCCGGCTCGACCGTAGGCAATCTTGGCTTCGTTCGCGTTGACCCAAACTACGACGCCAGCACGCGTGTGCTCGTCCGAATGTTCTACCGGCCGCCCGCGGGAATCCTCGGACGCTTTCTGGCAGAAATGTTCGGCATTGATCCCAAAAAGGTATTGGACCAGGACCTGAAGCGTCTCAAAACGCTCTTCGAGAAGCAAGAAGGTTACATGAAAGAACTTAGACAAGGAGGTGACCAAGAACTTTTAAAGATCGCAAAAAATTAATGCTGCTCAAAATCTACGAAAATGTCAGACAGGAAGGATGTGAGTAGTTTCACATCCTTCTGTCTTTTTTGCCGCGAGAGGTCGCTGTTCTCTTGAGCCTTTCCAGTTCTTGGCCTCTGCCCGAATTTGAGGCAGACAGTCGTGACCCAGGTCACAGCCCCGGGCATTTGTGGCGGGAGATACTTGTGCGCGAAAGGATTCATTCGACGAAGAGCGCTTGCAGCAACGCGACTTCGGCTTCGCAAACAGAAAGAGCCGCGATGGGCTGCAGGAGAACTCGAAATGAAATGAAAGGAGGTCATTATGCAAGCTCTGCAAACCGCAACCGAGATTTCATTCAAGAACATTCTGTTCCTGACAGATTTCACCGAAGCTTCCGAAGCAGCTTTGGCCTACGCCTTGGGATTGGCACGCCATTACAATGCGCAACTCTATCCGGCTCATGCCTGCAATCCGGTAATCCCTGCGGAGACCGTGACGCCTCAGTTCCTGGAAGCAGTCGTGGAGAACAGCCGCAAGCAACTGGCGAAGCTGGCGCGGCAAAACCAGATCAACGGCACGCCTTTGTTTGCCCAGGCTAGCATTGAAACTGCCTTCCCCACGTGGATCAACGAGCACGGAATTGATTTGGTGATCGCAGGCACTCACGGAAGGAGAGGCCTGCAACGTTTCCTGATGGGTTCCACCGCGGAATTCATCTTCCGCAATGCTACCTGCCCGGTCCTGACCGTCGGGCCGCACGTTGCCGTACGCCCCTATAAAGGTTTCACCGTGGACAATATCCTGTTTCCAACGGACCTGGGACCGCATGCTGAATTTGCCGTCACCTATGCTCTATCCTTTGCCCGCGAGAAGCGTGCCCGCCTGACGTTCATGCATGTGGTTTCGCTGGACGAGGCATTCCAACGCGACCGCGCCGAACTGGTGTCTGCGGCCCGCAGGAAGCTCGAGAAACTCGTGCCCGCTGACGCCAACGAATGGTGCAAACCGGAGATCGTGGTCGAGATAGGCGAGCCGGCTCTGGAGCTGGTGGGTCATGCCGAAAAAGAGCGGCCCGATTTAATCGTCCTCGGTCTGCCGTACGGCAAGAAATTTAACGCGCATTTCCGCACCGGAGTGACCTATAAGCTGGTCAGCTCGGCGCCTTGCCCGGTTCTTACCATCCGTGACATAGCAACTGAGTGACTGGAGCGTTATTGGCCGCGAACCTGAGTCTGCGACGCAAAAAGGATGTGAGTTCGCTCACATTCTTTTTGCGTTCGACTGAGTATGCTGACTTTCATTCGCGGCCGGTTCTGTGAGTAGTAATCTAGTAGAGCGAATGTCTGCTCCATCGGAACCCGGCGCTGCACCGCGGGGAAGCGAGTCCACCGAACCGGTGTGGTCGCCTGACCCGCTAGCTCCGATCTTTCATCCTCGAACCGTGGCGGTGGTTGGCGCCACCGAGAAGCCCGCCAGCGTGGGCCGCACGCTGCTGCGCAATTTGCTGGCGCAGCCCTCGGGAG
>WNFJ01194750.1_pt2 | contig 19292 bp, 15 predicted proteins | sample 5400461 | NCBI WGS metagenome assembly WNFJ01 (sample SAMN13153349, study PRJNA577476) | soil metagenome | isolation source: 115 cm saprolite on Douglas fir-dominated hillslope | place: USA:California | collected 2013-09-17
GTCGTGCTTCTGCCGCATGCGCCGCTCTGGAAGATTTTGATTTTCTCGCAGGTGGGCAACGGGATTTGGCTTCCGGTGGTGGTCATATTCATTCTGCTGCTGGTGAACCGGCGCGACTTGATGGGCGAATACGTCAACACGCTGACGTTCAATATCGTGGCCTGGGCAACGGCCATCGCCATGATCGGACTGACCCTGGTTCTAACGTATACGGCGCTCTTTCAGCAGAGCGCGCCGCCACCGCCCTGATGCCGAACACGGCATCCTATCGCTGCGCGATCGCCGCAGATTCACTGAAGAGACATGAAACAGTAATTTTGTCGAACGCCCTTTGTGGCGTATGATAACTTTGTGGCGCAAAGGAAAAGTGCTGAATTCCGGCGATGGACAATAAGCTAAACAGAAATCTTAGAGTGGCGACGTCGCACCCGCTTGGGGCAATGTCGGCCGAAGAAGCTTTTCTATGGGAAAAGTTGGACCTGGCTCGGCTGCCAAGGCATGTGGCGGTGATCATGGACGGCAACGGGCGCTGGGCGAAGAAACGGCACCTTCCGAGGATTGCAGGGCACCGATCGGGAACGGAGTCGGCGCGCACGACGATCGAAACCTGTGCGCGGCTGAAAATCGAAGCGCTGACGCTGTACGCCTTTTCGGTTGAAAACTGGCGGCGGCCCAAGACTGAAATTGATTTCTTGATGGCGCTCCTGCGCGAATATTTGCGCAAGGAAATGCCTCTGATTCAGAAAAATGAAATTCGCATGCGCTTTCTGGGCCGGCTGGAGGAACTCCCCGCCGGAGTGCAGAAAGACGTGCGCGAGGCCATGGAGAAGACCGCAGAGAACAAGGGCATGGTGCTGTGCGTGGCGCTGAACTATGGCGGACGCGCGGAAATTGTGGATGCCATGAATGCGATTCTCTCTGAACGCGACGGCCACGGGGCAGCCCACAAAGTCACCGAAGAGCAGCTCTCCCTGCACCTGTACACCAAGGGATTGCCGGACCCCGATCTTCTAATCCGCACGAGCGGCGAGATGCGCGTGAGCAATTTTCTGCTCTGGCAGATTGCATACGCTGAGATTTTCGTCACGGAGACGCTGTGGCCGGATTTCAACCGAGCGCGGTTGCTGGAGGCGCTGCTGGAATACCAGAAGCGCGAACGCCGTTACGGCGGGATCGGCGAAGGCGAGCCATCCGACGAAAAGCCGGTTCGGGTGGCGGGGCATTAGCCGAGAGTTCTCGGTTCTAAGTTCTTAGAGCGCGTCTCATAAATGCTTTTCAGGGGGTCGGAGCTTTAGCTCCGACATTAAAAGCTCACTTTCATTGGGCTTTAGCCCCTGAGGAAAGTCATTCGGTTCCTCAAATGCATTTATGAGATGGCTTTTAGTAAAGCGAGACGAATCCGCACTCTTATCCGGAAAGTACATTAGCCCACGAATAATAGATGATCAATATGTATTTTACCGCTTGCATCAATTCTCCGCAGACCTATGGGCCGGCGAATTACAAAACGCCACAATGGAAACCATGCCGCATTTGGTCCTGTTAGGCGACTCCATCTTTGACAACGGTGTCTATACGAGCGGTGGCCCAGATGTAGTTTCACAAGCTCGCAAATTGCTGCCGTCCGGATGGGAGGCTTCACTGCTGGCCGTCGATGGAGCGACGACCGACAACATTGCTGATCAAGTGACGCGCCTGCCCGATGGCGCCACTCATCTCGTGCTCAGCGTTGGGGGTAACAACGCTTTGACGGAGGCGTCGAAGCTAGGGATCTCGTTTTTTGCTGATCCGAGGACGACCAGAGCCATAGCACTCGAGTCTTTGGCAGATATCTCGGATGATTTCGAGAGGCGTTACCGCTCGGCCGTGGCAGCGTGTCTGCGGCCCGGTCTGCCGCTCAGTGTCTGCACAATTTATAACGGATGTTTTCCTGATAAGGTGTATCAGCGCATGGCCTCCGTGGCGCTAGCAGTGTTCAACGATGCGATCTTGAGGGTGGCGATAGAACGGGGCCTCCCGGTGATTGATTTGCGCCTAGTCTGCCAGGATCCGAAAGATTACGCGAACCCAATCGAACCCTCCTCGGTGGGCGGCGAGAAAATCGCGCGAATCATCGTCGCGTTAGTCACCGGCTCCAAAGACGGTGTTCCCTCGACGCGGATCTTGCCTGGTCCGGGGTTCTCTAAGAGCAAGACGAGCGGAGAGGACAAATAACGGGCGAGAAGAAGGATTGCAATGACATTGCCGAAGTGGGACGATTCGGACCATGTGTGGATTTAAATTATTCCACTTGGCGATCTTGGCGTTGGTCTGCCTGATACTTACTCCTCCGGCGGTGGCGGACACGGTTACGGGCACGGTCAAAGACCCGTCGGGCGGAGTCATCATTGGCGCGCGCGTCGAGCCGCTGGTGCTGGCGTCCGATGAATCCGGGAAGTTCAGCGCGCCCGATTTGGAAGCGGGGAAATATTCTATCCGCGTTGGCAAAGAAGGATTCGACGATCTGGTTACCGACGTCGACCTGCACGGGACGGCTGATCTCGCTCTTAAATTGACCATCGCGGCGCAAGAGACACGCATCACCGTCAGCGAAAAGAACACGGCGTTTGCAAATTCAGATGCTATCTACCGCCAACTGCGCGACGTGGGATTGGGTGACACGTACCGCTGCGAAAATTTCACGTTTTCCGTGGACGTAGGAAGCTTCGAGCTGAAAACTGGAACGATTACGTTCCTGGGCCTGGTGAACAAATTTGAAACGGGAGCGGTGTTCGTCGGCCAGGGACACTTCACACTCAAGCCCCTCGCGGCCATCGACGTCACTGAGATGACCCGGCGCTCCGGCAGCCCGACTGCGGAGGAAGACTTCAGCGAAGCTGTTTTTCGCTTCACTCCCGGCGAGTATTCACTATTCAGCGGGGTGCTCGGGAGCAAGACGAGTACGCCAGCCGAGGCCTCCAGCGTTTTTCAGCACTGGAAAGAAAAACTTCGCCACCGCCACGAGATGCCGGAAGGGCTGACCCAGGCATTCCTCGAAAGCGATACGATCGACAACGTGGACGCCGATGTGCTTGCGGCTATTTACAATCCGAAACACCCTCCCTTTTTCAACGCCTACTTGCGCGGCTCACCGCACAAGGACCTGCGATTCTTCGTACGCGCCCGTGTGGGCGGCATTCCGCAGCTCGATTCGCCCGAAGAAGTGGGGCTGGTCAATTGCGACGGCGGAGGAATGAACGACGGCATCTGGTATTCGCAACACTTGAAGTCCGAGCTGGCGGCCCACAAAGCAAGTTCGCAAGAGGACAAGCGACTGTTTGCCACCCGCCGGTACAACATCGAAACGGTCATCGGGAAGAATAATCACCTGGCGAGCCGCGCGACGATCACGTATGAGCCGCTGGTCCCCGGCGAGCGTGTGATGAAATTCGGGCTGTTGCCCACGCTACGCGTGACGCGCGTAACTGGCGAGGGCGGACAGGACCTGCATTTCATTCAGGAACATAGAAAAGAGGACGGATCCTTCTACGCGATTCTCGACGAAGCCCCAGCGATGGGACAAGCACATACAATCACCGTGGAATACGGCGGCGACAAAGTGTTGTACGACGCGGGCAGCGGAAGCTATTACATCGGAGCGCGCCAATCGTGGTATCCGAACCTGAACGGTTTCGGGGAAAAGGCGCTTTACGATCTCACGTTTAAGGTTCCGCCCTCGAATGTTTTGATCAGCGTCGGGAAACTCGATGGACAACGCACCGAAGCTGGTTTTGCCGTGACCCACTGGGTAACGGCAGTGCCCGTGGCGGTCGCGGGCTTCAACTATGGGAAATACCAGAGAATGGAGTGGCCCGACACTGTCACTCACTACGACATCTCTGGGTATTTCTTGACCGAATTGCCGGACAACTTACGGGCGTACGGAAGCGGTGCGCTCAGCGGCATGGCCCCCAGCGCAATGACCAAATACGCGCTCGATCAGACGCGCGCGCAATTGCAAGTGTGCACGCTGTATTTCGGGAGGGCTCCTTACGACAACATTTACATCACTGAGCAGCCAAATTTCAGTTTCGGCCAATCGTGGCCCAATCTGGTGTATTTACCGATCTCGGCGTACATCGACTCGACGCAGCGATGGATGCTGTTCGGCAAAATCAACACAAGATTCACGGGGTTCGTGCAGGAAGTGACGCCGCATGAGGTGGCCCACCAGTGGTTTGGCCACGGCGTTGGCTGGGCTTCGTATCACGACCAGTGGCTGTCGGAAGGATTTGCGGAGTTTGCCGCAGGATTGTTTCTGCAGCAAGCCATGGGACCGAAGTGGGAGAAAGACTACATCGACTTCTGGGAACGCCAGCGCACGCGTATTCTAGAGAAAAATAGTTACGGCGTTTCGCCGAACGATGCGGGCCCCCTGTGGATGGGACTCCGGCTGATTTCTCCGCGTTCCGCGCAAGCGTACCAGGGCGTAACTTACGCCAAGGGCGCGTATGTGCTGGGCATGCTGAGGTCATTGATGCGCGCGGAGATGGGCTCCGGCGGCAACCCCGACCAGGCATTCATGGACATGATGCACGATTTCATGGAAGAACACCGGGAGACGCCGGCGTCCACGGAATCGTTCAAAGTCGTCGCCGAAAAACACATGACCAAGCAGATGGACCTGCAACAGAATGGGCGGCTGGATTGGTTTTTTCGAGAGTGGGTGTGGGGGACCCAGGTGCCGCGTTACAGTTTCAAATATGAAGTGCAACCGGGAGAACCCGGCAAATTCAAAATCCACGCAGAAATCACCCAGAGCGAAGTGGACGAAAACTTCGCGATGTTCGTTCCGGTGTACGCAGATTTTGGACAAGGTATGGGGCGGCTGAGTCAGGTAGCGGTTGTCGGGAATTCGACGCGGAAGATCAACTTCGTTGTGGATCGCCAGCCTAAAAAGGTTGCGCTAAACGTTTACAAGGAAATTCTGGAGCGCTGAGGCAATCCCTTACTTTCAGACGCAAAAGCAGATCCCTCGCTTCGCAAGATCGACCGGAGCGCAAAAAAGCGCGCTCTGGATGACAGGGAAAGACTGTTCAGAAAATAGATCGAACCTCTCGGGGCGTGATTTATTTCGCGCGATGTGATGAGATGAGAAGAGCGGCCCGCCTCAGAAGGCGGGCCCTACGGGCCTGCCGAGTTCTTGGGAGAATCCTTTTCTATGATATGGAAGCGGGTGGCGACGGCCGCGGTGCTGATTCCTTTTGCCGTGGGGCTGGTGTTGTGGGGCTCGACGGAAGTGCTGGCGCTGGCGGTCGCGTTGGTGACGCTGTTGGCGCTCTTCGAGTATTTTGCGCTGGGCGAGGCAATCGGGCACCGGGCGTACCGGTTTTGGACAGCGACGTGTGCGCTCCTGCTCATTTTTGTGCAGTGGTTTATGGCGGATGAAGCAGCGTATAGGCTATCGGGCGATTTAATCGCTTACCACAGAGTATGGTGGTTCGCTAATGCGGCTCCCGGACTCGAAGCGGTGTTCTTCTTGTTCGTGCTTGGCATCGCGGCGCTTACCCTGTTTACCCGACGTCCTCTTGTGGAAGCACTGCCAGCGGCAGGGATTAGCGCCAGCGGCCTCGTACTGGTAGCGTTTCCACTTTCCTATGCAATTCGGCTACACGGTTCCGGCACGCAAGGGCCGCTGATGCTGCTATTCGCAATGGTGATTATGTGGGTGGGGGATACGGCGGCGTATTTCGTGGGCAGATCGATGGGCAAGCACAAATTAGTGCCACACCTGAGCCCGAATAAAACGTGGGAAGGGACGATTGCCAGTTTTCTTGGGTCGTTGATAGCGGCAGTGGTGTTTGCGCGGTACATGACCATGCCGTTGCCACAACTGCTAGGGATGGCGGCGGTGGGGAACGTGGCCGGGCAGGTGGGCGACCTTTTGGAATCGGCGTACAAGCGGAGTGCGGGGATCAAGGATTCAGGGAGTTTGCTGCCGGGGCATGGCGGGGTACTTGACCGGATTGATGCGGTCATCTTGGCGATTCCAGTTGTCTGGTATTATTGGGTATTGATCTTCGGGCTTCGCTCGTAGATTAGAGGGCCTATTTGCGGCGGGCTAAGCGCGTGGAAAAAGCGGCGGCGAGCGGCCGCACTCCAAAAGGAAACCGAAAAGCTCGTGAAACAGTTATCTATTTTAGGTTCGACCGGTTCGATTGGGCGGCAGTGCCTATCAGTGGTAGAGGCTTTGCCGGAGAGGTTTGGTGTGGTTGCGCTCGCGGCGGGGGCGAACCTGGAAGAGTTAATCGGCCAGATCGAACGGCACAGGCCGGAAGTTGTTTCGGTTAGGGATGCACAGCGGGCAGATGAATTAGCGCAACTGCTCCGCGAAAAAAGTATCTCGCCGATACCGGAAATTCATCACGGACGCGAAGGAATGCTGACCGTTGGGACCCACGCCAAAGCGGACATCGTGGTCTCTGCCGCTGTGGGCGTCGTGGGGCTGGAAGCGACATACGAAGCTGTGAAGTTGGGAAAGACGGTGGCGCTTTCGAACAAAGAGGTTCTGGTTGCGGCGGGCGAACTGGTGATGGCCGCGGCGAAAAAGGTACCTCTTCCCGTGGATAGCGAGCACAACGGAGTGCATCAGTGCCTCCGCGGAGGTGCGCACGGAGAGGTGCGGCGACTGGTGTTGACGGCGTCGGGCGGTCCGTTTCGAAAGACGCCGCTGGCGGCGCTGTCTAGCGTTACTCCGGAACAAGCGCTGGCGCATCCCAACTGGCGCATGGGCAACCGCATCACCATTGATTCGGCGACGATGATGAACAAAGGATTCGAAATTATTGAAGCGCGCTGGCTGTTTGGAATGCGCCCGGAGCAGATCGATGTGGTGGTTCATCCGCAGTCCACGATTCATTCCATGGTCGAATTTGTGGACGGTTCTATTTTGGCGCAACTCGGACCAACGGACATGCGCATGCCTATCCAATATGCGTTAACCTATCCGGAGAGAGTGGCATCTAATGACGTGGCGCTGGATTGGCGGAAGTTGAAGCGCCTGGATTTTGAGAAGGCTTCGACGCGGCGGTTTCCTTGTTTGCGCCTGGCACGGGAGGCGATGAAAAAAGGCGGGGCGCTGCCATGCGCTTTGAATGCCGCGGATGAAGTTGCCGTGGCGGCGTTTCTGGAGCAGCGGCTTCCATTCCTGGGGATTGCGGAAGTAATTGAGCGGGTGCTGGAGCGCACGCCGCGTGTAAAGTTTGAAAAGATGAGCGACGTGCTTGCAGCGGATGCCGAAGCGCGTCGAATGGCGAAGGAAGAAGCAGGACGGCTGGCGGTTACCGCCGCTGCGGCGTCATAGAATCAGAAAAGAGGCAGAACGAGTTCATGAATACATTAATTGGAGTATTTCTGGTTCTAGGCGTCATGATCCTAGTGCACGAGTGGGGACACTTCATCGTTGCGCGTTTCTTTGGTGTCCGCGTGGATGTGTTCTCCATCGGTTTTGGGCCGCGGCTCTTCGGGTTCAAGTGGGGCGCGACAGATTACCGCATCAGCGCGCTGCCGCTGGGCGGCTACGTGCGCATGGCGGGGCAAGACTTATCTGAAATAGATTCAAGCAACGTGGCGCCAACCGGGGGGCCGGACGAGTTAATGAGCAAGCCGCGTTGGCAGCGGGCGCTGATTTCTTTTGCCGGCCCGGCTGTGAATCTGATCATGCCCATTTTGCTGCTGGCTGGTTTTTTTGCGATTAGGGGCCTTCCCTATCCCGCCTACCTGGATAAGCCTCTGGTCCTGAGCGGTCTCCCGCAGACGAGTCCGCTGGCCAAAGCGGGGATCAAGGATGGAGATCGGGTTGTGCTGCTGAATGATGTGACGACGCCGACGTGGTCCAAGGCGAACACATATCTACTTCAGGCACCGCCGGATGGAGTCCTGCGCTTCACCGTCGACCGGCAGGGCGAGCAGAAAACCGTGGAAGTGAAGGCCGCGGACATCCGGAATGCCGACCGTGCGCTTGGTAATTTGCCTGTCCCGGCGATTGTGGGTCCCGTGGAGCGAGGGATGCCCGCTGCCCGTGCCGGGCTGAAGCGCGGGGACGTGATTCTCTCCGTGAATGGAAAGCCCGTAAACAACTGGTACGATTTCTTCGATCTCATCAGGCATTCCGACGGACAACTCTTAAACACTACGGTAAAGCGCAACGGAAGCGAGGTGAACCTCGCGATTCACCCGGTTCAAATTAAGGACGAAGAAGGACAAGTGGCCTGGCGAATCGGAGCGGGTCCAGGGGGTGAGTGGGCTTTCAAGGAAATGACGCTCTCCGCTTCGGTGAAAGAAGCCTCTGACGAAACCCTGTATGCCACGGGAAAGATGTTCGGAGTCATCGGCAGGCTTTTCTCCGGGAAAATGTCCGTCAGGCAGTTGCGAACATTTGTGGGCATCGCGGACCTGGCGGGACAAGCTGTTGAGCAAGGCCCTGTCGACGTCATCAATCTCATGGCAATGATCAGCCTGAATCTGGGAATACTGAATCTGCTGCCCATCCCTATCCTGGATGGAGGGAACATCCTGCTGCTCACACTGGAAGCAATCCGGCGGCGCGATTTCAGCCTGGCGTTCAAAGAGCGATTCGTGCAGGTGGGATTGGTGTTCCTCTTGGTGTTCTTCGCCTACGTTATGTACAATGACGTCGTGCGGTTGCTGCCCACCCATTCTTAAGATCGAGTCCGCCGCACGAGCGGGGCATCGCCAATGGCTGCATCGCCGTCTCACCGAGTCTCTACCGGCGAGCGACTGAATACCGCGGAAACAACCGGCAAACTTCAGCAAGCTGTGGCTGCGCGTGGCATACGCATGACGCGGCAGCGCCAGGTGATTCTGCAAGTGATGGATGACGCCGAGCAGCACCTGGACGTGGACCAGATCCTCGAGCGAGCCCAGAAAATCGATGCAGACGTGCACCTCGTCACGGTTTACCGCACCATTGATCTTCTTAAGAAACAAGGCCTGATTGACGAGCTGGATTTGCTGCATTTGCGCGGCGACCGGCACTACTACGAGACGCATGGGCCGCGGGACCACATTCACGTGGCGTGCCTGCGCTGCGGAAAAGTGCGCGAATTCGAAAGCCGTCTGTACGAACAATTGAAGGAACAAATTGCGCGCGACTTCCACATGAAGGTGACGGTGTCGCGTACCGAAGTCGGTGGCTACTGCGCGGAGTGCCTGCAAAAAACAAAAGAATAGTCGGCTGTCATCCCGAACCCAGTCGCGGGGTTTGCGAGTGAGGGTGAGGGATCTGCTTTTGGTCTTTTCTTTGCCTTTGGGTTTAGCCCTTGAAGTCTGGCCCTGGCGACTCCTTATGGACCGCACCTACTGCGTCTACATCCTCGCCAGTTGTTCCCGCAACCTCTACACGGGCGTGACAGGCAACCTCGAGCCTCGCATGGTCGAACATCGCCAAAGGCTCATCCCGGATTCACAACGCGGTACAGAATCTTCCGCTTGGTCTACTTCGAATTTTTCTCAGACGTTCGCGCAGCCATCGCCCGAGAGAAAGAAATCAAGGGCTGGCGGCGCGAAAAGAAAATCTGGCTCATTAAACGGGACAATCCCACCTGGGCAGATTTGGCGGGAAAAATTCCCCACCAATACCGAATGCCAAATGGCGGAAACCGCAAAGTGAAATGACAAAAACTGCAAAGCAGATCCCTCACCGCCGTTCGCCAAAAACCGGCGACCGAGTTCGGGATGACACGCTTAAGAAATCGATTGTACGGAAGTCGGCGGTTACTGCGAAGAGTGCCTGCTTGCCGCGGGCCAAACGCGAGACTGGGTTCGGAATGACAACCACGGGAGCCTTATCTTCTTGCCTACTAAGCAGTTACGCCATTCTGCCCTATTACTAACTTTTTCCTTGACAAGTGCAGTAAGACCCTGGTAGAATTAGTGCTGTAGAAAAGTGCGCCCCGACTCACAGTCGGGGCTTTTTCTTTTTTGGAGTGCGGCAGCCTAGCTGCCGCTTTTCTGACGTCTTCCGCTTATCCGTTCACCCAAGCTTTTCCGTCATAGAGCACTGAAGTCCGGCCTCTACAACGTCACCAGGCATTTGAACCTCGGACTCGACTTTTCTGTCTGCTTTGAACTCCTCAAATCCCACTTTCAGGACCTAAACCAATGCTAAACAAAAAGCCAAACCCCAAACTCCTCTGGATGCAGTTTGAAGATGTTCTCGCCCCGCGTCTCGGCCTGACCGTCTGGGACCGCGCTGTCTATTCCTATCTCCTGCGCCATTCCCTGGTCGTAGGCAAGCTCCGCCTGCACTTTGCGGTTATGTCCGTAGCCCGCGATCTCGGTTTGTCCAACGGACCAGTGCGCCAGGCGGTGCGCCGCCTCGATGAGCTGGGCGCTCTACGCTTGCTCGAACGCAGCAAAACCGGCCACCTCGTCGAGATGCGCTTGCCCGAGCAGATCCGCTCCGTCCGCCCGGGCCAAGGTGTCGTCATTGCTCGTCACTCGTCACTCGCCACTCGTTTACCCCGAGCTTCGAGGGGCCACTTCCTCAATGGTGCCTCCCAAGCCGCGGAAGAGCCTCCCGCCTCTGCCCTCGAAGCCACGGATTTCCTGAAAACCTGGGCGCTCCGCAAAACCATTCACGATCGCGAACGCGGCGCTTGCTTTTACTGCCTTCGCCGCACTCCCGCTAACGTGCAGTGCCTCGACCACGTCGTGCCGCGCGCGCGCTTCGGACGCAATTCCTACCGCAACCTGGTTTCCTGCTGTATGGAATGCAACCCGCGCAAGAGCGACCGCCCGGCCCCGGATTTTCTGCGCACGCTCTACCGCCTGGGCCGCCTGACGCCCGCCGAACTCGACGGACGACTCCGCGCCTTGAAAGATCTCGCCGCAGGCAAGCTCCGCCCTCTGCTCCCATCCGTGTAGGGGTACGGCATCGAAGATTCCGGGCAGCGGCCGGAATGCCGTGGCCTCCACCTTTCCTCCGGGCCGTGCCTGCTCGGCCTCGTTCGAGCGCCCTAGGCGCGACATACTTTAGCCCAGCGCGTAAGCGCTGGGATGAGAAGGGAGCGTTTTGCGTTTCTTCCAGCGCCGGAGGCGCGACATACTTTAGTGCGTGGTATATAAGACGCGGAGCACCGGAGGTGCGGCACGTGTCCCATACCTACGCGCAGAACGTCGTGCATGTTGTGTTCAGCACGAAAGATAGACGCAAAGCTATAGACCACGAGCTACGGCTCAAATTGTGGGCTTACATTACGGGCCTTTGTAGAAATCTGGACATCTATGTTCATTCCGTGGGTGGGATGGAAGATCACATTCATCTGCTAATTCAAATCCCGCCCGTTTTAACCGTGTCGAAGGCCGTTGCAACGATCAAAGCGAATTCCTCACGATGGGCCAGTGAGGAAGGTCACAAGTTCGCGTGGCAGCAAGGGTATGCGGCCTTCAGTGTGAGCGCGTCGGTGATTCCCGTCGTGATTCGGTACATACGGAATCAGGAAGAGCATCACAAGAAAATGGATTTTGATGCGGAGTTTGTTGCGTTGCGTTGTTGAAGAAACATGGAATCGAGTTTGACCCGAAATATGTTTTTGGTTAGGTGCCGCACCTACGGTGCTCGCCATTCTCTTGCCTTTTAACCCAGCCCTAACGGGCTGGGCTAAAGGGTGACGCGCCTCCGGCGCTCGTTTGCGAGAAGCAAGAGATAGACGCGCGATTGGATCGCGGACATCGGGGGAAGGTCGACTCAAAAGTGCCACGCGCGGTATTCCCGACTGCTGCCTGGGGTGCGTGAGAATCCTTGTTTAAGCGCCGGAGGCGCCGTATTAGGTTAGCCCAGCGCGTGAGCGCTGGGCGCATGGTATATACGACGCGGAGCACCGGAGGTGCGGCACGTATCCCATCTTGCTCGCCACTCGCCTGCCCGCCGTGGCGGGCCACTCGCCACTTCCTCCAAACCAAACCGCAGGGGAAGCATCCCGTCTGTCCCTGGCTTCCCCCAAGTTAGGAGGGTCCAATTCAAGACGCCAGTGCATTCATCTTTGGAATGATCTCCCAATGGGACTTAGAGGAGAAAAAGCCGTCGCTTGACGAACTCGTAGGCATGGCAAAGGAATTCAACCGTGAAGCCGGAATAGGATTTCTGGCTCGACTCAACCTTTACCTTTCGCTTGCTCTGCAGTCCGGCGGCTTTGAGAAATGGGTCGAGATTCAGAAGAAACTCACTCCCGAGGTCTTATCGGCTAGGAGACTCAAGCAACTCACCGAAGTGTTCGCTGGCGAGAGTCTCTACGAAAAGTACGTTCTCCTGAATAAGGCACAGTTGTTAGTCGGGATCAAACTGCTGTTGTTGTACGGTCGAGAAGAGGGCGGAAATCGCCTCGAAAGCGAGGAGGATAAAGCAGAGGTTGGCGAGCTCGCCCTCGCGATCAACTCGTGCTACGGTCCCGAATTCGGCGCGCAACGTTGGCCGATCGAGAACGTTCTCGTACAAACGGCCGCCACTAGCGAACTCTATAATCCAGAAACGCTTGTTAACGGCTTCGTCAGGACGCGTGAGCTTATCGGACCTATTTTGCGGGATTATGAGCGTAGTCTTAAGGGCCGGATTCCGCCACCACCCTTTGAGCGAATTTTTACGCTGTTGAATGGGCTCAACTTTCGAGATTATCTCGACATCATGCTGTACTTGCACCTCGAACACGGGCCGATGCTGGACGAGTTGGTGAAGACTGGCAAGATGTCATACGTCGATGTAACGCAGCCTAAGCGTTATGTCTCTGGGCACACCATGAAGGCATGGGCTGAGTTGATGTCAGTGGACCATGACAGTTTAAAGGCCCTTGTGCCGCATTCTGAGCGAGAGGCTGCTTTCTTTTTTGATTTCACGATGTTTCGGCGGTTTCCTCTTTGGCGCTCAGGTGAACATCAGTTTTGGTGCATTGATGCTTTGTTCTTAGAGGAACGCCTTTCGTCATTCGGCTTTTATTGGACCGTGATCAACGGGCTTGTGGAGAAAGAGCTTCGAGAGCGGTTTCAGGGCGTTTGGGGCGAGCTCGTTCAGGAGTATGTGAGACGAGTTCTGGCCGACGCTCACAATGGACGGCTGGCGATTTTCTTTCCTAGGCCTGTTTATTCGGACGATGGTTCGGAAGTCTTTGACTCCGCAATCGTGGTCGATGATTGCCTAATTCCAGTGGAGATCAAAAGCTCAGTAATTCCGATTAAGCAAAAGTACGCCGGCGAGGCAACCTCCTTTTATCAGGGGCTCTCGGTGGAGTTTGGAGGCAGTGCAGGAGCAGCGGTGGAGCAATTGCTGCGAAACATTGGGCAGATCTTTTCAGAAACCGGGCCACGCCAGTCGTCGATATCCGTGGCCGGCATCCGAGAAATATTTCCAATTGTTGTTGTCCACGAGCCTATTCTTCGATTCGGGCTCGTGACACAAGCCCTTGCGGATGAATTTTTCAAAGGGGTGCCAAAGCTCAAGCTGCGGGAACAGCTGACAATTTATCGTTTGCAGGTAATAGATCCCGAAACTATTGAGCGTTTGGAGCCTCATATTCGGGATGGGGATTTTACGCTAGCCGAGTGCTTTCGAGCCGCAGCTCGAGAAGGTCCGCCCGAAATGGGATTCTGGCAGTTCATGACCACTCGATTTATGCCCTCGCGTGGCATTAAGCCGAGGCCAAATTCGAAGTTGCTGGGAAGATTTGACTGGTTGACGAAGGCGGCGATGTGGCGCGTTTACCGGGGGGACTATTACGATCATTCCCTGGCCTCACGCGGGGAGGCGGGCGAGCGCGCAGTTATTTGCGCTCGACCGGCTGGCGGAGACGAATTGCTCCGTGACGAGGTTATAAGCTTTCAGGGCTACAACAACGCGGAGGAAGCGTACGCCGCAATCGAGGAGATCCAAAGAACGCGCTTTCCAGAACACGAGATTTCGACTAAGTGGATGGAGTGTGCTGTAACCGACGAGTTTGGCTTCCTGGTTCCGAGGCCCGAAACGGACGAAGCAACCCAATGACAAAATAGTGAGAGTGGGGGCCGAATCCGGCCGCGGATAGGGCGAGAGGTTCACAACGGTGACCGTGACAATGTTGGGCGGCAGGCCTTCGGCCACTGGGCCGACCATCGACTGTGGAGAGCAGTGGCCCTTCGACTTCGCTCCCTTCGGGGCTCAGGGCAAGCAGGGTAAACGAGTGGCCCCTCGAGGCTCTGGGTAAACGAGTAGCTAGCAGGGAAAAAGCCGACGAGCCGCTTGCTATCCGCAAACGCTACGGCGTTACTGAGGAAATATCCCTTTCGTTCCTCCGGCCACGACAAGCCGGTGGCCTTCTCGTGTAAGGTGTTACGTAATCGTAGATCTCGAAAAAAGTGGAGCGACGATGAGAACGGAATTGCTGCGATTCAACGGCGCCGTCGAGCGGGACCCCGCCATCGATGCGTGGATGAAAGAGCACTCAGGTGAATTGGGCGCCATCGCGCATCAGTGGTTTGAGGTGATGCGAAAATGCGGGGACGAAGTCCGGGAGCTTTTGCATGACGGCTGCCCGGTTGCATGTTTGGGAGATGCGCCCTTCGGCTACGTCAATGTATTCCATTCGCACGTAAATGTGGGGTTCTTTCACGGCGCAGCGCTGCCGGATCCGGCTCACTTGTTGCAAGGCACCGGCAAGTTCATGCGCCATGTGAAGCTGAGACCGGGAACGGCCACAAATGCCGCAGCGCTAAGCAGGCTGATCGACACGGCGCACTCGGATATAAAGGCGCGCGTCGAAAACGGTTAGGCGGGTGGAGCATCCTCAACCCAACGACGGAGAGTGTCGGGTCGCAGGCCTTCGGCCACATGGCCGACCATCGATGTACAAAGGATGCCGCAGAAGAAAGAGCCGGGCCCTTCGAGGCTCCCCTCGAAGCTCGGGGTAAACAGGGTAAACTAAAGCCCGGCCTCTACAAAGGCACGCAAGGGGCTGCCTAGGCAGGTAAACGGACGGAGCGGGCGCGGCGGAGGCGGGCAAAGAAAGAGTTGGCGCGGGCAATGTCACGCGCGATCTGTGCGCGCAACTCTTCAGGGCTACTGAATTTCTTCTCTTCGCGAAGGCGCTTCCAGAAACGCACTTCGATGCGCTTGGGCGCCGTCTCCAATTCCAGATCGAGCAAATGCGTCTCGATGCTCAGCGCCGAACCGTTGAACGTCGGGCGCATCCCGATATTCGTGACCGAGCGATGGCTGCAGGTTTCGTCGTCGAGACGCGTGCGCGTGATATAGACGCCCCGAGCGGGAAGGAGTTCCTGTTCCACCGCAAGATTCAGGGTGGGGAAGATGAAGCGGCGCCCCGTGCCTGTGCCGGCGATCACTTCGCCGGTGAGAGCGAAAGGCCGGCCGAGAAGGCGCGCGGCATGGGACACATCGCCCGCGGCGACTTCCCGGCGAATGATGGTGCTGGAGACCACTTCTCCGCGATAGACCACCGGAGGAATGATAACGACATCGAAGCCATGTTTTGTGCCAAGCTCCGAGAGCAACTTCGCATTGCCCGCCTGCTTGTGACCGAACCGGAAATTTTCGCCGACCAGAACGGCCTTGACGTGCAGATCGCGGACAAGAATTTGCTCGACAAATTCCTCAGGTGACAGGCGGGCGAGGTCCAGCGTGAACGGCAAAACGACAACGGCTTCGAGGCCGAGCGTGTTGAACCACTCCATCCTTTGCGCATTGGTGGAGAGCTGCGGAGGAGCAGACTCCGGACGAAGCACTTTTCGCGGCGAAGGATCAAACGTGAGCGCCGTGGAGACCGCATTGAGAGAATTGGCGCGTTCGACGGTGGCACGCAGTATGGCTTGATGACCGAGATGAATGCCGTCGAAATTACCGATGGCCAGCACGCTCGAGTGGCCAAATTTGGCGTAGCGCGAGGCCCAAGCCTGCGAAGACGAAAATGCAGACAATCTCGTGGACTTTACTTCTCCAGACGCGATTCGCGATACTTTCGAATCCCTGCGCTCGCGCGAGAATTCATCGGCGGCGGCCACTTGCACTTCGAATTGCAGGCCATCGTAGGCTAGTTGCACGTGCGGGTAGCCCATGTTCAGGAGACGCTGGTTCGTCTCGGCGTGCGGCAAGTCGTGGGCGATGTGCGTGAACCACGCGCGGCGTGGCTTGAGCCGTTCAATGAGCACGAGCGCCTGCTCCACCGTCTGGTGCATGGGATGAGGAATATCGCGAAGTGCGTCCAGGACGAGTTCGTCCAGATCTTGCAGCAGTGGCGTTGAGGAGTCCGGAAGAACGCTGAAATCCGTCAGATAGGCGGCCCGCCCAAAACGGAAACCCAGAACTTCCATTTCTCCGTGAAGCAACGGCACGGGAATAAACGGGATGCCGAGAAGTTCGAAAGGGCCCTTAACGGGCTTGAGGATTACGCTGGGCACGGTGCTGAGCGTCGGCTTGTCGTCGAAGACGTAAGCGAAGACGCGCCGGACGATTCGAAAGGTGTCCTCGTTGCTGTAAACAGGAAGTGCCGCACGCTGCCTGATATTGAACGGGCGAATGTCATCAAAGCCAAGAATGTGGTCAGCGTGGCCGTGCGTCAGCAGGATGGCGTCGAGGCGGTCGAGTCCGACGCGGAGAGCCTGCTGGCGGAAGTCCGGGCTGGTATCAATCACTGCGTTCTGGCCGAGGCGGGAGATGAGCAGGGAAGGACGCAGACGCTTGTCGTGCGGATCGGTCGAATGGCACACGCGACACGGGCATCCCAGTGTGGGCACGCCCATGGATGTGCCCGAGCCGAGAACCGTAACTTTTAGCGGAGCGGGAGGCATGTTGAAAGCGTTGAAATCGACGGTTGCGCAGAGCCAGGCCGGGCTGCCGGCGCGCCTCTTATGGGCGGCCCTTAGCCTTGGCTTTCGCGGCTTCGGCGGCAACGGCCTGATTGATTTCCAAGTAGGTCATCTTCAGCTTGCCGAGCAGATCCAGGAGCAGAGTGTCCTCTTCGGGCGCGAGATTGCCTTTGGTCTTTTCGTGCAAGCCGTCCAGCATGTCGATGAGTTCGCGCGCGGCCTCGGGATCGATCATGGGCTGGCCAGTGCGCGGGTCGGCATACGCACCGAGGACCATGGCGGCGTTGCTGCCTAACATCCGGACGAGGTTTTCGAAGGCCGGCAGGCGCTTGGGAGTGTCTACCGAAGGTGGAGGCGGTACGGGCGTTTTTGCAGTCTCGGGCGGTGCGGCTGGAAGCTTTGCCGCCTCCCGCTTGGCTTCCCGCTCTTCTTCCTCGACGACTTCCTTGCGTAGTTCTCCCTCGGGGGTAAAGGGGCGCCGGTCAATGACGCGAAAGGCATCTTCCTGTTTGTGGTCGGACAAGGTACTTTCCTCTGCGAATTATCTCGCTTGCAGTTTATCACGGGTTGCCAGCGCGAGTCGCTGGAGGGCGCGCAGGTCCTTGGACCAGCGATGCTTGTCAAAGCCACGGTTGCACAATAGAGTGGAACGCTTGATTCCTTATGGAAACAGTTGAAAGGGCAATGCCAACACGCAAGAAGCGGACAGAAAAAGCCAAAAAAGCACGCCACAAGGGCAAACCGTCGAGACAGAAACAATTGGGGCCGGGTGAGTGGTTCGAAAAGCTCGTCGCCGTTCAGGCCAGATTGCGTGCACCGAACGGATGTCACTGGGACCGCGAGCAAACGCATCAATCGCTGCGGACGTATCTCCTTGAAGAAGCCTACGAAGTTCTGGAAGCGCTGGAAAGCGGGAACGACGCGAAGTTTGCCGAAGAGATGGGCGACCTGCTTTTGCAGATCGTTTTCCACTCGCAGATCGCCCGGGAAGAAGGCCGGTTCACCGTGTCCGAGGTGATTCGCGAAATCCATGACAAGATGGTCCGTCGGCATCCCCATGTTTTCGGAAAGACGCGCGCGAAAGATTCCGCCGAAGTGCTGAGAAACTGGGAACAAATTAAGGCGGAAGAGCGCCGTGCGAGCGGAGGCAAGAATGATGCAAAGGGCGGCGAGAAGGGCGCGGAGGAAATTTCCCTGCTGGATGGCGTTTCGCGCGCCTTACCCGTAACGCTAGAAGCCTTTCAGCTGACGCGCAAAGCTTCGCGCATCGGCTTTGACTGGGGCGATGCAGGCGGCGTATTCGATAAATTGGGGGAGGAAGCAGAAGAGTTGAAGAATGCAGTGGGAGAAAAAGACGAGTCGAAAATGGAAGAGGAGCTGGGAGATTTGCTCTTCGCAGCCGTGAACCTCTCGCGATTCTTGAAGATCGACCCGGAAATCGCACTCAAGAAAGCAAACGAGAAATTCTCTCGCCGGTTCCGTGCCATGGAAAGCCTAGCGCGGAAAAGTGGCCGGGAGTTCAAGGACCTGCCGCGCGAAGAAATGGAGGCATTCTGGGAGGCCACCAAGAAGGCGGAAGGGAAGCCGCGATTGACGGAAGTGAGCGGAGCGCACACGAAGCAATGACTGGGAACATCGTCGTTCGAAAGTGCGACAGTCTGGAGGAATTCCAACGATGTGTGGACCTCCAGCGAGAGATTTGGGGAGAGGCCGATCTCGAAGTCGAGCCGGCTACAATGTTTGTCGTCGCGGCGCACACCGGCGGCGAAGTCCTGGGCGCCTTCGATGGCGACCGCATGGTGGGTTATACCCTGGCAGTTGTGGGCCTTCGTGACCGCGTCCCTTATCTCCACTCCCACATGACTGGGGTAGTTGGCGAATACCGTAACCGCGGCGTTGGCCGCCTGCTGAAGCTTTTTCAACGTACAGAGGCCCTGGGCCGCGGAATCCGCCTGATTCAATGGACGTTCGATCCGCTTGAGCTGCGCAACGCGCATTTCAATTTGAACCGGCTTGGCGCTATCTGCCGGAAATATCAACCCAATTTGTACGGCGTGACGACCAGTCCGCTGCATCGGGGATTGGCGACCGATCGGCTGCTGGCCGAGTGGCATCTGGACTCCGCGCGTGTGGTGGCGGCCATAGAGGATCTGACGAAAGATCCCGTCGACGCGCCGGCAATGATCGAATTGCCCGCGGAACTCGAGCGTTGGCAGCGCGAAGATTCCCCGCAGGTCGCTGCCGTGCAGGCCCGCGTGCGCGAAGAGTTCACAGAATGGTTTGCGAAAGGTTACGCAGCAGTCGCGTTGCGCACCGGCCCAGGGAACAATGCGTATCTCCTCGCTCCGTGGAGCGATTTTTAGGAAAGGCGATCAGCCAAGGGATCATGCGAATACGAGAAGTCACAGTGCGAGAACTACGGATGAAGCTGGTGACGCCGTTCGAAA
>WNFJ01198223.1_pt3 | contig 19291 bp, 12 predicted proteins | sample 5400461 | NCBI WGS metagenome assembly WNFJ01 (sample SAMN13153349, study PRJNA577476) | soil metagenome | isolation source: 115 cm saprolite on Douglas fir-dominated hillslope | place: USA:California | collected 2013-09-17
GTGCGGCCCACCGACCGGGCCCCGCCGCCTCTGAGCACCGAAACGCCGGCTGCCGAGCGTGCGCCCCGCTTGTTAGCCGAGCGTGCGCCCCGCTTGCCCCCACCGAGCGGCGCGCAGCGAGGCCAAAGCTAGGCCCGCGCGGCCCCGCGCAGGCGCGACCGGGTTAGTCCCGCGGAGCGAATTCGCGAGAGCCGGCGCTCGTCATCCAGAGTGGCCTGACGCTTAGGACGCCGGCCGTGCGTCACGTAGCGCTCCGCGTGCGCCAGAATCGCGCCGGCCACGTCGGTGCCGCTTGCGCGTTCGACGCCTTCGAGCCCCGGAGAGCTGTTGATTTCAAGAATCTTGGGTCCCTCCCTCGTTTCGAGCATATCCACCCCGGCAATCTCCAGCCCCATGACCCTTGTTGCGGCCACGGCCATGCGTCGATAGCGATCGTCCAGAACGGCGCGCACGCCCAAGCCACCTCGGTGCAAGTTGGATCGAAACTCGCCGGCTTTGGCTTGCCGCCGCATCGCAGCAACGACTCGCCCGCCCACGACGATGGCTCGGAGGTCCCGCCCTTTCGCCTCGGCGATGTACTGCTGCAAGATGATGTCTTGGCCCATGGCCCACAGGGTCTCGAGCAGCGACGTGACCGCCTGCGGAGTCTCGGCGATCATGGTGCCGATCCCTTGCGCTCCTTGCTGGAGCTTGACGATGCAAGGGGCGCCGCCGACAAGCTGCAGCGCCTGATCAATCGAGTCTGGCGTTCTCGCACACACAGTGACCGGTACGTCGATGTTTTTCTTGGTCAAAAGCTGCATGGCTCGGAGCTTGTCGCGCGAGCGTGCAATCGCCAGAGCGGTGTTTAGGACCGGCACGCCCATCAAGTCGAACTGCCGGACGACCGCGAGCCCATAGTTCGTTATCGAAGCACCGATGCGCGGCAGCACGAGATCGGCGTGCGGCGCCACGCGGTCGCCAAGGTAAAGCGAGGGTCTCCCTCGCGAAATGACGATTCGAAAGTCCAGCGGGTCGGCCACCGAGACGTCGTGACCGCGCGCGCGGGCCGCCAGGACCAGACGGCTTGTCGAATACAGGGACGCGTTGCGGGAAAGCACCAGGATGCGCATCGTCGCGGCCAGAGGCTACGCGGCGTGCGGCGGGATGCAACTAACGGGCGGCGTCAGCAATCCGCGTGTTCTGGCTGGCTGGACTGCCGCTCCAAAATCGCGGGCCAAACTGGGCCGCAAGAATTGCCGCGAAAGCGATGACCCGAAGCCAGAAGTGCGTGCGTTGCGACATGAAGGGTGCTCGTGAGGTGTTCCTTCGGGGAACATAAGCACGCCGCGTGCCGTATGGAAAAATCCGCCAAACGCGCTCGGATCGCTAGCAAGCACCCCTGGCGGCAGCGTCGCGTTTGCGCCAGTGAGTCGTCTCTTTGACACAACCGCGCGCTGGCGGCCGCTAACGGGCGGGGGCGGCGAGGGTCTTGCGGATCAAATCGTCGAGCGACTGTTCGGCAGAAGAGGCAGGATGGGCGGAACGGGCCGCGGCAGAGACCTTCGGCGACGAGGTCGGCGTCACGGAATCCCCCGTCCTGCCGGCCGCCGCCTTTTGTATTTGTGGGGGCCTGGATGGGGCGGTGCTGGAAGCGGGGGGAGACGGCGCGACCGCCGAAGCCTTGACCGGCACGGACTCGGCAAGGGCCGGCTTTGCGGGAGTAGGTGGCGCAACTGCGGGTTCTAGTGTCGGTGCTGCCGTAGTTGGCTTCGCCACCGCCGCTTGTTGCGGAGCGGCCGCCTGTGCTGCGGCCACCGGCGGCTTGGTCAACACGGATCGTCCCACGGCGGCCGTCCCCGCCACGGCGCAGACCAGTGCGGCGCCCGCCGCAAGCGCAAGCCCAGGACGCCGGCGGTAGATGGGCGAGTTTTGAACCCCGCCCGCATCGAAGGACGAAACCGAGGGCTGCGAGGCGCTGACCGGCGGTACCGTTGCCCTGGACGGTCGAGGCTCAGGCGCGGCAAGCGCGGCGAGGGCCTCGCTGTGTGCCTGCTCGCCCGCTGCTACAAGGGCCGACCACTCGCTGGCGTTCGGCGGAGCATCGACCGGGTGCTCTTTGCGCGTTCGAATTGTTTCCGCCAATTTCGCGAGCTCTTTGAGCTCACGACGCACCTCATCGCGCGTCGACATCTGTTCCTCGCTGCTAGTGTTCCCGAGAGAATGGCATGGTGACCTACCGGGCGCACGCTGCGCGGCACATGAACGTCTCACGTCAATTTCAGTCGGGCAATGTGAGTGTGGGTCGGCGAGACAAGAACAATGGCGCTGCCGAGTTTGACAAGAGCGAGCGCGGGGCTAGCCAACGAGCGAGCGTAAGTCGATGACCAGGTTGCCGCCACCGCTCGATGAGGATGAGCTCGACGAGCTCCCGCCGCTCGATGGTGAGACGGTCGACGAGCCCGAATCCGAGGAACCCGAAGCCAACGAGGATCTGCCCGATGCCGAGACCGAGGATGGCGCCCCGAGCCTTCTGCCGCCCGGTGACGATCTCGGAGACGACGTCGATCTGCCCTGCGATGAAGGCGAAGGCAGTTGGCTGAACGAGGCACCCGACGCGCCGGACCTCAATTTGGGAAGCCCGTCGCTCGCTGAATGGGAAGAGAAGACTGCTTCGCTCGAGGACACCGAGGCATCCGGCGACGCGGAAGAAGATCTGGAAGGCGTACCGGGCGGGGAGGACGGCGATCTCGATGCCGGCGATGAAGGACCAAGCGACTCCGACGAAGAGCTTCGGGAACAGGATCTACCGGCTCTTGACGCGGATGCCGAGGGGGAGGCCGGCGACGCGGGTTTCGTAGATGCGCGATTTGCGGCGGACGAACCGCTGGGCCTGCCCTGGGCGGCGGCCCCATGGCTCCGCGTTGGGGCGCCTCTGAGCCTCCCGGCGGCAACTGCCATCACGCCTTTCGGTCGTGGTGCTTTGGTTGCTTTACAAGCCCCGACCGGCGAAGGGAGCCGACTGGTCCACGTCGATTTGGAAGGCTCGGTCCGCACCATGGCCGCCAAGGGCTGGGGAAATGCCGATCCCTCCGCCTTGGTCCTGGCGGCGCACGAAGACACGAATCGAGTGGCTTTGGTGCTGCGTGGCGGCGGCCTACTCGTTTCCACCGACGGCGGTCAGTGCTTCGAATTTCACCCGGAAAACGTGGTGGCCGCCGACTGCTTGCTCGCCTCGGAGTGTCTGTGGATTCGGACGCAGGCGGGCGGCCTTTTGGCTTCTCGAGACGGGGCGCACGAGCGCTCCTCGCTGTCCGGTGCGGTTGCTGCGATTGCCAAGGACGGGGCAGGGGGTGTCGTCGGGCTCGTCCTTGGGGATGGCGGCGGGGTGGGCCTTGTGCGAGGCGAGTCGATTCGGTCGTTAGTGCGGGAGGCCGGCGATGATGGCCCTACCGCCCGATTGCCGGCTCTCTTCGCCGCGCGTGGTGGGCACATCGCGTACGCCGGCAGCAAGGGGGGGATCGTCCGACGAGGACCGGGAGGGCTCGGCACGCAGGCAACACATTCCAGCGCTCGGTGGAAGGGCATCGTTTGGGATGGGTTCGTAACGGCGCTCGGCTTTGTCGACGAGGCCGGTACGCTCCTCGCCGCGACCTATTCCGACGCGGATGACACCACCGCGCTCGTCCGGGTCGACGCCTCCGGCCGCGCGACAATCGTTGCGCAAATCGGGGCCGTGCGCGATCAGACGGACTCGGATGGGCGGGCGCTCAGTTTGGCGTGCGACGATGCCCGCCGCGTGGTTTGGATGGCCGGGGGGTTCGGAACTGCATCGTTCGCTACAGCAAGGGAGTGAAACCATTGCCCTTGCGCTAGCGTAACCCCGCCTCTTGGCCTCGCTCCCCGAACTTCGCATTGCCGACCTCCTCACGCTGCTGGCCGTGCAGCGGACGGGTTCGATCTCGGGTGCCGCCCGCGAATTGCGCGTCACCCCTTCGCAGGTGAGCAAGGCCATGGTGCGGCTCGAGCGCCACTTCGGCATGCGATTGCTTGCGCGAGGGGCACGCGGTGTGGCTCCAACCGCGGCTGGACGGCAGATTCTGCCTCGCATTGCCAACGCCGTCGAAGAGCTGCGTTCGACCAACGGGGTTCGAGAGGACCAGGCGCCGGTCACAGAATTGACCGTCGCCGCGCCCTCGTATCTCCTGGGCCAGGTTTTGCCGGCGATTGCGATGCACTTGCCGCAGGCCAGGATTCGCGGACTGGAGCTGGCGCCAGCGTATCTTCGCGCTTACGTTGCGGAAAACGTATTCGACATCGCGCTCGTTCCCGGCGATATCCAAAACCGTCCCGCCGCATGGACGAGCGAACCCGCGGCAAGCGTCCGCGCGGTGCTCTTGGCGCGACCTGCGTTTGCGAACCGGTTGGGTCCCATGCCGCTGACGGTGGATCGCGTGCGACCTCTGCCGTTCATCGGGCCGACGCGCACCGGCGGCGACCGATTCGTCGCATTGTACGACGATTGCCCGCTCTCGCCGGAAGAGCGCTGGATCGCTCACGAAGCGCAGACGATAGGAGCGGCACTCGAGTTTGCGTCTCGAACCGACCACGTTGCATTCGGGCCAAGGATCGCCGCGCGCAGGCTGCTCCAAGCGGGTGCGCTCGTTGAGTTGCCGGTCGTCGGGTGGGACAGACGCGAGCCTCTCTACGTTGTCTGCAACGGCGATAGGGTGCTGTCGCGTGTCCGTGCGGCCGTCGTGCGAGCGGCGCAGGAGATCCTGGAAGAGGGACAGTGACAGGCCCCTCTTAGCGCACGTGCCGAGCAATTTGCGCCATCGCGCGCCGAGTGGGATCGGGGTCAACCGGCGACGAGGCCGGGTCAGACCCGTCAACAAGAATGACGAGTGCGCGCACCGTTCGCCGGGCTTCGCTCAGAAGAGAAGTGTCGGAGGTTTCGAGCGCGCTGGCGAGCAGGCGGCGCCAGGTTGCCAGCTGCGCCGGCGTTCGGCCATCCATTCCGTACCAATCGGCCAGCTCGCGGTAGGCGCCGGCGTCTCCCTGCAGCTCCGCGTAGGTTTCTAGATCCTCCTCGGCTTGCGCGTGTCGGCCCAGGGTCCAGCGCGCGCGCGCCCGTCCCACCAAAGAGATGCGGAGCCAAGGAGCACGTTCGAGCGCAGCGGAGTAGACTCTTTCTGCTTCTGCCGGGTCGCCAAGCCGCATGCGGAGCGCACCGAGGCCGGCCCACGCGCTGGCATTCGAACCGTCGATCGTCAGGGCCTCGGTGTAGCGGCGGACGGCGACGTCTTCCTCGTGCGCGGCTTCGTGGGCGCGGGCTTGACGAACGAGCTCGTCGGCCGACGAACCAGCAGCGGTCGCCTTCGGAAGGCACACACAAAGGATTCCGAACACCACGAATCGAGACATGGGCCTAGTGGGACGGGTCTTAGCCGACGCTTTGAGCGTCTTCGATGGCTTCGCTCCGTCGAGGGCGGCGAGAGGTGTCTAGGATGCCCTTGCGCACTCGAACGGCGTCGGGCGTGACTTCGACCAGCTCATCGGCGTCTATCCACTCGAGTGCTGTCTCGATCGTGAGCACACGCGGAGGAGCGAGCAGGACATTCTCGTCCTTTCCGTGATTGCGGACGTTCGACAGCTTCTTTTCTTTGATGACATTGACGTCCGTGTCGTTGGGCCGATTGTGCTGGCCGGCGATCATCCCCTCGTAGACCTCGGCGCCTGGAGCAATGAAGAAGATGCCGCGCGCTTGCAGGTGGTGCAAGGCATACGGCGTGGCAACACCCGCCCGGTCTGCCACGATTGCGCCCGACGTCCGCTTTGTCATCGCGCCGCCCCACGGCTCCCAGCCGTCGAACAGTGAGTTGAGCAGAGCCGTTCCGCGCGTTGCGGTGAGCACTTCGCCGCGGAAGCCGATCATCCCGCGGCTGGGGACACGGTACTCGAGCCGAGCCCGGCCGAAGCCTGGATTGGACATCTTGGTCATGCGACCTCGGCGGGTGCCCAAACGTTCGGTCACGATTCCAATGAACGCATCGGGCACGTCGACGATCACAAGCTCCATGGGTTCGCATAGCGCTCCGGCGACGACCTGAGTCACCACTTCGGGGTTGCCGAGTTGCAGCTCGTAGCCCTCGCGACGCATGGTCTCGACCAGGATCGCGAGCTGCAGCTCTCCGCGGCCGAGAACGACGAAGGTGTCGGCAGAATCGGTATCTTCCACGCGAATGGCCAGATTCTTCTTCGTCTCGCGCGACAAGCGATCGCGCAGGTGCCGGCTTGTCAAAAACTTGGTCCCCTTACTTTTGCCGGCGAACGGAGACGTATTCACTCCCATGCGTATCTTGATGGTCGGCTGCTCGACGACGATGCGAGGCAAAGCGCGCGTCTCCCACCCCGGGGCCAGATCGACGAGCGTGTCGCCCACGTCGACATCCTCAATTCCCGCGATGGCGACGATTTCGCCCGCCGCCGCTTCCAGCGTTGGAGTGCGTTTGAGTCCCTCGAAGGTGGAGAGCACCTTCACGGCCGACTTGAACGAAGACGTGCTCTTGACGACGCCCACGGCCTGATTGCCGCGGACGACGCCCGCGACGATGCGCCCGATCGCGAGCCGCCCGATGTACTCATCGTGATCGACGTTGCTGACGAGAATTTGCAAAGGCGCTTCCGGATCGCCGGGGGCGGGCGGGATCTCTTGGAGAATGGTCTCGAACAAGGCGGCGAGATCGGTCGCGTCCGTCTCCAGGGTGCGCTTGGCCACTCCGTCGCGACCGATGGCATAGATCAGCGGGAACTCGAGCTGCCCGTCGGAAGCCTCGAGATCGCAAAACAGATCGAAAATTTCTTCGTGCACTTGCTCGGGGCGCGCGTCCGACCGGTCAATCTTGTTGATGACCACGATCACGGGAAACCCAAGCTCAAGGCACTTTCGGAGCACAAAGCGCGTTTGAGGCAATGGTCCTTCGGCTGCGTCAACGAGCAAGAGCGCACCGTCGGCCATCATCAGCGTTCGCTCCACCTCACCCCCGAAATCGGCGTGGCCCGGCGTGTCGATGACATTGATTTTCGTCATGGATCCGTCGGGCGACTGCCAGCGAACGCTTGTGTTCTTCGCCAAGATGGTGATTCCACGCTCGCGCTCGAGGTCGTTGGAATCCATCACGCGCTCCTGCACGATCTCGTTGGCGCGGAAAGTCCCGGCTTGCCAAAGCATCTGGTCGACGAGTGTGGTCTTGCCATGGTCGACGTGAGCCACAATGGCGACGTTCCGGAGCGCGTGTGGCCGCTGATTACTGCGCATGAGGGCGCAAGGCTGTAGCTTTCAGTGGCTCAGTTCGCAAGCTCAAGGCGCGAAATTACCGGTCCAGCCCCAGCCGCTCGCGCGCCTGAGCGAACGGCTCGCTCAACGCGAATGCCACCAGATCTCGCGCCTCGGNNNCGCTCTTTTGGCTCTGTCGGGGCCCCGCCGGCGCTGCCGCTTGCTGCAGCAATCGCGTCGAGCCCCGCGCGTGGATCGCCGAGGGCGAGCAGAGCCGTGCGATTGGCCCACTCGAGGACCCAACCGCCGAGCGACGCCTGCTGTCCTTCAATGGCCCTGGCCACTTCGAGCGCGAGAGCGCCCACGTCCGCATCGAGGTTGCGCGGTAGAGCTCCTTGAATGCGAGCGCACTCCCGATCCAAGTCGCGGCGCTCAATCTCTTTGGGGACTTGCCAGTTGGGATTCAGGCTCTTCACCCAAGCGCTCACGAGCACCGGCAAGTGGGCCGATTCGACCCGGGCAAGAGCGGAGGCCTTGCGATGCACGAGTTTCAACGCGCGAAGAACGAGAAATGGCCCAACGTGGTCGTCATCCAAAAGCGCCTGCCCGATGACGATTGTCGGCGGGGTCGACCCGGCGGCAATGCATACACGGTCCAGGCGCGACGAAGACAGAACTTGGACCGTGCTCAGACCCAACGCCTCACCGAGGCTTACGGCAAGGCGAGGCATCTTCGCGCGGTCCGGTGCGGCCGACGCTCGCAAGTCGCGCAGGTCGAGGGGGGTGACGGCGTCCAGCGCGTCGCCTGCCTTCAAGAGCAAAGTGCGCAGAGCCAGCGATAGGGTATCCGGAGCGATCAGGTCGTCGAGCTGCGGATGGAATGCGCGCTCGCCGGCGCCATGCAGATCGGCCGGGCGCGCTTCAACCGCTTCGAACATCTCGCGCGCGGTACGCTGAGCGTCCTTCTTACCTTTCAATTCGAACACGGTCGCGACGACTTCAAACAGCTCGCGGTTGAGGCGCCCGGTCGCTACCGCCCGGCGGGCGTCACCGCCAGCGCGATCGAGGAGGATCTTGACGGCGGGGGTCTGCTGGTGCCGAACGTAGAATTCAGCAAGCGCGCGGAGCAGCGCGGGGTCGAAAGGAAACTCGCGGCGCGCGACCTCCAACGTCTTCTCGGCCCGCCGGACGTCGCGTGCGGTACGCTCCTGCAGGATTGCAAGCTCGAGAGTACGCGTTCGCTTGTCCGCCGGTGACGGAGCACGCGCGACCAGGTCCTGCTGCAGCTCCAGTGCGCGCGCCGGGTCGTTCTGCCTCTTGTAAACGTCGATGAGCTTCCGAGCGTTCTCGATATCGTCAGGCGCGCGCTTGAGCACTTCTTTCAGCGCCACTTCGGCACGTGACAAGTTCAGCAAGCGGTGCGAATAAAGCTCGCCCAGCCGCGCGTAGACGTTGCGTTGCTCTTCTGCCGTTGGCAAGAGACGCGAGAGGCGAACGAGCGCTTGCTCTGCCGCTTCCCAGTCGCCTTGCGCAATGCAGAGATCCGCAATGGCGGTCAGTGCACGAGAATCGTCCGGGTGCTCTGCAATCGCGACTTCAAACGCTTTGCGCGCTCCTACAAGCTCACCGGCCTCGAGCAGTATCCGTCCTCGGCGCACTTCGATGGATAGGCGCTCTGCAGGATCGGTCACCCGCTCCATTCGACGCTCGAGCAGCTCAGCGAGCTCGGACTGCATCTTGCGTGCGGCGTAAAGGCGCGCCAACCGATCGCAGACGTCCTCGTGGGACACGTCCAGCGCGGCGGCTGCCTCGAGCGCCATCAAGGCGCGGTCGTCGTCGGCTGCCCCATCCTGCCAGAGCCGTCCGGCCTCGTACCACGCTAGGAGCTGGTGGCGGGTCACGGTGCTGCTCCGGGCAAGCGATTCGCAGGCTTCGGCGGCGCCGCGCGTGTCGCCCGTCGCCTCTCGGATCTCAGCCAGCGTTCCCCAGGCGACGACGTCGCCGGGATCCTCGAGGCTGGCTTGCTCGAAAAGGGATCGCGCCTCTTCGAGCTGTCCAAGCCGCAGCGCGGCCTCGCCCGCGCGTACCAAGAGGACGGCCGTTTCGGCGGGACGCAGAGTTCGTTCCACCACGCGCCTGACAGCCGAGATAAGTGCAACGTCGTCGCCGCGCGCTTGCGCGTTGGCCAAGAGCATTCGCAGCGAGGCAAGCGATGGTTCCCTCTCCGAGGTCGCCAGCTCGATCATCTCGAGCGCGGCTTGTGGTGCGCCCAAACCCGCACGCAGGCGCAGGCGCGCTGCGAGCTCCGCGTGCGCCGGACATTCGCCTGACCCGGATCCCGAGAGGACCTTTGCGATCGCGCTCGCGATCGGCTCGAGTTCGTCGTCGCGGCCTTCGCCGATGAGATGATGCTCCGCATGGCGTAAGCTTGGCTTGTAGTCCGGCACCTCCTCGAGAATCGAGCGGTGCCACAGAAGTGCGCTCGTCGGGTCTTGCCGCGTCGAGGCGTCGATCGCAGCGAGTCTCTCGCAGGCTTCGCGGCGCGCGGTCAGGCTCTCGCCGGTCTTGGCGGTCGAGAGAAGCTCGTCGGCGATCCGTGCGACGCGGCCCGTGCGATGCTCTGCGCGTTCACGAGCAATTTGGCCCAGCGAGACGCCGGCAGCGGCCGCTGCGCCGCTGCATCGAAACGCTCCCTCTTCGTCTCCCCGGCGCTCGTACTCGTAGGCTGCCTCAAGCGAAAAGAGGATTTGGGCATCGCCGGTTGCTTGCAGGGCGCGCCCCTCTCGCCAAGCGGCGCGGTCGTCCGGAGGCTCGGTGACGACTCGCTCGTAGAGCTCCCGGAGAGCGACATCCGAGGGGCGTGCGAGATGTGCCTCGAGGAGCCTCGCTGCAGCGACTTTGGATTCTCGGTCGGCTATCAAGAGCGCCTCGCGCACCCCGTCCAAGCCGGCTTCAACCGGGTCGCCCGAGTGCGTACGACGCTCGCGCACCCAGTGAAGCACTTGATCGAGGTTGCCCGTGCGGCGCGCGATTCGTTCGGCGAGAAACGACGCGATCGGCAGGTTCGGCGCAGCTCGGTGGGCCTCTCCGAGCAACTCGAGTTCCGTAGCCTCTGCCAGCGTCCCCTGTCCGCGCACAACGGCCTCGAGGCGCGCGAGCGCGGCGCGTAACCCGCCTCCGCTAACCTGCGCAAGCGCGCTCATCTCGGCGGCGAGATCAATCGACTCCAGCGAGGCGACGGCGCGGAGCGCCGCCTCGCAGCTCGGGTCGGTCGTGCGCACGACCTTGTAGGCCTCCAGGGCACGAGCGTTGTCGCCGGCGCTCTCCGCAATGAGTGCGGCCGCGAGCGCGCCGGACGCGCGCTCGTCGGCCGATTCGTGTACGGCACCCCAGCTTTCGATCGTGCGACTCACCTCGGAGAATCGACCCATCCGCGAGGCGATTTCCAAACCGATTCCAAGCGCGGACGGCGGGATCTCGCCCGACAGATCGGCTACGGCCGCCTCGATGACGTTGGGCGCGGCGTTGCAGGAGAGAAGGCGTCCCACACGCATCTGCGCGCGCGCTTGCTGGTGGCCAGCCGTTCGCTCGGCGCGCGCCTCGTCCGGAGCCGCCGCAACCGCCGTGGCAGCCGACACCAGAGGGCGCATGCCTGCCGTAGCCGCCGCCGCGTCGATGTGCGGATCGGAGGAAGTCATCGGAAGGCCAGCCAACGTGGCGAGCGCCACTCGGTCTGCCGAGGTCAGGGGCCCGGTCGTGGAAAGCAGTTCGGCAACGAGATTTGCGTCGCCGAGCTCGACGGCGCGCGCCGCGAGCGCGCGGCGTGCCTCTTCGTGGCCGCTTTCCACCAACTCGCGAAGCCACCGCGCGGACTGTTTGCGGTGCGGGGCGCTCACCGCCGCTAGGTCAGCCGCAAGCCACCGCGCCGCAGACCCGAGCTCGGGTACGCGCGCCAGCTCCGCTACCCGCAACGCGGCGGCGCCGAGGTCTCGGCCGTCGAGCGCTCGCCTCGCTTCGATCAAAAGCTCGTTGCTACTCGGCGCGCCGCGTGGGGCATCGTCTTCTTCAATGCCACGTAGACGAAGACAGGCTGCGATCGCCTCCCTGAGCGGACCGAGTTCCGGGGCCGCGGGCAGCGTGGCGGACGCGTCGACCGCGGTGGCGCTCCCAAGGATGCGCGCCGTTCGGGCGACAGCGATTCGCGCATCGACCGCTCCGTTGTGAAGGGCCGCGTCGAGCATTCGCATCGCGCTCTTTTCTTCGCCCCTGGCGGACATTGCGTCAACCGCGAGCAGGGTTGCGTGTGTACGCGCCGGGCCGGCATCGCTCATCTCGATTTCTGTGTTTAGAGAGTCGAGATAGTCGTCGGGATCGGGAGGCCAGAGCATCAGAGCGCGTGCCTGGGAATGCCCAATGGCACGCGATGGCGCGAGCTTGCATGCCTCCGAGGCGAGAACGTGAGCGCGCTCCCTTTCGCCAAGCGTTGCCAGGAGCTCGCTGCATGCGAGAAGGGCGAACGCTTTGCCGGACTTGTCCGCGAGCGCACGTGCCTCTTGTTCGAGCCAGACGGCACGCTCTTCTAGGCCGGAGCGCATCGTTTCATCGAGCCAAGCGCTTGCGGGCTTCTCGGCGTCCCACGTCCTCGAGGGAGCGGGTGCCCCCTGACGGGGGATGGCGGCAGGCGCGGCGACGCGCAACGATTTGCCCCTGACTTTGGACTCTTCGACCCCGATCGTCGCCGAGGCGGGCGCTTCTTCGCTCACCGGCACGCCGGATGATTCGGGCCCAAGCCCGGGAAAAGGGTCGGACGTGGCGCCTTCGCGCACGTTCTGCGGCGGGGCGCTCTGCGTTGGCCGTTTGCCGAGGAGCTGACCCAGTCCACCGCCCGAGAGCGGTCGGAGTCGACGCTGCTCGCGCTGGCGCAAAAGCTCTGCGGGGACAGAGGCGATGATCGTCTTCTGATCGTCGCTCTCTTCTTTCGGGGCCAGCGATGGCGGTGGCATGTCGGACGGAGGCCGCGCCGCCGGGCGCGCCACGGGCTTCGCTCTCGGCGGGGCGGACGCCAGCGGTGGAGGCGATGCAGTCGGTGGGGCTGAAGTCTTCGGCGGAGCGGATATCCTCGGCGGGGAGGAGGCTTTTGGCGCGCCGGAAGGCTTCGGCGGGGCGGAAGGGGGAACGTAAAGGGGCTTGGACGCCGCCGCTGGCTCCGGTTTCTCGGGCGCGAGGTCGGGCGCAACCTCGGGGGCGAACGCGGTGCTTTCCCATTCGGCCAGAGCCTCGTCCCAATCGATGTCCTCCAGACCGTCGCGCCTTTTCTCGTCGGTCATGAGCGCCCCTCGAGCCCGAGCGCACGGCGTGCGTCCAAGTAGTCCTGCGAAAGAACGAACCCCAGGAGCTCTTCGGTTCTCCCCGTTCCCCCTTGTTCGCGGTCGATTGCAGCGCCACTCACGTCGTCGAGCACCACGCTTGGATCGCCGCTCGCAATCGTCGCGACGCGGTCATGCGAGGCGAGCGCGCGCCGGTTCCATCCGCGAACGTCCGCGCTTTGCGCCGCGATGGCGCGGCACACATCCGGGAGCAGCTTTCGCGTGCGTCGCGGGAGCGCCTTGCCGAGCAGTCTTTCGATCTCGCCGAGCACGGAATAGGGCGGGTGGTCGATGCGTATTTCGGCCAGCCTGCACGCCGCGACAACGATCGCCGCGATCGCTATCTCGTCGCGCCAGCGCACGATGGTTGTGCCACGAACGAGCGCAAAAAGCTCCCGTGCTACCCGCGCTCGCGCCGTAGGCGACAAGGGGGCGTTGATGCCGGGCCCGACGACGAGCGCCGCCGGCTCGCCCGCGATGCCCTGAACGCCCTGGGCGTCCTTCCCGCCGACGTAAAGGTCGAATGCGCCCAGACCAAAAGCTCCTGCCCATGACGCGATTTCATTTCTCAAAGCTAGGCCGCTGCGGGGATCCACCTTGTCGCGCCGCCCGACGCCGCACGCCCCCAGGTTGGGGCCGAGCGCTTCCGCCAGGGTGGGTCCCAGGAGAACGAAGAGGTTTGCGATGGGCCCCTCGTCGCCCGGGGCGCGCAGCGTGTGCATCAAAGCATCCGAAATGGCGACTTGCGGCATTCGTTTGTTTCTCGAAGCGAGCTGGGCGAAGACTCGTTCGGTCTCCGCGTCTCCGGCGCCCAGCGCCGACAGCGCTCCGAGTGCCGCTTGCTCGAGAGGGTCGTCGCCCAGGTCGCGCGCGACAGCCGCCAAGCGATGAATGAGCGCGACATCGCTGGGCTGCTCGCGCAGGAGCTCCAGCAGGGCAGAGCGCGCATTGGCCAAGAGCTGCGCTCTGACGTCGATCGGATGATCCGTCAGTCGCAGCATGTCGAGCGCTTCGGCATCCGCAGGAACCTCTTCCAGCAGCTTCGCGATCGCTGCTTCCGCTTCTTGTAGGTTCTTCAACCGGTCGCGATGAATGGCAATCGCGAGGCGTGCGGCTTCTGCCCGTCCGGCCGGATCGGGGCGTTCGACCATCAGCTCCTCGAGGATCGTCGTTGCCTCGTTCCAGGACCCAGTGCGGGCCGCAGCACGCGCCAGACGCTCGCGAACGGGCAACGTCGAAATCTTCGCCTTGTGGACCGACAGAAGCACCCCCAGGGATCGGTCGAACCGGTTTAGCTTGTTCTCGTACAAGTCCACTGCCGCCACCGCGGCTGTCACCCGGCTCTTCGCCGGGGCCGAGTCAAGCATCGCCAGCTGCGCAAGGGCGGCGGCGGCATCCTCGAAGTGGCCACGGCGGATGTTGATCTCGCCCAGCAGCGCCAAGGCGCCGAGGTGGTGAGGATCGAGCATGGTCACGTGATCGAGCGCTTTGAGAGCGCCGTCCGGATCGCCCACCGCGCGCCGGGCGCGCGCCTGCTCCCAATACAGCTTGAGGATTTCGGTTTTGTCGTGCGTCGCTTCCAACCGAGCCTCAATGAGAGGCAGCAGTTTCTCGTGGTCCTTTCGGTCCCGAAGGCGGCGAAAGAGCGCGTCGAATGCGACGGGGCGGCCTGGATCGCGCGCGAAGCTTGCCTCGAGCGCCGGATCGGCGTTTTCGTCGTCGCCAAGCTCGATCCACGCGAGTGCGGCCTCCTCCCAGAAGGCGGCCCCGCGGCCTGCATCGTGGCAGCGCGCTCCCAGCTGCGCGGCGGCCTGCGCACGAAGCGCGTTGTCGCCGATGCGCTGCGCGCACGTGCGAAGACCTTCCCACGACGCGAGATCGGCTGGGCGAGCCTCGGTGACCCGTTCGAACGCAGCGCGCGCGCCGTCGACGTCGGACGCCAACAAGCGCGCCCACCCGGACAGAGCCGCTGCGTCGAGCCCGGCCTCGTCGCCGAGCGCGCCGTTCAGCTCGTCCAGCACGGCGGCGCGCCTTCGAGGGTCGCAGCCGGGGGGAGCCAGCTCCAAGTTGGCCAGGCGCGCAGCCGGCGAAAGCCCCGTCACCAGCGGCGCCGGCTTGTCTAGCTCGATGCGCGTCTGCAAGAGCGCCGCGCTGGCGAGCATCGCCTCCCGACCTTCTCCCGACAACGAAGCTGCAATCGCGAGGCGCGCCTGCATTTCGCTGCGTGCGTCGCCGACGACGAGGGTCGCAGCCGTCCATTCGAGCGCCGCCTTCAATCCGCCGCCCGCCTGAAACCACCGGCGCGCCGCATGAGCGACGGCCTCGGCGTCATCGGACTCACGCGCGACCCGCACGCGCTCCGCCTCTGCCAGAAGAGACGCTTCTGGGCCGAGCGCTGCGATCCGATCCAACGAGTCGCGCAATCGTTCCGGATCGGTGGCGGCACCGCCCCAGACAAGCCGCGCCAGCGCCGCCGCCGCGCCGTGAGCCGGACTCGGAGCGCTGTCCGCGGCTCGCAGAGCACTGGCTGCCGCCTCGGGATCCCCACTCGCGACTTCGCAAGCAAACCTCTCGAGGGCGAGCGTATTCTCACCGCCTCGAGCTTCTTCCGCGGCGACGATGGCACCGCGACGAGCGTCTGGCGAATCGGGGTTTATCCCCCAGCTGGCCCACCCTATGGCAAGAGCGGCGGCCTCGGGCGCGTGCGCAGTGGCGTGCTCCATTTCGGCTATCGCGAGGCTGCGTTGCCCGGCGCGCCACATCTCGAAAGCCGCTTCCAAGTGCAGCGACGCGGCAAGCTCTGGATCAAGCGCTTTTGCCGCGGCCTGGGATGCGCCGCGTGCGGCGCCCGCATGATCGCCCCCAGCGCGGTCAAGGTCAGCCAAGTACGCGTCCACGATCCCATCTCCGTGCCCGCGCTCCACGAGGTGACGGAGAAGATGGCGCGCCGCGGGCAGGTCGCCCCGGCTGTGAGATCGCATTGCCCCAATCACGGCCAGCGCGGCCGCCCACGGCGCATCCGCCTCCTGGTGCGCGAGTTCCTCGACGGCGCGGCGCGCACGCGCGCTGCGCTCATCGGCCCCGGGCCGGTCCATCGCGGACGGCGCCGAAAAAGCCTCGAGAACGCGCGCCAACCACGCTCCGCCCGGCGCTTTGGCCAGATCCTGCAACGCAAGTGCAGCTCCCTCGCTGTCGTCGCGAGACTTGCGCAGGCGCACCAGTTCGACGCCGAGCGATAACGCGGTCCCCGCCACGGTTCCCGAGGCGATCAATCGCTCGGTTGCCTCCTCGTACCACTCCCAATCTTCGCGAACGCCTGCGAGCAATCGAGCGAGACGCCCCACGACCTCGGCGGGTACACCCAGCGCGGCGGCGCGACCGAGAGACGTCTTGGCTCCGCTGCTGTCGCGCGCGCGCGTGCCGCGCACCCAAGCAGCCAGGAGCCACGCCCGGCCGCGCGCCTCGTCCGTTGCGAGATGCCCGGCAAACGACTCCAGCTCGGCGGCCAATGCGGCCCAATCCCGCCCGTCGGCGAATACATCCAGCCGAAGCGCGCGAGCGGGCAGGCATCCTGGGTCGCTGGCAACGGCGCGGTTGAGTGCCTCAATGGCGGCCTTCGAGTCTCCCTCGGCGGCTGCCTGCTCGGCGACGCGCAGAGCAAGGGCTGCCGCTATCGTCCCGTCTGTCTCGGTGTCCAGTTGCCGTGCGGCGAGCTGCGCCGCGAGCGCGGTGTCCCCGGTTTGCTCGGCCAGACGAATGCGCGCGCGCGAGAGCGCCGCCTCGGACACACGCCGGTCGTCGCCTTCCATTCGCTCGACGAGCGGCCGCGCGCTGTCGAGTGCCGCGCCGGCAGCAGCGAGTTTGCCCAGGACGCGGTGGGCTTCCGCAGCGCGCAGCCAAGCGTCTATGGCGCGACCCGGATCGCGCACCCAGTTTGGAACGCCCAGGGCGGTGCCCCAATGGACGTCGACGATCGCCGCGCGAATGAGCCCCGCGACCGCCTCGAGCGTCTTGGCGTGTTGCTCGGCCCGACCTCGCTCCTGGGTCGTGCCAGCGATTCCTGGATGATCGCGCAGGATTTGCTCGAGCAGTGTGGTCGCGGTCCAAGCTGCCTGCGACTCGCTGGCCCGGGCTTCCTCGAGCAGAGATACCCCGGAATCGACCTCACCAGCGGCGGCCGCGATGCGCGCCCGATCGATCATCAGAAGGGCGCGCCACGTTGGGTCGGCGGCGTATTGCGTGCGCTCGGCCAGCGCATGTTCCCTCGTCCCGGCATCGCCACTGCGGCCGGCCAGGATTTCCAGCGTCAGCCATGCGCTCGCACGTTCGGCGGCCGCCGCTCCATCGACCGCCGTGGCCTCGCGCGCGCTGGCCGTGGCGCCCACGAGGTCGCCCGCGACATCCAGACGGTAGGCGGCGCGCATCAGAAGGGCGCGTACCCTCTCGTCGGGGGAGGCCGCCTGCCGCACGAGTTCATCAAAAACGTTGGCAAGACCGCGAAGGCTCGGATGCTTGTCGATTAGGCGCGCCAAGCCCTCGAGCGGCTCGCGGAAAGTCGAGTCCGCCTCGAGAGCGGCCAAGTAATGCCTGGCCGCCGAGGCATCGTCTCCCAAGTGCTCTTGAGCGTCAGCAAGATCTGCGTGAAGACGCGCCTGTCGCGACGGATCGCGAGCCGCCTCCAACTCGGCGCGCAGGACACGAATCGTGTCCTCTCGCGATCGCATGGCGGGAGCCCGCGCTGCCGACGCAGATTGCGCGTTGGGCTCCGCAGGAGGGCTAGTCGAAGTCGAGTGGGACATGCGCGAGGCCAACCCCAAGCGTCTCTCGAGCGTAACGCACTCGGCAAGCTCGCAGCACGGACAAATAGCGGTCCGGGGCGGCAGCCCAAACAGGCTGTCCCAGCGCCGCCTCCGAGCGACCTACACTGCCCCCCAGCGGAGCGCCCGCTCGAGTATGAAGTGGCCCCCAGTCAAGCGCAAACCTCTCTCGGGCGCCTCGAAGGCGGCGGGGCCCGGTCGGTCGGCCGCACAGTGCGATCGATTGCATCGGGACGCAGCGGGGCTCGCGTTTCTAGTTGGCTGCGCGGGGGCCACTGGCCCGGTTCGGTCATTTGGCGGCCGCCCGACCACCGATGCCCTGGTTTCTTGGGCGCCTCTTCCGCGCCGAAACGTCGACCGCCGAGCTTGTTTGCCCGACGAGTTCAGCGTGAATCTCCTAGATCAGCTGTCCCAACTTCTCGTTCACTTTGGATTCGACCGTCCCTTTGAGCATGCGGAGCAAGAAGGGGAGATCGATCTGGACGCGCACGTCGTTATCGCTCACCTCTACAGTGCCCTTGGTGCCTTTGGCTGCGCCGCGCGCGGCTTCGAAGACGATGCGGTCGCCATCCCACCGCCAATCGAGCTCGAACTTTTGCTGCATCGATTTCGCCAGGTCCTCGGCCCGCTTCTTCGCTTCGTCCTTCGGCAGTGCGTGGCTCTTTCGAACGTCAATCGTGGCCATGAGAGTTTCCTTGTGCTTCGAGCCGTAACATCTTATTCGAGCCTCTTGACGATCCAATAGCCCCGCGGCGTTTCCACCGGGCCCCCGACGGCGTTTACGGGCAGCGAGAAAAGCACGTATTCGGGCGCCGGCTCGAGAATTCCCTGCTTCACGCGGCCGACATCCTCGGCCGATCCGGAGTCGCCTTGTTGAACGGCGGCGCGGAAGTCTTGCTGGGCCGCTGTCGCGAGCCTTTCGGCGAGAATCTTCGCGTCCGCCCTTGGCCGACCTTGCGGGCGCAAACCGTTCGTACTCGGCTGCGCCCCCGCGTACGTGACCAAGATGACCCCGAACCGAATCTGGCGTGGCGCTGTCAGGGGCAGCGGCGGCACGGGGAGCCCGTCGGGCATCGTTGTCCCGACGCCCCCATCGGCGCGCAGGAGCGTGGCCGCGAAATTGTTCAAGTCTCCCAGCAGCACCAGTCCACCGTCTTCGGCCATCGCGCCCCCGTCGGCGTAGGCGAAAAGGATTCCGCTGTCGTCGTCTGCGCCGCCGTCGTGCGCGCCGCGCGACAGCGGTCCCTTGCCGGTGGCCTTGGACGCATGCAGGTCGCGCAGCGCTATCCAGACGGCGAGGGCAACGACCGCGAGCCCAACGAGCGTAGTGACCCGGCGCTGCATAGGGCGAGATTACTTCGCCGGCCGGACGCGGTGGGGGGGCTCCGATCCCGACGCGGTTTCCGACCCCGAGGAAACGTCGTCCTCGCCGGGCGGGGAAGGGGGGCCAAACTCCTCGTAGGGTCGTTGCGTTGCGGGCAGCGGATCTCCATAAAGCTCGAGTTCGGCGGCGAGCCAATTTTCACGCGCAATGAGCGCCTCGCGCCGATCGCGCGCCTCGACCGCCGACGCCTCGGCCCCCTTGGCATCCGGCAGAGCGATCGGAACTGCCTCGAGCTTGGCCAGTTGCTGCTGAACCTCAGCCAACTCCTTGCGCACGAGCACCGGGTCGATTTGCGCCCGCTCGGCGTATTCGTTGGTCAAGATGACGAGCTTGTCGGGGCCAGCCTCGGCGAACCCCGTCCCCACTGCGCAGCGTGTCGTCTCGGTGCCCTGCCGGTAGGCGACGATTCCCGTGCGCAGAGCCGCGAGCAACGGCAAATGCCCCGGCAGTACACCGAACTCGCCTTGCA
>WNFJ01094107.1_pt1 | contig 19276 bp, 11 predicted proteins | sample 5400461 | NCBI WGS metagenome assembly WNFJ01 (sample SAMN13153349, study PRJNA577476) | soil metagenome | isolation source: 115 cm saprolite on Douglas fir-dominated hillslope | place: USA:California | collected 2013-09-17
CCGCATCGGCTCGAAGTTGCTCTGCATGCGGTCCACGCCGACCGACAGGATGTCCGCGAGGCGCAGGTGCTTGGTGTGCTTGGCGAGCACGGGCGCGAAATCGCCATGAAACGCCATGTTGTCGCACACAAGCACCCTGTAACCTACGGTGAGCGCCAGCCTCATGGACTTGTCGTTGGAGTTTCGGACGCCGATTGAGAATCGGCATCCGTCGAAGGTGGTTTCGACATCGAGGACTCCGAAGATCCCCATACCATCTGTCGAGACGGCGAACTCTTCGCCCACGACACCGATGTGACGAAGGCTCAGAGTCCCGATCAGAGTTTCCACGACCTCAAATTTCTGGCCTAAATACTTCAAACAAGACTGGTTGACGTTGTTCGGAGCTCTCCCCGCGTCGGCCGATTTAGGCACATTTAGGAACAAAAGGCCCGCGACTCGCTGGACGGCACGCCGTTGCGAGTCCGGAATCGCGTGTATATAAGTATTGAGTGAGGCGAAAAGCGTTTCGAACAATGCGATCGGGCATACCTTCCGCTACCGTCCGCACGCAGTAGCATCCTCCCCAGCTGACGGAAGTACTTCCGACACCGCTAACCATCGCAGCCAATAATTTCTTGATCGCCATTGTGCAATCCTTGCCACTTGTGCCTGATTTCGTCCTTCAGCGTTTCCAAAATTACCAGTTCACTGTAACCGAGCCCACTCCAATGGAAGGGACCAAGTACGTGTGGGCGGGACCAGGTTCCATCGTTACGGTGCCATTGGCGGCAATCTTCGCGAACAAAAATTGAATCGTAATCCCGGCAGGCACGGACGCGTCGATGAACCACGTCGGAGGATTCGGAGCCAGCATCGGGCCCACTGCGGCATCCCGCGTCGTGTTGTTTGCTCCAAGCTCAACCACGTTTCCTGTAAGAAATATGGCCTCCCCGGCGGCAGTAGCCGGTGCGTTGGTCACCGTAAACGTCACGGGAATGAGCGGCCCAGTGAGGACCGTGAACGACATGGTGTTCGACGTTGCCCCCGAATTTGTTGTCAGTTGGACGTTGTAGCTGCCGGGGGTAACACCCGGCACCGAAAACGTCACCGTCGTATCGGACCAGGAGTTCACAGCGGCGGCCGTGGAGCCAAACATCACCTTGCCCATAGCCACGCCGAAGCCCTGGCCCGCGATTGTGGCGCTGATCCCGGATTGGCCGAGCAATGGCCCGATGGAGCCGATCTGTGGCGCGGCGGCGGCCGGGGCGGACTGCCAAACCGCAACCGTGTGCGGTGGCAAGGAGAAGGCCGTCACCGGATTATTGTTTCCACTGCCGTTTGTCACCGTAATTCCAAAACCGCCGAGCAGGCCGTTCAGATAGTCCGCGTAGTTGCGCGGAGTGAGTGCCGTAAACAATCCTGTGATGTTGTAGGGTGTCGTCTCGCTCTTGTTGACAGCGATCAAGGCCATATCACCAAAAAACTGCCGCTCCAGAATGTACACATCGCTGTTAATCCATCGCTGTTGCGAAGTGCCATAGGCAAGGGCGGAGTTCGCTTGCCGCAAGCTAGCCATCCGATTGATCAGTTTGTAGGCCGTAGTGCTGGTGTCAAAGGACGACATCCACACGCGGTTGAAGGGATCGTTGCCCCCGTTGGTGTCGTTGTGCAGATATTGTTCGTCGCCGTAAAGAACGACCGGAATGCCCCGGCAGGCAAGCAGCAGGGCAAGCGCCTCGTGCAGCCAGTTCATATCGTTATTGACGCTCAGCAACCGGGGGATGTCGTGGTTGTCCACGAACGTGACCAGATCATTGGGCGAAGCAAAGTCTGTGTTTTCAGTTGTAATCGTATTATCGATTTCGTGGAAGTCGCCGTTGTTCGCAAAAACATCCCGCATCGCGAACGCCAGAGGAAAATCCAGCAGCGAAATTCCGCTATGGTTGGCAAACTTGTGCGAATCGAAGTACAGCGTATCCCCGGTTCCCCCTTGGAACCATTCTCCGAAGAGGAACGCCGGTCCGGCGGTGAACACAGCGTTTGCGAAGCTGTATTCCCAGCCCCAGGTCGCATGCTTGACCGCGTCGATGCGGAACGCGTCCACTCGGTGGGATTGGAATTGCAGCAGCGAATCTTTCAGGTATTTGTCGATCGAGGCGTTGTCCTGGTTCAAGTCGGCCAAATCCACCAGCGTGTAGTACTGCAACTGATAAGGATCGTTGAAGTTCGCGATAGTGGGATTGTGATGAAAAAAACCACTCGGGTCCGAAGTGAAGGTCGCGAATGGGACTCCAGTGTCCAACAGCGCGCCCATTTCACCGGCATCATCGGGGTTGCTGTGGTTGGGCGCGAAATCCACGATCACGCGTATGCCGTTCTGGTGAGCCGCCGCTACCATACTGTCGAACGCCGCCCAGGTGTTGTTGACGTCGCCAAAGTGCTCTTCAATGCGTTTCATGTCGCGTGCCCAATAGCCGTGGAAAGGGGCGTTGGGCGTGCCCACATTGATGTTGTCCACGGGCGGAGAAATCCAGATGGCTGTGATTCCCATGCCCGCCAGGTAAGCCATTTTTTGTTGAATTCCTGCAAGGTCTCCACCCCAATACAACTGCCAGTTGGTCTTCGTGGCGTCGAATAGCCCCTTGCTTTGCGGTGGGTCGTTGTTGGTTGGATCGCCGTCGAAGAAACGGTCGGTCACGATCTGATAGATGACTTGCTGCTTGAAATTTCCTGTGGCTGTGGTGAGGGGCGCTCCGCTAACCGTCAGCGTAACCGGTGCCGAACTGGAAACAGTCCCGCTGCTCCCGGAAAACGTGACAGGGTAATTGGCACGTCCGACCGAAGACCCAACCATAAACGTTACTATTTGGCTGTCGCCCGCTGCAAGCGTGAATGTGGAGTTGGTTGAAGAATTCACCCCGTTGGGCAATCCGCCGATGGTTACGCTCACAGTCCCGGTAAATCCATTGACCGGGTTTGCCGTTAAGGTCACCGGAGTGCTCGTCGTGCTCTGCGCCACCAGCAGCGAACTCGGCGAAGCGGAAAGCGAAAAGCTGGGTGGGGGCGGAGGCGAAGTCGAACCACCTCCGTTACAGCCTGCGCTGAGGAAGAGAAGAACGAGAGTTAAGCGTCTAATCCCGAACATGAGTTCTATTCTCACGTACGCTTCAGGATAAAACTGTTGTGACTTAAAAAGAAAGCATGCAGCAATAGAAACCTGGCAAGGGAAGAGCGAGGAGAAAAGTAGTGCTCGCACCTCTAGGAGCCGACTGATCGCGTTGGGTGTGGAGAAAAAGCCGCACTGTCGTCGAAGAAGGCCCAAGGGCCTTCTTGAATGGAAACCGCGTTGCGCGTAATCTGCAACTAACTTATGCCCAATCCCTGAGGAGGCAAACATGACTGGCAAATTAAAAATGCGAACGGTTAAAACACTATTCTTCTTTTTGATTGTCAGTTGGGGTGGATGGGCGGCCCGAATCTGGGCGCAGGCTTCCGATGAAGACCACAAGCCTACGATTCATGGCATTGCCACGGGTATGACGGCGCAAGACGTACTCGACCATTTGGGTGGGCGCATGCCGGACGGACGCAAAGAAGAGAAAGGCGCCACGATACTGACGTGGAAGCTCGAGGATGGCAACATCCTGCTGGTTACTTTTCGCGGCGAAAATATTTCAGAGTTAAGGCTCATGTACAAGAAGCCGCGGCCGACAACCGACTTGTGGCTGGTCCCACTTTCAACGCCAGCTTCAAGTACAGCCTTGACGGCTGCCGATCCACGTCTTCGGCGGGAATATAAGGCAACAGAAACAGAAGATAGGCTGCGAACCGTATGGACACGGAGAGAAAAAACTGCGAATGGATACGAGGTGGACATCAGCTTTTTGTCAACATCCCGGCAGCAGCTTGGCGATCGACATGAAGAGTACGTGGAATATAAATACGTGACGGTGCCGAAGGATGAGATGAAGAAGTTCGACAACGCGGTACGCTCGTCGCCGAAAAAGTAGTCGAGAATTTGGCACGGAGAACGAGGCAGCTAGATGCGGAGGGTGCGCGAGAAAGCGGTTCATACAGTCAGAATCTCATCGGTCAGATTTTCAGACGTCGTCGCGGACCGAGATTGATTCTTGCTACGGTGCCTTGCGGCGCAGCGCTACAAGCTCCATTTGAACAGGCACCCCTCGCGTGACCTTTACGCGCAGTACCGCTTCGAATGGTTTCAATTCACTCGTCTTCGGAACAGCAAGCCGCTGAAGCAACTCTCCGACGGAATTCTCGCGGCAGACATAGTCAGCGGCACCTTGAGTGCCAAACGTCGTCGTTCCGGCGAGTATCAGGATTGACCGCGAAGGGGCTAATCCTGGCAGCAGTGCAACGACTGCGTAGTCTTCGGTCAGTGGGGCATTGGAGGGGCTGGCAAGATACTCCTTCGATTCGCCGCGTTCGGGATGTACGTTGACGATCGCCAGATCCCCTTTGCGCGGGCCTGAGTCAAGCCGTTGAAAGAGAAATTCCTTGGTGCTCGGGATGTCCATCAGTGTGAGGTTCTCCGAGGGTGAGCCGAGGAAGATCAAATTGTTGCTCTGGACGTCGTCGAGCGAAAAAAGACTACCTCGTTTTACGCGAAGCCCCCGGTGAAGCAATCCAAAGATCTGGTCCAGTGAGTGAACGGCTAAAACTTCGCCAACTCCGGTGTAATGATCCCAAACGGAGGTCTTGGGGTCGCGTGTCGGGTCATAGTAGCGAAGCCCGGTCTCAGGGCGTCCGACAAAGGAGGCATTGCTGAAGACGACCGAGGGCTCCTCAGGGCCCGAAACGAAGGGCTTCCAAAATTGTGCGAAAGCGGCAGGTAGGGGTGGCTCGCTGCGGGCTAGACTCGCGTCGGAGGATTTGTGGAAAGTCGTCAGCCGCGCGATCGCTGCGATCGAGACGACTAGCAAGATTGAGAGGCCGGCAACTGCTATCCCTAATTTTCCAGATGTTAGCCGGACCTCCCTCTGGTCCCCGTTAGACGAAGCGCTCCCGTGGAGCTTGGCAGTTCCCTTGCCACGGTGATGAAAGGAAAGAACGTAGGAGCCTCTGGGCAGTTTCACAATGATTGGATCGTTCGCGCCTTCGGATTCATAGTATTTTGCCAACCTGGCACGCAAGCGGCCGGCCTGCACACGGACAATGGAATCCAACTGCGGATCGAAGTCGGAGGAACGACCAAAGACCTCCGTTGCAATCTTATATTCCTTCAGAGGTTCCCCGGGGAAATTCAGCGCATGGCTGGCCAAATATTGAAGGAGTTTGCAAAGCGAGTCCGCTCCATGGAGTTTCTTACTGGCTACNCTCTCGTTCATTGGAGCCTCTGTGTCACCTCCTGTGACAGCAAGGTAACAAATTACAGAGGTCGTTACAATAAAAGGATTTAGATCGGTAACGGTAACTTGCTATCAAGTACTTGCATTGGAACGAGAAAAATCTTAAATTGATGCCCAATTGGGGTAGGTGCAGATTCAGGTGGGCCCTCTATGTTTGGGGTAAGTTTGCAGAGTGCTGGTTTCCAACAGACATTTTTAGATCTTCGGACATTCTACTTGTGTCGTGGAGGGGATGGTCGTCGTGCTCGGTGGGAGAGGGAACGAGGATCTTCCGGCCAAAGCAGAGAGCATTGATGGCCCCAGGGAAGGCGACGATGGGTTGTCTTCAGAAATTGCCCAATGCAAGAGTCAAAGAGAGCCGAGATTTGGAGAGGAAAGCGATGCGCAAAGTTAGCTGGAGTGCGTTTCTTGTCCTAAGTCTGGCGCTGTGTCTGGCCATCCCCGTAATGGCGCAAACCAACCGCGGCGTGATCGTGGGTAGTATTACTGACAAGTCCGGCGCCGGGGTTCCCGACGCCACAGTAAAGGTCGTTAATGTCGAAACGGAGCAGGCCTTCACGGCGACAACCAACAAGGAAGGCCGCTATGTAGCGCCGGGGCTACTCCCGGGGCGATATCACGTGGAGGTTTCGCAAAAAGGTTTCAAGACGGCGATAAGCGACATCGTGGACCTGCCGGTGGGCAGCACCTTGGAAGTAAGCTTGGCGCTGCAAGTTGGAACGGTGGCAGAAAAAGTGACGGTAACCGCAACGGGAACCGAGCTGCAGACGGAATCGTCGAATCTTGGAGAAGTTATTAGCGGTCGGCAAATTACTGAACTGCCCCTGAAAGACCGGAACTTTACGACCCTGGCGGAATTGGCGCCTGGGGTGTCGCGTTCGTTGGTTAGCGTACTGACGGACTCCCAAGCGTTTAACCAAGGTGACGGACGGTTCGGGCAGGGCGATGTGCCTGGATCGAGTAACAACCAAGGCTCGACGGAGTCGGCGCGGTTCAGCAGGTCGGGAGGCGCTTCGATCAGCGTCAATGGACTTCGGCCGACGACCAACAACTTCTCGCTTGACGGCGTGGACAATAACGAACCGCAATTCGGGACTATCGGTGTGTTCCCGAATCCCGACGCTATCCAAGAGTTTAAGGTGGACACAGGTGTTTCCAAAGCGGAAGTGGGACGGGGTGGCGCGAACATCAACGTGGATATCAAGTCGGGAACGAACGACCTCCACGGCACGCTCTATTATTATGGGCAGAACAACGCACTGAATGCGCAAAACTACGGGCTGGGCTATGCCCGGAGCAAAAACCCAGGGAACCTGTCTCTCCTTGCACCATCTCAATTGCGGGTTAACGAATTCGGGTTCACAGTCGGCGGGCCCATCATCAAGAACAAATTGTTTTTCTTCGGCGATTATCTCGGACAACGGAACGCCACGCCCAATGCTTTCGCGACAGTTGTACCTACCGCGCTGTCGCGCACAGGAGACTTTTCAGAATTCACAACTCCAATCATCGACCCACAGACCTGCGCGACGCCAGGAGACATCTCGTCGGGAGGTTGCAGGACCTTCGTTCAAGAGACGGGCAAGAATGCTATTCCCAGTACGCCAGCGTGCGTTGGGTGTTCCAGTACGGCGAATATCATTCCACAGGCGATGATGTTACTGGCGCTCTACCCTTTGCCGACAAAGCTGAATGTGACGAATCCGAACCAGGGGAACCAGAACTATTTCGGAGTACGAAACAACACCGAGAAGATCGATTCTTTCGACGTTAAGGCAGACTACAAGCTCAGTGGCAAGAACACTGTGTCCGGGCGCTATACTCGTGACAACCAGGAGCGTGATCGGGCGAACGAGGCTCCCAAAGTGCCCACGATGGGATTTGGAGCCGGCAATGAAATCGGAAATACCCGCCAAGTGGCCGTGAACGATGTGCATCTCTTCAAGCCGACGCTGCTGAACGAGGCGCGCTTCGGCTGGACGCAGGTTTCCATTGGCATCTTAAACTGCGGTGTGGAAGGAGCCTGCGGAATTTCGGCGACAGCTTGCCAGGATTTGGGGATTCCAAATTGCAACACGGGGGCGCCTGCAGCTTCGGGGGGTATCCTTACCGGTGGATTTGGCACCGGGGAGTTCGAGTTTACTGGCGATGGTGGACTGTTCCTGGTGCACTCTAACAATTTCACCGCTGCCGATTCTCTGACGCTGATCACTGGTAAACACACCTGGAAGTTCGGAGCGGAAGCCAGGCCGCGCAGACTGGATACGCTGGACGGCGGGCGTGCGGGAGGATTAAAGGGAGGACTGCAGTACGGACCGGGCGGTGGAAACCAGTCCACGGGTAACGTGCAGTCGGACTACCTCCTTGCTCGACCAGCGATCAATGCAACTCATGGCGGCATCCTGGGCGGCGACAATCCCTTCCAACTCCGTACCACGGAATGGGCTGCGTACGTGCAGGATGACTGGAAGGTCAGCCCGAACCTCACAGTGAACCTTGGACTGCGCTATGACATATATCCGGCGTACCACGAGGCGAGTGGCCGGATTGCCAACTGGGATATCACCAACCGGACAGTCATTCGGACGAAGGGATCAGGGGACAACATTCTAGAGACGCAAAAAAAGGATTTTGGCCCGCGCGTCGGCCTGGCCTACAATTTCGGGCCGCAGAAGAAATTCGTTGCTCGGGCAGCTTATGGGATTTTTTACGCGCAAGACGGGGTCGACCGCCCTCCACTAACCGAAAATCCGCCGCTTACTCGCGGTGTCAATTTCAATGGCGGAGGCTTTTTCGGCGGAACGTCCAATTTCAATCTGGCCACTGGGCCGCCGGATGCCACGCCGGTGGATCCGCCGGTGGTCACGCCCAACTCGAATCTCTTCTTTGTGCCGTTGTCACAGAAGACCCCCATGCTGCAGCAATTCAGCTTCGGGGGGCAGTGGGAATTCGCCCGTGATTGGTTGCTGGATATAGGCTACGTGGGGACGCGAAGCCACCATCTCTTGACGACGCGCGAACTCGGCGCTGGCGGGAATGGCCTCGGACTTTCCAAAACGGCAGCCGGTGCAGTTACGACAACGAATCCAAATCCAGATTCTTTCATCAACAGTACGATTGCCTATGAGGACCGCTCCTCGGCTAATTACAACGCCTTACAGACGTCACTGGAAAAGCGATTCTCCCACAATGTCCAGGGCCGGGTGAACTATACTTGGAGCCACAACATTGATGATTCCACGGGTGTGTTCAACGGCCTCGGTGAAGCCCGCGGAACGAATGGCGGCCCGGCAAATCCGTTTAATCTGGAGGGGGAGAAATCCAATTCTTCGCTCGACCGGAGACACCTGTTCATTGCCAACGTGATTTGGGATCTTCCCTTTGGTCACGGCCAGCAGTTTGGCGCGAACGCGGCGGGGATTGCAGACAAGCTAATCAGCGGATGGCAATGGAACATCATTCAGTCTGCCGGAAGCGGGCAGCCGTTCGGCGTATTGACCGACTCCCCTTGCCCCGCAGGAGCACCTGCTTCGTGCAGTAATATCGGGAGGGTTCGTGGAGATCAGATTTGCGCGAACCCATATGCTGGCGTAACAGGGGGTGAATACTTGAACCCCGCCTGCTTTGCGACTCCCAGTATGGTGGTGACGAATCTGGCTGGGAGAAGCTTCGTGGTTGGTAATACCGGCCGGAATCCCTACGTTGGTCCACGTTATGTGACGACCGATTTCTCGGTTTTCAAGAACACCTCATTCAGGGAGAGATACAAGGTCCAGTTCGGGATGGAATTCTTCAACCTTTGGAACAAGGCGAACAAAGTGGTTCCGGATACCTGCCTTTGTAACAACTTCGGTGTCTTCGAGAGTGCTTTGCCACCGAGGCAAATTCAGTACCGGTTGAAGATTTTCTTCTAACGCAAGGAAAGAATTATGTACAAAAGATCCGTCGCGCATCTTGCGCGGGCCTTTTTCCTCGTTGCGACACTGTTGACGGTGGCGCAGGCGCAGGATTTCAAAAAGCAGGTCATCTACCAGATCGTGACCGATCGCTTCTTCAACGGCGATACCAGCAACGACAACCCCCCACAGAGTTCCGGACTGTTTGATTCCACCAAGAGCAACTGGCAACTGTACTGGGGCGGGGACTTGGCCGGAATTCAACAGAACATGGCGTATCTGAAAGGAATGGGAATCACCGCTATCTGGATTTCGCCGCCGGTAGACAATCTAAATTTAAATATTCCAGACGGCAGCGGCAATCCAACGGCTGCCTACCACGGTTACCAGGCTCGGGACTTCAAGCGGATCGAGGAGCACTTTGGGGACGTCAACAACACGTGGGCGGCGTTCGACAACCTGGTTTCGTCGGCCCACCAGAACGGCATCAAGGTGATTGTGGATTTCGCACCGAATCACACCAATAACAATGCCGCCGGGGAATTCGGCTCCCTTTATGACAATGGAACTTTTTTGGCCGCTTACAACAATGATCCCAATGGCTACTTCCACCATAACCCCAATATCAGCGACTTCAATGACCGCTACCAATTGCAGTACTACACGCTCTTTGGCTTGTCGGACTTGAACCAGGAGAGTGCCACGATTGACGGGTATCTGAAAGCATCGTTGCAGCAGCTCGCTCAGCACGGGGTTGACGCTTTCCGTATTGACGCGGTCAAGCATGTGACCTGGGGCTGGGAATACAGCATGCAGAACGCGATTTTCAATAACGCTCCCAGCTTCATTTTCGGCGAATGGTTCCAGGGAAATACCAGCGATAGCCTGTATCATGACTCTTACAAATTCGCGAACAAGAGCGGGATATCCTTGCTGGATTTCCCCCTGAATACGGCCATCCGCGACGTCTTCGCCAACAACAACGCGTTTTCGGAAATTGACAACACGTTGACCACTGAAAATTCCACTTTCACCTGGCAAAATGATCTGGTCACGTTTGTTGACAATCACGACTTGTCCCGCCTGCTGAGCGTGAACAACAACACGAACCGGCTGAACGAGGCGCTGGCGTTTCTCCTGACGTGCCGCGGCATACCGGTTATTTATTACGGGGACGAGCAGTACCTCCACAATGACACCAACGGCGGCGGGGATCCTTATAACCGGCTTTGGATGTCCTCCTTCAGCAGAACAACCACGGCGTATTCGCTCATTAACAGCCTTTCCACACTGCGCCAAAGCAATAGTGCGCTCGGCTATGGCACGACGCAGCAGCGCTGGATCAACAGTGACGTGTATATCTTCGAGCGGAAGTTCTTCAACGATGTCGTTTTGATTGCGATTAACAAGAATGATACAACCGGCAACAGCATCGGGGGATTGAATACGGCACTGCCAGCCGGGAACTATTCGGATTATCTCACGGGTCTCTTGGGTGGCTTCGGCATCACCGTGAACAGCGGCAGCGGCGGCAACAACCCCGTGGCCAATTTCACTCTGCCGGCGCACACCGTCGCGGTATGGCAGACGGTAGGTTCTGCTCCGGCGCCGGAGGCAGGCTCGATCGGGCCTACGGTCGGCCAGCCCGGACTTGGTGTCACCATTGCAGGCAAAGGCTTTGGTAGCAACACTGGAAGCGTCTTGTTCGGCGGCACGGCGGCTGCTATCCAGTCGTGGTCGGATACTAGCGTCAAATTCACGGTGCCCAGCGTCGCCAACGGCATCTACAACGTGCAACTGAAGAACAGTTCCGGAACCGCCGCCAACACCATTCAATTTACGGTTCTGACAGCCAAGTTGATTCCGGTGACATTCACAGTAAACAATGCCACACCTACAAACGTTGGTGATTACATCTTTCTCACCGGTAGCACTGTGGAACTGGGCAACTGGAGCACAACTTGGGATGGAGCCGTCGGTCCCATGCTCGATCCTAACTATCCCAACTGGTTTCTCAATGCCTCCGTGCCCGCGGGCTCAACCGTTCAATTCAAATTTATCAAGATCGCCGCGGATGGCACGGTAACCTGGGAGAACGGATCGAACCACCAGTACACGGTTCCGACCAGTGGCACGGGTTTCGTTACTGTGAACTGGCAAAACTGACTAGCCGGGCGAACAACCCTCATGCACCGGAGGCGTTCCCGAGAGGGGATGGTTCCGGTTTTTTTGTCGATCTGAAAACGGACCAGACTGCCGGGAAGTTGGGGCTAAGATAGATACATGACAGGGGGGAACCAGTGGCTCTGCATTACTTTCACGCTGGCCGCGTGTGTAGCGTCGGAAGGAGCCAGCCATGCCGGGCAGCAGGGGCAAAAGAAGGAAGCCTCCCATGTCGAGCGGTTTGCTGATCCCCGGAGGAAATGGGAACGCTCCGAACAGGAAGCCACGGCGCGGCTGGCCGCGAATCCCAAAGATAGCCATGCCCTTGCCGACCGCGGAGTGGCACGGTTGAATCTGGGCCGAATTGAGGAAGCAGTAGGAGACCTAAATCGGGCGGCGGAAGTGGACACCACTTCGGCAGGAGTGCGGGCACAACTTGCTTACGCTTTTATGCTCCTTGGTCGTCAGCAGGAGGCGATCGCTGCAGCAAAATGCGCACTAGCGCTGGATCCGGAGAACGAGGGTGCCCACGCCAATCTCGGACGTGCCTTGTTGGAAGGTGGCAGCGATCCGCAGCAAGCAGTCGTACATTTGAAGCGCGCTGTCGAACTCAACCCAGAAGATTCCAACCTGCGGTTTGATCTTTTTTCCGCGTACCGGCAGAGTGGAGACCTGCTCCACGCGAACGCCGAGTTGCGGCTGCTTCGCGCCATCCTGACGCCCACCGATCCACGGATCTCGTATGGCGAAGGCCTGCTGGAGACCGACCGCGGGCAGATTCCATTGGCGATCGAGAAATTCCAGAAAGCGCTGCAGGCAAACCCACGATACGCGGCGGCGCGGTATGACCTGGCGCGGGCCCTGGTCCAGACAGAACGCTGGAAAGAAGCCCTAGATTTGCTCGGGCCGCTGTCGAAGGACAATCCGCGGTCTTACACAGCGGCCTATCTCCACGCACTGGCGCTTGAGAATTCCCAGCGCAACGACGAAGCTGTGGAAGAGGCCCGCCGGGCGATTTCACTGGAGCCCCGTTCGGCAGACGCATTCACGCTTCTAGGAATTGCCTTGGGGGGCCTCGGAGAGACCAAAGAGGCCCTCGCCGCTCTGGAGACTGCGTCCCATTTGGATCCGAGGAGCTTCGATGCCCATTTTTATCTGGGACGCGCCCGGCATGCGCTGGGAGACTTGGCCGGAGCGCGTGATGCGTTCCGAGGAGCTGTGGAACTGAAGCCGGAAGATGTTCAGGCACGATTCTTTCTGGCTACGGCGCTCGAAGAATTGGGCGACGCCGAAGGCGCCCAAGGACAATACCTGGAATTGATTCAGAGAAGGCCGCAAGATCCCCGTGGATACGTGGGCCTTGGTGACTTTCAGGCGAAGCACGGCCAGCTTGAAGCGGCGGTCGCGGCTCTTCGCCGAGCCCGTGAACTCGATCCGAAGAACTTCGAGGCAACGCTTGCGCTAGGGCGGACCCTCTTGCGGGTGGGCCAGCTTGAGTCCGCCGTGTCTCTTCTGCGCGAAGCCGTCGGAATGTCAGCAGACAGCGCCGAAGCCCATTATCAACTAGGTCTGGCCTTGCAGCGTTCCGGGTACAGCAAGGAAGCAGCGCAAGAGTTCGCGGTTGTGGATCGGTTAAACCGAGAATACCGGAGCCGAAGCGGCGGCATGGGGATTCCGCCCAGTTCAAACCCGAGGAGAGATTGAGGACGATGGCCGACCTTGGCTGGAGCACCAAAAAAATCCGCCATGCTCTAGTGGCAATCCTTCTGTTCAGCCAGCCGGGTGCGGTGTATGCACAAGGTGAAGTGCAGCAGACGCAAAAACCGCCTTCTGCTGGGGGAGCCGCTACGGGTGGCGTCTTTGCACCGATTCGTGATGCTCTTGCGCGGCCTATCACGGCAGGTGGATTCGTGGACGGCGCGCCTGTGGTGTATCAGGACATCACCAAACAATCGGGATTGAGTGCGTGGAGAAATCACACCGGCAGCCCCGAGAAAAATTACATCCTTGAACTTGCTAGTGCAGGAGTGGCGCTGCTCGACTACGACAATGACGGTTGGCTGGACATCTATCTTGTGAATGGTTCGACGTACAACGCCCTTCTAGGTCTGGAGTCGGCTCCACGCGCCGCGCTGTATCACAACAATCATGATGGAACATTCACGGATGTGACGGAGAAAGCCGGGGTTGCCAATGAACGGTGGGGCTTCGGAGTGGCCGTAGGCGATTACGATAACGATGGCCGCCCGGACATCTATGTCACGAACTTTGGCAAGAACCGGCTCTACCACAACAATGGCGATGGGACATTCACGGATGTAGCGGAGAAGGCGGGTGTCGCTGTGAGTGGGGCAACTCCGATCTGGACGACGGCAGCAGCTTTCGGCGATTACGATCGCGATGGCCGCCTCGACCTGTTTGTAGCGGGATACGTCAAATACGATTTGAAGAATCCGCCGACACCTGGCTCAGCAGCCGTGGGATACAACTTTTGTCAATATCGGGGCCAGATGACGCCCTGTGGGCCACGAGGTCTCCCTGGTGAACGCGACTTTCTATTTCACAACAACGGCGATGGCACGTTTACGGAAGTGGCGGTGAAAGCTGGCGTATCCGACCCCAACGGGTATTACGGTTTTGCCGCCGCTTGGGTGGACATGGACGACGACGGGTGGCCAGATCTGGTCGTGGCGAATGACTCGACGCCGCGGTATCTCTACCGGAACCTGGGAAATGGGACGTTCGAAGACATCAGTTACGCCTCAGGATTCGCGCTGAGCGAGACCGGACGCGAGCAAGCTTCGATGGGCATTGCCGTCGGTGATTATGACAACGACGGCAAAGTGGACTTCTACGTCACCAATTTCTCCGATGACTACAACACTTTGTTTCACAACGAGGGGGGAGGGAACTTTCTCGACCTTTCTTTTCAACTCGGGGTAGGCGAGCCGACGATTCCCTTTCTGGCCTGGGGTACGGGTTTCATTGATTTTGATAACGACGGCTGGAAGGACATCTTTGTAGCAAATGGCCACGTCTACCAGTTGGTGGACAAGTTCGATTGGGGCACGACCTGGGCCCAGCGGCCTTTGTTATTTCGAAACCTGAAAGGCAAGCGGTTTACAGAGGTACCACCGGCGACGGGAAGCGGGCTGGCCGTGCTCGGAAGTGCGCGCGGAGCGGCCTTTGGCGATTTGTTTAACCGAGGGCGGATCGACGTCGTGATGAACAATCTCGAAGGTCCCCCCACGGTGCTCAAGAATGTTGTTGCAAATGCTGGAAACTGGGTGCTGATCAAATTGGTCGGTGGTCTCAAAAGCCCGCGCGACGCCACCGGTACGGTTGTGTTTGTCACCGCCGGTGGCCTACGGCAGCGGGGTGACGTCCTGGGCGGAGGAAGCTACAGTTCGGCCTCTGATCAGCGTCTGCATTTCGGTCTGGGAGCGGCGGTCAAAATCGACAAACTGGAGATTCGATGGCCGAGCGGGCTGAAAGAAACAGTGAACATTCCGGGAGTAAATCGCATCATCACGATTGCGGAGGGCAAAGGGATCGTGGATGACCAGTTCGGAAGCGATTCAAAGAAGGAAACGGGGAAGAAGGACCAAACGAAGTGAAATTTAGAGATCGCATCTGTTTTCTCGGAGAACTCCGCGGATGGTTTGCCGGCTTGGCTTTCTTGTTTCTGATTGCAAGCGGGTGGAGCACACGAGCTGAAGGAGAGTACTTCTTTACGTGGCAAGCAGCGCCGGCTAGCGTACCTTCCTCGGAAGAGTTGCTCCAGCGCGTTGCGGGGTTGGTCGAGCGGGGAAAATTTTCTGAAGCCGAGGCGCCCGCCCGCAGGGCCGTGAGATCTTCGCCTGGCTCAGCGGTTGCGCATAACTTGTTGGCGATCGTACTCGACCAACTCGGACACCCCGCGGAGGCAGAGCGAGAATATCGTGAAGCAGTCCGCCTCGATCCTAAATTTGCCGGCGCGACAAACAACCTGGGAAACCTGCTGGCTCGTTTGAACAGGATGGATCAAGCGGAAGCTGAGTTCGAAAGAATTCTGCGCTTGGACCCAAAGTATGCCCAAGCACATTTTAATTTGGGTCGCCTGTTCGCGGCCAAAGGGCGTTATGTTGAAGCCGCTGATCATTTTCGCGCGGCACGTCAACTGCGGCCTGACGATTCCAGTGTGTTGCTTCTATTCATAGATGCAGCACTGAAAGCTGAAAAACCGGCCCTGAAGGACGAGGCGCTCTCGGCAGCGAGTGAACTGGAGCGGTCCGCCGCAAACGACACCCAAGTTCTATCTCCCTTGGCAGTGCTCCTCGCGGAGAGCGGGGAGTACGAACACGCGGCCGGCTTGTTTAGTCGCTTGGCAGAACTGCAGCCGAATTCTTTTGAAGTGCTCTACAATCTAGGCCTCGCCGATTTCAATCTAAAAAAGTACGCTGAAGCGGGGCACGCACTGGCGGAAGCAGCCGACCTGAATCCGAAACCTGCTGAGGTGCATTTCCGTCTCGGCATGATTGCATCAGAAATCGGTGACACTGAGAACGCCGTTCTGGAATTCACGCATGCCACTGAGCGGGATCCGGGGAACTCGCAGTATCACTACTTGCTGGGGCGCGAATACTACAGGGCCGGCTTCTGGGACGGAGCAGTAACACAATATCGACGTGCAACGGAACTCGACGGACGGCAGCCACTTTACTTTCTTAGCTTGGGAAACGCGCTGTTTCGCGCGAACAACTATCCCGGGGCGACGCGGGCATTTGTCCGGGCAGGTGAACTCGATCCGAAGATTCCCGACGTTGAATATTTGATCGGCTACGGTTACCGGGCGCAAGGGCAGTTCGATCAGGCCCGCGAGCACCTCGCTCGTGAACTGGCCGTGAATCCCAAACACGTGGAATCGCTTGCGAATCTTGGATATTTGGCTCTTGAGCAGGGAATCTATGCCGAGGCGCAGAAGCATCTGGAGGAAGCGCTGGAGCTGGACCCGGATAATATCGCTGCGAATTTCGATTTGGCGCGCGTTTGGATCAAACAGAGGCAGACGGACCGGGCGCTCGAAGCGCTGCTTCATGTAGTGAATTTGAGCCCGGATCATGCGCAGGCGCACTATCAGCTGTTTCTGCTGTACTCGCGCACCAAACAGTCTGAGGCTGCCCAAAAGGAACTGGCAAAGTTCAAGGAAATGGAGGAGTTGGACAAGGAATTGCAGCGTGAGGAGTCGAGGATTGAAAAAACACGGCGGTTCCGAATGACAGGCTCGACAGAAGAGATCGCCGAGCCAGCCGCCATGGGGCAATCGCATGCACCGACACCGGTTGCTCCGCCTCCGCCCGGAGCGAGCAAACCATGAAAGAAAAGTGGGGCAGCCCCAGGGGGCTGAGGCGCGATATCCTTCGTTTCAGTTGGTTATCCCTTTTTTGCGATCACGGTCGCCTCGACACCAAGAATGTGGCGGTTTACGTGTTGAGATGAATCGGTCGCGCCAAATAAAGAGTGTTGTTCTAGTTTCCTGCCTGACAGTCATCGCTTCAGGTGCGTGGTCTGTTCAACGGTCAATGGAGAATGATTCCAAAGGCGTGCAATTCACAGATGTGACGCAGCAGTCAGGCATAAGCTGGCGTCACGTGAACGGAGCGACCGATGAAAAATTTCTTATCGAGACAATGGGCGGCGGAGGAGCTTTTCTCGACTACAACCAGGACGGCCGGCTGGACATTTTTTTGGTGCAGAGCGGGTGCCACAAATTCTCGGTGAAATGCACTGCAGGCCAAAATGCCCTCTACCGGCAGAATCCAGACGGCTCGTTTACAGACGTCGCTAAGCAGGCTGGTGTTGCCGATAGCGGGACCTATGGTATGGGCGTAGCCGTCGGAGACTACGATAACGACGGCTATCCGGATATTTATGTCACCGGTTTCCCACATAACGTGCTCTATCACAACAACGGAGACGGCACGTTTACAGATGTGACGGCGAAAGCCGGTGTCGCGGCGAGTGGTTGGAGCACGAGTGCAGCGTTCTTCGACTACAACCGGGACGGTTTTCTCGATCTGTTTGTCGGACGTTACCTGGATTGGGATTACGACAAAAACGTTTTCTGCGGTGAGCGGCGGCCAAGGTATCGGGCTTATTGTCATCCAGATCAATTCAAGGCGGTTTCAAACAAGCTATTCCGCAACAAGGGAGATGGCACATTCTCTGACGTTAGTGAGGCTTCAGGTGTCGGCAAGGTGGAAGGGAAGGCGTTAGGCGTAGTGGCCTTCGACTTCAACCGTGACGGATGGCAGGACCTCTACGTGGCAAACGACAAAGTGCGTAATTTCCTATTCCGCAACAATGGAGACGGGACGTTTACTGAAATGGGTCTGGTCGCAGAGGTGGCCTACGGCGCCCAAGGTAGCCCCGAATCGGGAATGGGCACGGATGCCGCAGACTTTGACGGCGACGGTTGGCCGGATTTGTTTGTGACCAACATCGATTACGAGCCGAACAACCTATTTCATAACAATGGCGACGAGACATTTGATGATGTCACTGTGCGCGCGGGTCTGGGATCAGTAGCGATGCTTTTCAGCGCCTTCGGTACAAAGTTTATTGACTTCGACAACGACGGGAACATGGACCTCGTTGTCTTGAATGGCCACGTGCTGGACAACATCCAGCTCTTCCGCGAGGGGGTAACCTTTGCGGAACGCCCCTTCCTCCTTCAAAACTTCGGGGACAAGTTCGAGGAGGTGGGCTCGGCACACGGGTCGGCATTTACGAAAGGTTATGTTGGCCGCGCGCTGGCGACAGGCGATTTCAACAATGATGGAGCGATCGACATGCTCTGGGTTTCGAACGGTGGTCCGCCGGTTCTGCTTCGCAATGACGGTGGCAACCGCAACTCGTGGATCGGATTTCAAATGCGAGGGACTGTGAGCAATCGGGACGCGATCGGTACCGTGGTGACAGTAACAGCCGGAAACCGGAAATGGATCCGAGAAGTCGTTGGTGGTTCAAGCTACTGCGCGGCGCATGACCTTCGACTCCTATTTGGCCTGGGACCGTCCGAAAAGGTGGACAAGGTCGAAATCCGATGGCCAAGCGGAATCATCAGTCACTTGGAGAGCCCGCCGGTCCGCAAGTACGCCCACGTGGCCGAGCCGCTTCGTGACTCAACAGAGACCCCGGCGAAAAAAGCTCGGAGTAACTGAACAGGGTCATGCCTTCCCCGGTCCGATTGGCACCAAGAGCGTCAACTCGCCCTGTTTAGGGCGATAAGGCATCGCAATTTGCTTTTCGAATGAAAGGTGAACAAGATGGCTGCCAGAAAATACCTACTTTCAGCTTTTCCCCTGCTGGGACTGTTGCTTCCGGCAAACATTCAGGGACAAAACGCTCACGGAGCACCGGTGACACTCCCAACGTGGACCCCCAGCAGCAGAGAAGGGGGCAGCGCGGCATGGAGAGGCTGATTGACAGTTATTCCGAAGGTGCGATCGATAAGAAGCAGTTCCTGCCTAGGCTGAACCGAACCAGGGTCGTATCGCGGAGCTCGAAGCGAGAATTCACGCAAATGCCGAAGACGCTGATCGTCGGCAACAATTACGATTTCTTGTAAACTATTTCCAAAAACCCGCGCTCCACCTCGAACCTGACCTAGAGGACGCGGATTGGAACCGAAGCGAGAGATCATTCGCAGCCTGGTCCAGAGAATTGAGATAGGACGTGTCGGCATCGCAATCATCTTCCGACTACCCCGCATCGCTGTCCCAAACGGTGACATTGTCACGGGCGTAAAATCGCCATGGAACGCCATGTTGTCGCACACCAGCACCCTGTAACCCACGGTGAGGGCAAGCCTCATGGACTTGTCGT
>WNFJ01132253.1_pt4 | contig 19272 bp, 24 predicted proteins | sample 5400461 | NCBI WGS metagenome assembly WNFJ01 (sample SAMN13153349, study PRJNA577476) | soil metagenome | isolation source: 115 cm saprolite on Douglas fir-dominated hillslope | place: USA:California | collected 2013-09-17
GGCCGTTTGCGGAGTTGATGCGCAACATCAAAGCCGACGGCCGCGACGTGGTCCTTTCTCCGGCGTCGTACTTCGCGCAACAAGTTCTCATCGTTCACCCCATCCTTGCGCCGATGTGGATCGCTGGCGTACTCGCGTTTCTTTTTTCTGCGCGGCTGAGACCCTACCGGTTCCTCGGCTGGTGTTATTTGGCGGCGTTTGCAGTGTTCGTGATTCTCAAGGGCAAGAACTATTATCTCGGGCCAATCTACCCGGTTTATTTGGCGGCGGGTGCCGTGGTGATTGAGAGTCTCATCGAGCGGTCACGACAAGCTTGGCTGAAGCCCGCACTCCTTGTGCTGATTGTCGCAGGAGGAGCCTGGCTCGCTCCCGTTGTCATGCCGGTCCTTCCGGTCGAACAGTTCATTTCCTACATGCAGAAACTGCCTTTCAAAGTTCCTCGCAGCGAGCACAGCCACATGCGTGCGATCCTCCCGCAACATTACGCCGATCAATTCGGATGGGAAGAGATGGTAGCTGCCGTGAATCAGGCTTACACGCAGCTGTCCCCCGAGGAACGGCCGGGCTGCGGAATCTTCGCCCAGGACTATGGGCAGGCGGGCGCCATCGACTTCCTTGGCCGCCGCTACGGGTTACCGCTGGCGCTGAGCGGCCACCAAACGTATTTTCTTTGGGGCCCGCGGGGCTATTCGGGAAATTGCCTGATCGTCCTCGACGACAAACGTGAAGTACTTGACGGCTATTTCGAGCGCGTGGAATACGTAGGAAAATCCGCCGACAATCCTTACGCGCTGGAGCGCGAGATTCCCGTCTTCATCTGCCGTGGTGCAAAATTCGGTTCGCTGACGGAGATTTGGCCGCGATTGAAGAAGTGGCGATAGCTGCGTGCGTCCTTCTGCGTTGAGATACAATCCTCAGCCAGCAAGATATGGCTGAAAAAACCTCACACGGCCGCGGCCTGCGGCTCATCGCTGCCTTCAAGCTCTTGAAGGCCCTGGCGCTCATCGCCGTGGGGATCGGCGCGCTGAAGCTATTGCACAAAGACACGGCAGCCATTGTCGAACATTGGGTAAATGTTTTTCGCGTGGACCCGCACAATCATTACATCAATCTACTGCTCGAAAAATTGTCGATTCTGGATGACCGGCGGCTGAAAGAACTCAGCATCGGGACATTTGTCTACGCGGGAATTTTTCTCGCGGAAGGCGTGGGGCTGGCGCTGAAAAAGCGTTGGGCCGAATACTTCACGATCATCACGACTTCTTCCCTGCTTCCCGTTGAGATCTATGAGCTGGCCAGGCGCGTGAGCGCCGGCAAGGTCTTGGCGCTGGTGATCAATCTCGCCGTGGTCGTTTACCTGGTCATGGAATTGCGCCGATCGCGGAACCCCCGCTAAAAGGCGCGGAGGGGCAATTCAAAATTTTCTCCTCTGATTTGCAAATCCCGCGCTCTTCCCCCATCATAATTAGTTTGTTTGGGGACGCGGCACGCTTCCGCTGCGGCAATTCTTGTTCAAGGTTCATCTTTTCATTCGATCGATTTGCGATCGTTCAAAATAAAGGAGCGGCATGGAAAAGCCTTCCAAAATCGCGCCCGCCAAGGGAAAACTGGGAATTCTCCTTCCGGGAATGGGCGCGGTCAGCACCACGTTTATGGCCGGAGTTGAACTCGTGCGCAAAGGCAAAGCGCAGCCCGTGGGGTCTCTCACGCAAATGGGCACCATCCGCCTGGGCAAGCGCACCGAAGGCCGTTCTCCGCTGATCAAGAAGTTCGTTCCGCTGGCCGATTTGACGGACATCGCTTTTGGCGGGTGGGATATTTTCAAGGACAACGCTTACCAGTCGGCCGCCAATGCCGGCGTCCTGAATCCGCAGGACTTGGAGAAGGTGAAGCCGTTCCTCTCGACCATCAAACCACTGAAAGCCGCGTTCGACCGCGATTTCGTGAAGCTGATCGATGGTCCGAATATCAAGAAGGGCAAGAACAAGTACGAACTGGCACTGCAGATCAAGGAAGATATCGCCGAATTTCGAAAGACTTCGCGGGCCGCGCGGCTCGTGACTTGCTGGTGTGGCTCGACGGAATCATTCGTGAAGCCCGAAGACGCGCACTCGACGCCGGAAAAGTTTGTGGAAGCGATGAAGTCCAATCACCCGGCGATTGCGCCTTCGATGCTGTACGCCTGGGCTTCGGTGACCAGCGGCGTGCCTTACGCCAACGGTTCGCCGAACCTCAGTGTGGACATCCCGGCGATTCAGCAGCTCGCGCACGATCATAATGTGGCCATCTGCGGAAAGGACTTCAAGACGGGGCAGACACTGATCAAGACGGTGCTTGCGCCGGCGTTCAAAGCGCGCATGCTGGGGCTCGACGGCTGGTTTTCCACCAACATTCTTGGGAACCGGGACGGAGAAGTTCTCGAAGACCCGGGCTCCTTCAAGACGAAAGAAGAGTCCAAGCTCAGCGTGCTGGAATATATTCTTCAGCCGCAGTTATACCCGCAACTTTACGGCAAGATGCACCACAAGGTGCGCATCAACTACTATCCACCACGGGGAGACAACAAAGAGGGCTGGGATAACATCGACATCTTCGGATGGCTGGGCTATCCGATGCAGATTAAGGTGGACTTCCTGTGCCGCGACTCCATTCTCGCCGCACCGATCGTGTTGGATCTCGTCTTGTTCCTGGACTTGGCACAACGCGCCGGGTTGCGCGGCATTCAGGAATGGCTCAGCTTCTACTTCAAGTCGCCCATGACCGCTCCCGGCCTGTATCCCGAGCACGACCTCTTCATTCAGTCCATGAAGCTGAAGAACACGCTCCGCTGGATGATGGGCGAGGACCTCATCACGCACCTCGGCCAGGAGTATTACGACTAGTGGCTGGAGCCCCGGTGTAGGGGCGCAGCATGCTGCGCCCCTACTAGCAAGCATTCAAGTGCTGATGATCGGCGGCTAGGCACCGTGCGCCGCGGCGGATTTGGCCTCAACGGCGTCGAGCACGCGGCCCGAATAAATCAGCGCCGCTCCAGCGTTCATACTGACGGCGACTCCGAGGGCTTCCGCGATTTCGTCTTTGGTTGCTCCCGCCTTTAAAGCGGCGTCCGTATGGAAAACGATGCAGCCGTCGCAATGGGTCGTGACGGCAACGGCCAAAGAGATCAGCTGGCGCGTTTTTTCACCTAGTTTGCCGGTCTTAGAATTAGCAGCACTAAGGGTCTGATAACCGCGAACGGTGTCCGGCGAGAGTTTTGCCAGTTCGCCGACCCGGGCGCCGATTTCCTTATGGTATTGATTCCAATCCATGATCATGGTTTTCTCTCCTCTACTGCGAAGCCGGAATCGCGCCAGTATACTCCCCGCCTGCGCGGATGTGATATGTTCTCCAATTCACCCGCGACTGTCGAATTTGCGAACAGTTGCTATTGCGCGGAGCAGCCCTTTCCTTTCACGCCCGCAGAGCAGTCGCGCATCGTCCAAGGAGCCGTATCCATGAAGAGTTCGTACAACGGGAATGCCGTTCCAACGGATGGCAAGCCGATTGGCTACAGTGACGGCGAGCTGCAAGTGCCGAACACGCCCGTCATTCCCTTCATCGAGGGAGACGGCACCGGCCGCGACATTTGGAAAGCGTCGCGGCGGGTGTTTGACGCAGCGGTGGAGCATGCTTACGGCGGCAAGCGCCGCGTGGCTTGGTTCGAAGTGTTCGCGGGTGAAAAGGCCTTCAAGAAGTTCAATGAATGGCTGCNNTGACGCCATTCGTGATTTTCGCGTGGCCATTAAAGGGCCGCTGACGACACCCGTGGGGGGCGGCATACGTTCGCTGAACGTAGCGCTGCGGCAGCTTTTGGACCTTTACTCGTGCGAGCGGCCGGTACGGTATTTCCCAGGAGTTCCCTCCCCCGTGCGTGAACCGGACAAAATGGATGTGTTCATTTTTCGCGAGAATACCGAAGACGTTTACATCGGCATCGAGTGGAAATCCGGCTCAGCGGAAGTGAAAAAACTTCTGGAATTCTTGAACAACGAAATGCTGAAGGATGGCAAGAAACAGATTCGCTGGGATTCCGGCGTAGGAATCAAGCCGATTTCACCTACGGGAACAAAGCGGCTGGTGCGGCGGGCCATCAAGTACGCCCTGGCAAACAAGCGCAAGAGCGTGACCCTGGTGCACAAAGGGAACATCCAGAAATTTACGGAAGGCGCGTTCCGCGACTGGGGCTATGACCTGGCGCGTGAAGAGTTCCGCGCGCAAACGATCACCGAGCGCGAGAGCTGGATTGTCGACAACCTGGATAAGAATCCGGCACTGACCGTAGAGCAAAACGCCGCGATGATCGAGCCGGGGCTGGAGCAGGCTACCGACGCTTTCAAAAAAACGGTCTACGACGAAGTGAAGAAGACGCTCGACTCGATTTACGCTACACACGGCAAGGGGCACTGGAAACAGAAGCTGATGATCAACGACCGCATCGCGGATTCCGTCTTTCAGCAAGTGTTGATGCGCGCGGATGAATACAGCGTGCTGGCGACCTCCAATTTGAACGGAGATTATTTGTCGGATGCGTGCGCGGCGCAGGTGGGCGGCCTGGGCATGGCGCCGGGATCGAATATCGGCGATGGCTTCGGCGTGTTCGAGGCCACGCACGGAACGGCGCCGAAGTATGCGGACAAGGACGTGATCAATCCCAGTTCGGTGATGCTGTCGGGCGCGATGATGTTTGAGTTTTTGGGATGGAAGGAAGCGGCCACGCTGATCGAAGACGGCATCGCGCGAACCATCCAGCAGAAGCGCGTGACCTACGATCTGGAACGCTTGATGCCCGGTGCGACCAAGGTGGGCACCTCCGCGTTTGCGACAGCAATTATAGAAAACATGAGGGGCGCTACTGTGGCGCGGTAGTTAGCAAGAGAATTCTAAGGCAGAGACGCGCTGGATTCGCTGAGAAGGATTTTGTTGGAGACGAGGAGCGGAATGAGCAGAAAAAAGGTGACGGTAGTAGGCGGCGGCTTTGTAGGCTCGACCACGGCACAGCGGATTGTGGACAAAGAGCTGGCCGATGTGGTGTTGACCGACATTCTAGATGGGCCGCCGGCAGGGAAAACATTGGACATGGTGGAATCCGGGCCGATCACGCGGACGGATTCCCGCGCCACCGGCATTTCCACCCCGAACGGCGACTATTCCGCGACGGCGGGAAGCGACGTCGTGGTGATCACCGCAGGATTTCCGCGCAAGCCGGGGATGAGCCGCGACGACCTGCTGAAAGCCAACTATGACGTTGTGAAAGCAGTTGTCGAGCAGATCGCGAAGCATTCGCCGAACTGCATCATCATCGTGGTGACGAATCCGCTGGATGCCATGGCGCAAGCCGCGCTCAAAGTGAGCGGCTTCCCGAAAAATCGCGTTTTAGGCATGGCAGGCGTGCTGGACTCCGCACGGATGAGCACGTTTGTCGCGATGGAGTGCAAGGTCAGCGTGGAAAACGTGCACTCCTTCGTGCTCGGCGGACACGGTGACGACATGGTGCCGCTGCCGCGCTATTCCACGGTGTCGGGAATCCCGCTGCCGGATTTGCTGCCCAAGGAACGCATCGACGCCATCGTCGAGCGCACGCGCAAAGGCGGCGCTGAAATCGTGAATTTGCTCAAGACCGGCTCGGCCTACTACGCGCCTTCGGCTGCCGTGGTAGAAATGGTGGAAGCGATCCTCAAGGACAAAAAAAAGATTCTCCCCTGCGCGGTGTACCTTGAGGGGGAGTACGGTATCAAGGGATTGTTCGTGGGCGTGCCGGTAAAGCTTGGCGCCAACGGCGCCGAAGAGATCGTCCAGATCAAGCTCACGGCGGAAGAAAACGCCGCGCTGCAGAAGTCAGCTGGTTCAGTAAAGGAATTAGTCTCTGTGCTCGGAATATAATCGTTCCCTAAAATGTGGGGCGGAAAGAATTTCTATTTTGGGGACAATGCCTCGGTCGGAGTACGAGACGTCAGCAAGGCTGTCGCCTGGTATCAGGAAAAACTTGGGCTACGCCTGACTGCGCTTACATCTGAAGATTTTGATGCCTTCCTTGCTTTCGCTAAGGATGACGAGACCGGCTTCGCTCTCGTGGTTATCCCACCTGGGGAAACGAAGGCAAATGTTGAAGGCCATCCAATTCTTTTCACGAAGAGAATTGAGGCCGCTCATAAGGAATTTGCATCGAAGGGAATAAGTGTAGGGCCGATTCAAAGCGATTCTGGCGGGAACCGTCTTTTTCGGTTCCGTGACCTGGAAGGTAACGAAATTGAGGTTTGCGTGGAACCTTAAGGACCCCAATCTCGCAGCGCCGGCTGGACCGGCCTTACTTGCGGAACCGTGATTACATCGGCCATGTTGCATCTGCTCCATTTATTCAAAGGTCTTCACCAGGGAACGTGCTTGAAAACGCCCGTGCGCACCAGCAACGCCAAAAGAAAAGCCACCAACACCGCCCAGGTGTCAAGCGACGGCTTCCAACGGCTTCCCGTTTTTAGTACTTCGACTTCGGTAGTCATAGGTATTCTCCTGACGATCTAAATCACCGAAACTTGTCGCCAAATCCGTTCTTTCTGATCTTTGCTCCAATACGCGGCGCTGATTTCCGCAATCTGCCGCGACGCCACTCGGCCGACGATCAACAACGCTGGAGCTGGGAGTCTTTCCTCGCTGGCCAGGCGTGCCACGCTGGACCAGCGCACTTGCTGTTGAGAGCCAGTCGCTTGGGACACGATCACGCAGGGGAGATCGGCCGGAAGTCCGCCTTCCTGCAATCGCTCAGAAACTTCGGCATAATCCGCGCCCGGCATAAAGAGCACCAGCGTGGTCGTGCTGGTGACGCAGCCCCAATCCGTGGCGCTGCCATTGCTTCCTCGCGAGAACGTAGTAAACACAATTTGCGAGGCCACCCGGCGATCAGTGAGCGAGATTCCCGCGGCGGCTGCGGCTCCCAGAGCGGCGCTAATTCCCGGAACGATTTCGTATTCAATTCTTGCAGTGCGGAGCGCTTCGATTTCTTCTCCCGCGCGCCCAAAGATCGACGGGTCGCCGCCTTTTAACCGCACAACGGTCGCGCGCGTCCGGCCACAGGAAACCAGGAGCGCGTTGATTTCATCCTGAGTGAGCAGCTTGTGTCCGGCGCGCTTGCCCACATTGATGATCTCGGCAGCCGGAGAAATCATCGCCAAAACACTGCCACTGACGAGTGCGTCGTGCAACACGACATCGGCCTGAGCGAGCAAGCGCGCAGCTTTCAGCGTCAGCAATTCGGGATCGCCAGGTCCCGCCCCAACGAGGTAAACCTTGCCACTCATGCCACGCACTCCCCGCGGCCGAGTTTCAAGGAATACGTCTCGGTGTCGCCCCAGTCAACGAAAATATCTTCGGAACTACTGTTCACGTCCGCGAAAGGCTGGAGCCGGGCTTTGATGCTCTCGTCCGGCGTACGCGCCACCCACGAGGAAAATGTTTCTCGCGGTTGACGGTCCGTCTGGTAAAACTCCAGGAGCCCGCGAATGATTGCCGGGATCGGCCGCGCGGGCACGGACATAATCTGGCGCCCAAACTGCACGCCATCCGCATTTACTTTGCCGCCAAGCAGCAGTTGGTAGTACGGGGCCTGCCGCTCTCCGATTTTCCTGACGTTGCCGTAAAAACCGATATCGGCAATGTGATGATGCCCGCAGGAGTTGGGGCAGCCGCTGATCTTGATGCGCAGCCTTTGGATTTCCGGATCCCTGTAATCATTCAACTCGCGCGAAAGCACTTCGGCCAATGTCAGCGAACGAGTGATCCCCAGATTGCAAGTAGTAGCCCCCGGGCAGCCCGTGACGTCGGAAATGGTTCGCGCTCCGGGTGTGACCAACTCAAATTCGCGAAGTCCGTCGTAGATCGCGCGCACACGGTCGAAAGGCACCCAGGGAATCACGAGATCCTGATTGACCGCGATGCGCACACCGGTCAGTTCGTTCTTTTCCAAAACGTCCGCCAGACCGCGAATTTGGTTGCTAAACAGTGTTCCGGCAGAAAGCTTCACCCACACCCCGCCGTACCCGGCCTGGCGTTGGAACATCAGATTGTGCTCGGCCCAGCGGTCGTATTCCGGATCAACTTGCGATGCGGCTGCGGAAGTGGACAGTGGCGCGGGAGCGATGGTTACGAGCGATGGCTGAATCGGCGAAGGCACAACAAAAACCTCCGCCGGAGCCTGCGAGACCTTCCTCTTTTCCGCCACCAGGCGGCGGAACTCTTCGATGCCTTTTGCGCGCAACACAAATTTCAATCGCGCCATCAGCTTGTTCTTGCGATTCCCTGTTTCCGTGAAGACCCGCAAAACGGCCTCAATCGTAGGAAGGAGCTCTTCTTCCGGCAGAAAATCAGTCAGAACGGCGGCCTCCGTGGGTAAACTCCCCAGCCCGCCGCCAACCAGTACTTTGAAGCCGCGATGCGACGTGCCGTTGCTGCCGCGTACTTGCGCGATGAGGCCAACGTCGTGGATCCCCGCTACCGCGCAAGCGCCATCGTCTTCGCAGCCGGAGAAGGCGATCTTGAACTTGCGCGGCAAGTCGTGAAAATCGGGATGCCGCAAGAGGTATCGCGAGACGCCCAAAGCATAGGGCGTGACGTCAAATGCTTCCCCGGGGCAAATCCCCGCCACCGGGCACGCCGTGACGTTGCGCACTGTGTTTCCGCAAGCCTCGCGCGTGGTTAAGCCGGCATCAGCGAGCAAGCGCATAGCAGCGCCCACGTTTTCGAGCTTCACGAAATGAAATTGAATGTTTTCCCGCGTGGTCACGTGGCCTCGCCCGGTCGAGGAATCGTCGGCAATGCGCGCCAGCACGCGAAGCTGCACGGGCGTCAGCACGCCCGCTGCGATCTTCACTCGCAACATCTGGAAGCCCGGCTGCCTCTGGCCGTAGGTGCCGTGTTTCAGACGGAACGGGCGGAATTGTTCCGCCGTGATAGCCCCGCTCTGAAGCTGCTGGATGCGCTCCTCAAAGCGTACAATCTCCGCTTCGATGGCTTCGCGAGTATGCCGCTCTTCCACTTCCGGTATTGCTGCCACAGTCATAAATCTTCGCTCCCGGGGCCTTGTCTCTAAAAATGTTGCAAGCTAAAAAGAAAAAGCCCACATAACCAGTCTCTCTGGCATGTGGGCTTCGGAACTCTTTGATTCAGCTAAAACTTAAGTCCGGAAACTCCTCTGGCCAGAGATGGGTGTGGTGCAACACGCAGCGTTGCACGCGCAAGAACAACACATCATCTGGCAGCAAGTCCTCATCACTGTGGAGAATACTCTCCTGGCCTCCCCCGAGTCAAAGGAAACCCCTACAAAAGATTAGATGCGTCACATTCAAAAAAGTAATCAATGACGATTAGCAAATTTTAGGGCTTCGCGGCCGCCGGGGCCGCCCCGATCAGCGTTGCCGTCTTGATGGAATCCACCTTCGGAAAATTCTTGTCGATGTACGGCTTCCCCAGCTTGGAGATTTGATCCTGCTCGGGACCGTTGTCCCCATACTGGTCGTAGAGCATGTCCACGACCTTCATCCCCTGGGCATCGACAACGCCGAAGGGAGAAAAGCCCTGCCCGTCAAGACCCGCGTTATCCTTCAAATTGATGAAGATTTGTGTCGAGCGGCTATTGGGCATACCCGTCTTCGCGTAAGTCATGTAACCGCGCTTATTGCTCCCGACCACAGGTTCGTCCTTGATATTCGCATCCGCCCAGGCGGCTGCAACGGGCGGATAGGCGCTGATGCCAAATTGAACCACGAAGCCCGGCACCACGCGGAAGAAACTGGCGTTGTCATAGAAGTGGTGCTTTACGAGATTGTAGAAGCGATCGGCGCCGATAGGGGCCCACGCACGTGTCACTGTCACCGTAAAATCCCCGCGCGTGGTCGTAAACTTTACCTTGAAAGTGTCTGGCGCTTTCTCCTTCAGGAGCGCCGGACGAAGCAGCGCACGGTCGTAACCTTGCTTCGTGACAGCGGCTGGCGCGCTCGGCGTTGCCTCAGGTTGTGCCGCCGCGGGCGATGGTGTTTCAGCTTTTGGCGTGGCTGCTGGCGCCTCGGCCTTTGGCTGCTCCGCGGGCGGAGCCTCGGCAGGCTGCTCTTTCTTGCATCCGAAAAACACCAGGCCCATTCCCCCAATGAACACCAACCATTTTGTCCGCTTCATTTTCAACGACCCCCTAACCTATTTTCCGAAATCTCTTTGGTGGAATTTACTTGTTCCCATTCGGCTCGCGGCTGACCCGTTCCACTTCCGCCATAACCCGGAGTGTATTTTCGCCGAGAATTTTCTTTACGTCACCTTCGGAATACCCTTTTTGCAGCAGCGCTTCCGTGATGCGCGGCAGTTTCGAAGCGTCTTCCATGCCGAAAGGCATCATGGCACCATCAAAATCAGAACCCAGGCCAACGTGTTCCGCGCCGGCGAGTTTCACAGCGTGGTCGATGTGCTCGATGATCTTCGTGTAGTCGACACGGGGCAGCTTTCCCGCGTTCATATATTCGCGCACAATACGGTCGCCCTCCACTAGCTGGCAGCCCTCGTTGTCGCCGCAGCGCTTGTTGATTTCAGCTTGTATCTCCTTCTCCAGTTCAGGCTTTGCTTTCTCGGCGTCCCGAAACTCCTGGCTTAGAAAACCGACGTGGTAGTTGATCTGGATAACGCCGCCCTTGGCAGCAAGATCCTTGATCATTTGGTCCGTCATATTGCGAGCAGCATCGCAAATGGCGCGGCATGACGAGTGCGACGCGATTAACGGCGCCTTGCTGACTTCCAGAGCGTCATAAAACGTCTTGTCGCTGACGTGAGAAATGTCCACCATCACGCCGAGGCGGTTCATTTCCCGCACAACGTCTTTGCCGAAATCGGTCAGGCCGTTGTGCACTGGCTTATCCGTCGATGAATCCGCCCACTCGTCGTTCCCGCTGTGCGTGAGCGTCATGTAGCGCACGCCCAGGGCCGCGTAGCTGCGCAGCACGCCGAGGTCGGAATTGATCATGTGGCCGCCCTCGACTCCCAGGAGCGCGGCAATTTTCCCCTGCTTGCGGGCTTCGCGAATCTCCGCGGCGCTCGTCGCCAGCATCAAATCATTCGAATGCTTCCGCACCTGTTCGCGCACGGCATCGATCTGCACAAGCGCGCGATCCACCGCCTCAGGACCGGTAATTTTGCTAGGCATCCAGATGGAGAAGAAAATAGCGCCAAGGTTCCCTTCACGCATGCGCGGAATGTCGATGCTTCCTCTCGCATCGCGCGGCCCCAGGTCGAATTTCCCGTCGAGAAACCGCTGCGTCGTGTCATCGTGGGTGTCCACGACAGTGGCAGAAAAATGCAGCTTCTTCGCTCGTGCGGAAATATCGTCTGCCGTCACGCCTGCCGCCAGAAAAGTACCGGCTGAAACGAAAAGTCCCGCCGTGAGGCCCGCCGCAAGGATTGTTCGCAGCATTTCAACTCTCATTGTCTCCAGTAGGCATCAACGATTAATGCGGCTGCAGTTCCCTGCTGACCTTCTCGGTTTGCTCCATCACGCGCAGTGTGTTGCCCCCGAGAATCTTGCGAATGTCATCGTCGGTATAGCCCTTGCGCATCAGAGCTTCGGTAATTTTGGGAAGCTTGGAGCAATCTTCCATTCCATCCGGCATCGTCGCGCCGTCAAAATCAGATCCGAGGCCAACATGATCCACTCCGGCAAGTTTCACTGCGTGGTCGATGTGCTCGACAATCCGCTCCCAACTCACATGCGGCAGCTTGCCTTCTGCGGTGGCTTGTTTCTCCTGCTCCACCATTTTCCGGCCAAAGCACTCCTGGTCGTCGCCGCATTCTTTCTTCAGTTGGTCGAACACAGCTACCACGCCACCCGATTGCTTCTCCGAAGCATCTTTATAGCCCTGGTCGATAAAACTCTTTTCGTAGTTGATCTGGATGACCCCGCCCTTCGCGGCCAGCGCCTTGATCATGTCATCCGACATATCGCGCACATGGTTGCACATCGCCCGGCAGGAGGAGTGCGAGGCGATTAGCGGTGCCTTGCTAACCTCCAGGGCATCATAAAACGTCTTGTCGCTGACGTGCGAGATATCCACCATGATTCCCTGCCGGTTCATCTCGCGCACGATGTCCTTCCCGAAATCCGTCAACCCGTTGTGAATCGGCTTGTCGGTGGAAGAATCCGCCCACTCATCATTGTAAAAATGAGAAAGGGTCATGTAGCGAACGCCCAGGTCACCGAACATCCGCAACACGCGAATGTCATTTCCAATCATATGTCCGCCCTCGACGCCGATGAGCGCGGCAATCTTCCCTTGCCTGTGCGCCTCGCGAACTTCCGCGGCCGTACGGCAGAACGTCAGGTCCTTCGAATACTTGCGAACGTTTTCATGCACCGCATCAATCTGGTCGAGCGCTTTTTGCACCGCCGGCGGACCCATGATTCGCCCGTCGATCCAGATGGAGAAGAAAATGCCGTTCATGCCGCCTTCGCGCATGCGCGGAATGTCCACGTGCCCGTCGGGATTGCGCTTCCCTATGTCGTAATTCTTCGAGAAAAACCGCTGCGTGGTGTCGTCGTGCGTATCCAGGACGATCGATGAGAAATGCAGCTTCTTTGCGCGCTCGGCGACGTCGTCCGCTGAAGCGCGTCGCGAAAATAAATGTCCGGCACACAAACAGCAGCTAACGCACACAAAAGCAAACAAGCGCCGCATCGATTTCCCCCAGGCCATGAATTGCGGAGAGAGTTTACCCTATCAGCCACCCGAGGAGGGCTTGTTTCCACACCTCGCGGTTTACCTCGGCGATGGATTCAGTTAACGGAATATTTTTCGGGCAAGCGTGCACGCAGTTTTGTGCGTTGGCGCATTCCTGGATGCCGCCGGGGCCCATCAGCGCCGCTAGACGCTCGCTCTTGTTCAACGCTCCGGTAGGGTGCATGTTGAACAGGCGAACCTGGCTGATGATTGCCGCGCCTACGAACTGATTCTTGTCGTTCACTTGCGGGCAAACCTCCAGGCAGCTTCCGCAACTGATGCAGTTCGAAAGGGGATAGCCCTTTTCCTGAACCTCCGGAGAAACGCGCGGGCCTTCGCCGAGATTGTAGGTGCCGTCGATGGGAATCCACGCCTTCACGCGCTTCAGGCTTTCGAACATGAACTGGCGGTCCACCGTGAGATCGCGAACCAGCGGAAATTTCGACATCGGCTCGATTCGAATGGGCTGTTCGAGCTTATCCACCAGCGCGGAACACGCCATGCGCGCTTTACCGTTGATGAGCATGGCGCAAGATCCGCAAATCTCCTCGAGGCAATTCGAATCGTAAGAAATCGGCGTGGTCTTTTTGCCATCGCGCGTGACGGGATTCTCCGCAATGTCGCGCAAGCAAATGATCACGTTCATCGAAGGCCGCCATTTGAGCGCGAACTCCTCCCAGCGCGCGGATTCTTTCGGTCCCGCTTGCCGTTTTACCCTGACGATGACCTGTTTCGTTCCTGCCATAATCCCTCAACCAAACAATTGCCTGATTACTCGCCGCCCAGTCCGCCGCTCTTATTTTGCCGCGTCGTAGCGGCGCGGCCGCGGCTTGATCAAAGAAATATCCACCGGCTCGTATGTTAGCTGAATATCGTTGTTCACCCATTTCGCGCGCGTGGTCTTCAGCCAATTGGCGTCGTCGCGTTCCGGAAAATCCGGCTTGTAATGCGCTCCGCGGGATTCATTGCGTGCCAGCGCTCCCAGCGTGATCACCCGCGCCAGCACAATCATGTTTTCCAATTCGCGCGCGAAGTTCAGCGTCTGGTTCGACCACTTGGTGCGGTCGCTGAGATTAATTTTCTTATAGCGCTCCTGCAGCGTTCGGATCTTCGCGTCCGCCATTTCCAGATTCTTGTTGATGCGCGTGACGGTTACGTGCTCCGTCATCACGTCGCCCAGTTCGCGCCAGATGGTGATAGGATTCTCCGAACCGTCCTGGCCAATCAGCTTCTGGTTTTTTCCTTCCTGGCGTTTCCGCTCGCCGTCAAATACCGCTGACGGCGCAGACTCCGCTCCTTTTTCCAGGTTCTTCGCGTACTTTACCGCCGCCGGCCCCGCAAGGCCTCCGCCAAAAATACACGAAACCAGCGAGTTCGCGCCCAGCCGGTTTGCGCCGTGATACTGATATTCGCATTCTCCCGCCGCGTAGATTCCCGGAACATTCGTGGCCTGATCTTCGCCATTCACCCAGATCCCGCCCATGGTGTAATGCATCGCGGGAAAAACTTTCATCGGCTCGACGCGCGGATCGACGCCCAGGAATTTCTCGTAAATCTCCAAAATCCCTTCCAGCTTGCGGTCCAGCGTTTCGCGCGGGATATGCGTCACATCCAGAAACACCGCCGGCTGTCCGTCGATTCCCAGTTTTTCCTGATACACGATGCGGTGAATCGCTCGCGTGGCGATATCGCGCGGCACCAGATTCCCATACTTGGGATACCATTCTTCCAGAAAATAAAATCGCTCCGCCTCCGGAATGCTTCTCGGCGCGCGCTTCTCTGCGGGATTTCGCGGAACCCACACGCGCCCGCCTTCGCCGCGCGCCGATTCGCTCATCAGCCGCAGTTTGTCCTCGCCAGGGATCGCGGTCGGATGCACCTGGATGAATTCGCCGTTCGCGTAGTCCACACCCTGCTGGAACAACGCCGCCTGCGCCGACCCCGTGCAAACCACCGAATTCGTCGAGCGCCCGAAAATCGCTCCGTTGCCGCCTGTCGCAAAAATCACCGCGTCCCCCGCGAACGTTTTTACTTCCATGGTGCGCAAATCCATCGCACAAATCCCGCGGCACACCCCGCCTTCATCGGTCACCGCGGAAAGAAACGTTGCTCCCTCAAATTTCTTTACCTTCCCTTCCGCCTCATGCCGCCTCACCTGTTCGTCGAGCGCGTACAAAAGTTGCTGCCCCGTCGTTGCCCCCGCGAACGCCGTGCGGTGATATAGCGTCCCGCCGAATCGCCGGTAGTCCAGCAATCCTTCCGGCGTGCGGTTGAACATCACGCCCATGCGGTCCAGCAGGTCGATGATGCCCGGCGCCGCCTCGCACATGCGTTTGACCAGCGGCTGATTTGCCAAAAAATCTCCGCCGTAAATCGTGTCATCGAAGTGTTTGTCGACGGTGTCGCCTTCGCCCTTTTGATTTTTCGCGGCGTTAATTCCGCCTTGCGCGCACACCGAATGCGATCGCTTTACTGGCACGATGGAAAAAAGATCGACCGGAACCCCCGCCTCCGCAACGCGGATGGTGGCCATCAGGCCGGCCAATCCTCCGCCTACCACTATGATTTTTGGTTGTCTCATTTTCTTGGTAAGTAGGCGGAGAACGGATGCCAATCAAATCGAAAACTAAGAATAATCAGGATTCCCACGACACTAAACGCAACTCCCACCAGCGCTCCGAAGCGTCCCGCTGCTTGTTGCGCCTTGACGGTCGCGGCCAGTCCCCACTTGCACAGGAAATTCCAAATCCCCACGCCCAGATGGAACGAAGACGCCAGCACCCCCACGACAAAAAACGCCAGGTACCACGGATTCCGCATGTCCATCGCGACGTTTTCATAGGTAGACGTCCCGTGGGTCAGCCAGCGTTCTGTATAAAGATGCCAGCCGATGTACGCAAACGCGATAAGCCCGGTGTAACGCTGCGTTACATAAAGCCAATTCCCTACCCACGGATAGGCCGACACGTTTGATTTGCCACGCAGCCAGATGTAAATGCCATACCCGCCGTGGAACAGCATCGGAAGAAAAATCGCTCCCCACTCCACGATCAGACGAAACGGAATCGTTTGCAGTTCCTGTGAAGTCGCGTTGTATTTCTCCGCGCTCACCAGCGCGGAGCTGTTGGACCAGAAATGCTCCGCCAAAAATGCGCCAACTGGAAGTATGCCCGTAAAGGAATGAAGCTTTCTGAGGAGATAACTGCCGTCAGGCTGGGTTTCCGTCGAAGACATGCCCTCTCCGCCGCGTAAGTCCCAGCCGGATCACGCTGATTGACTCCGTGGGAGCGGTGAGAAGCCGCGGCGAAATCAGTATAGGCACATGATTCCGGGGATGCAAGTTGGCCTGTTTTTTCAGCAAGTACATCGCGTGCGAATGGTTCTTCCTTCTCGCAACGCTCATACTCCATTCACATTCATCGCCAACGCGCCGCCTCGAAACTGTGAAATGCGTTGACACTGCAATACCTTCTTGTTACTTTTCCCCAGCAGGAAAATTTTTCGCTCTCACACCACTGACGGAGGCACGGCAAACCGGCACCATGGCGTTCGTCGCTAAGAAAATATTTCTCACCAAAGGCGTCGGTAAACATCGTGAAAGGCTTTCGAGCTTCGAACTCGCTCTGCGAAATGCGGGAATTGCCGCCTGCAACATCGTTCGCGTGTCCTCCATCTTCCCTCCCAACTGCAAATTGATCTCCCGCAGCGAAGGATTGAAACACATCAAGCTCGGCCAGGTCGCCTTTACGGTCATCAGCGAAAACTCCACCAAAGAGGCCCACCGCTTGATCGCCGCAAGCATCGGACTTGCGTTGCCGAGCGACAAATCCATGTACGGATATTTGTCCGAGCATCATTCCTTCGGCGAGACCGAAGAAGTCGCCGGCGAATATGCCGAAGAGCTCGCAGCGGAAATGCTCGCCACCACTTTAAATGTGGAATTCGATCCGGACCTGAGCTTCGACGAAAAAAAAGAAGTCTACCGCATCTCCAATAAAATCGTCCGCACCATGAACGTCACGCAATCCGCCGTCGGCGACAAGCGCGGCCTCTGGACCACCGTCCTCGGCGCCGCCATCCTTATCGGCGAAGACGACTAGCACCTAACTGACTTCCTGGAGGCTTTCGATGAAAGTCATTCGTGGACTGTTCATCCTGATTGCAATTCTTTTCACGCTTGTATTTTCCGGGCCTGCTGTTGCCAAGGATCGCGTTACGATTCTCTATGACGCGTTTTCCGACAACAAAACGGTCGCCAATGACTGGGGCTTTTCCGCCCTCGTCGAGCACGACGGCAAACGCATCCTCTTCGACACGGGAAACAACGCGGCAACATTCGAGCACAACGTCAAAGCACTAGGTGTGGATCTGTCCAAGCTCGATTTTGTCGTCATTTCTCACCGCCATACGGACCACACCACCGGGCTGAAGTATCTTCTTTCCGTAAACCCGAACGTTCCTATTTATGCTCCGCTGGAATCGTTTGGCATTTTCGGCGGCGCGGCTCCTTCTACATTAATCAAGCCGGTCACTTCCCTTCCCGAGCGCATGCGCTATTAAGATGGGAAATATCCGGACAACATTCCCACTGGGTATCCGTGGAATGGTGGGAATTTCGTGCTGGTTGACAAACTGACCGAAATTTCTCCCGGCATCTTCCTGGTCTTCACCATCTCGAAGACTCCAGGCACTCTCGAACTGCGTGAGCTGTCTCTCGTTCTTCGAGGGGCCGACGGCCTGTCCGTCATCGTCGGTTGTTCTCATCCGGGAATCGAGGAAATCTTGCAGGCCGCCACTGCCATCGACCCGCACGTGCATTTTCTTTGCGGCGGTCTTCATCTCGTCAGCACGCCGGAAACCGAGATCGACCGGCTGGTGGACAATTTGAAGAACAAATGGAAACTCGAAAAAGTCGCTCCCGGTCACTGCACCGGTGAACCAGCGTTTCTGCGTTTGCAAAAAACTTTCGGCGATGATTATCTTTACGCGGGAGCAGGCACGCGGCTCGAAATCCCCTAGAAAAGTCTAGGTGTCCAGGTCGTAAGCTGTCCCGAGCCACTTTTTCACGTCGCCATCGATCTGTTCAGCGGCCGTAATTTCGATGCGGTGCGTGATGCGGTCTTTCTTCGGAGCCCGCCCGTATCGATCAAACGCTTGGGCAATTTTCCTTTGTAGTGCGTCAGCGCGAAACCGAGATCGATTCGCGAATTCGTCGTCGGCTTGATTTGCGCGAACACATGATTGCGATACAGCGGCACAATCGTTTTGCACGGGCAAGCCTTCACATCACTGCCAAGCAATTTGCCCAGCGTTAGCAGATCTTCGTAAATCGGCCGCAACTTTTCTTTCGGCCCCGCGTACTGCCCCTCCACATACCGGACCGCGCTCTTCAAGTAAATTTCTGGCGTGTCTAGATCCCCGCCCTTTCCGTCTGCACGCTCCGCAATCCACCCCGCGCTGTTCATTCCTAACTTGTGGTTCTTCTTCAGCCATTCGCGCAGAGACTTTTCATCTTTAGGTCCTTCTTTCTTCACCAGCGCAATCCACTCTTCCAGCGAACGCCCTGTGTTCTCCTTCAGCTGCGCCAGCGATTTCTGCACCATCGCTACGCTGGGATGGACGCCATACAACGATTCGCTCTTCGCTGCACCTGCCTTTGGCATTTTGTCACCTCTGAATTACTTTTCCGGATATGTCCGGCTATTCGATCACCGCCGTGCTCCAACTTGACGGATCGCCTAGCTTCGCGCTTTTCGGCCAGAATCTCCAGGTTTGTGACGCGTCGCCCGTCGCGTCCGTCACCTCCAGCGACAAGCCCATCTTCATTCCGGGATGGTACGTCAATCCTAGTTTCTGAAACGAAATTTGAATCTCTACGATGTCGGTGTTTTCTTGGGGAGGGTTATTCCCTGCCCATCCAGGTTTGGTGTGCGCGCATTGAAACGCGCCATCGCGTGTATAGACATCGTGCTCGCCGCTTCCTTCGCAAAGATTGTGCGAAACGTGAAACCACAGGATACCTGGGCCCCATCCCGCAGGTTTCCGATCGACTGCGTCGAGAAGCACTTCTGGATACATGCGCTTGCTGCCGTGTTTTACTCCGCTAAACGCAAAATACAAGTTTTCGTCGTCGTGCTGCGCGAACACACTTACACTTCAACTATCGGCCACTTCGATTTTGACCTTGGAGGCGCTCTTCCACTCACCCGCGGAGAGTACTCCATCTATTTGCACAGGGCCGCTGCGTGGGACACTCAGGGATGGCGGAACATCCGGCCGAAGAATTCCGGCTGCGACACACGCGTACATCAGGAGTACCGTGGCCCTTGCTGGCCATGCAATGTAGTGCAATCGCATTTCCCGACACAATCCGCGCGAGATGAAGAAACTGCTCTAACGGCCCTTGAAATACCCGATGCGCTCCAGCACGGCCCTGGCGATCAAGGGCAGCGCCACCGTCGCGTCATCGAACACTTCCGCGAATCGCCCTCCT
>WNFJ01087512.1_pt2 | contig 19261 bp, 19 predicted proteins | sample 5400461 | NCBI WGS metagenome assembly WNFJ01 (sample SAMN13153349, study PRJNA577476) | soil metagenome | isolation source: 115 cm saprolite on Douglas fir-dominated hillslope | place: USA:California | collected 2013-09-17
GTTTGCGATCTTCCGACCCGATAACAATTTCAGCTAGGCTTTGCCTGTTTGGAGCTATGACACAAATGCTTGACATCCATGGATCAATATATTTGCCCCGCCGTTCTGGTTTCTTCATTCCGCCTAAAATATATACATGATGATCTGACGAACAGACCACGATTTCTTCTTGCTTGTGGCGATCTATGAACCCTGTTTGTAGATCCACGACGTGACTGCCGAGATGAGTGGACCCGAGGGAACGTCCGTTCGCATTAAATGCTTGAATAAGCCCTTTTGTATTTCCAACAATTACTTCGCATTTAGAATCGCTGGCGATATGTCTAATACAGACAGTGCAGACGTGTCCGATAATATCTCTGTGCCAAAGTTGCTGTACTTTTTGTTTTTGCAGCTTGAGTAGTGTAGAAAGTGCATATTTATACTCTCCTGCTTGAAGCAGGTCCTCTACCTGCTTTAATGTGACATATTCTTTTATTTCCTTCTTCAAGATATCTTTAGATAAGATGTCTTGAAGAAGGTCACGTTCATTTGTTGCTAATTCAACCAAAGTGTCTAGCGCAGGTTCGCCTAGTTGTTCCAAAACCACCCTTTTCCTTCACCTGATTGACCCTCCCTGCCTCGCCTACCCTACTTTTCTGAGATGATACATCATTATTATTCTCTGAATTATTCTCTGATCCTACAAGCAATTCGGGCAGACCATCGTTATCGATGTCATATGGATACATACTGAAAACACGATGCTTGTGATCATGCCGCCAGATGGTTTTGCCCCCAGCATCGAGAATATAGATGTGCTTGTCTTGCGAGCTAGCAATAATCTCGTTGAGTCCATCCCCATTGATATCAGTGATACATAAAGAAAGAAGACGCTTGTCAAACTGCTGCCGCCATTTTTTAGCAAAGGAACGAGTTGAGGTTGTTTTGTTCTCGAGGTACATCAAGGCTACGAGATCTTTTCCATCCATCCCAACGAGAATCTCGATTTTCCCATCGTGATCTATATCCATTGCCAAGATTGTATGTACAGGATATTTCATGTTATACTTCGTAAGCAGTTGGCCTTGGTGATCGAGCACGTAAAGATGTTCGTCAGCAGAACCTATTAGTATCTCAGCTTTCCCATCTCGGTTGATATCGTATGAGCACACTGCTCGTACCCATCCGTTTGTTAGAAACTCCCAGCGTTGTTCTCCAGTCTTGTAATCAAGAGCATAGCAACGATCTTCTGAGCCGATAATAATATCAGAGGGCCTCTCAGCATCAACATAGACCTGCCGAATAACACGCTCAGTATGATACCAATAAGCCTCTTTTGCCTTCTCTTGCTCAGTAGCTCGGCCGTCCTTATCAAAAGGAAAGACAGTGCCATCTTTGGCGACATTCTTGCCATCTTTATCGAGGACATATACTTTACCATTGCGTGTTCCCACAATGATACGGGCGCGAGTATCTTCTCCTCCAGCAGAGAAATCCCTGGTTACAGCAGTTCCAACCCAAGCACTCGTTCCAAGTACACGCTTCCATCGATAATCTCCCTCTTTAGAGGAGAGCGTAATCACCTGACCATCGCGTGAACAAGCAATGACTTCGACATCACCGTCGTTATCAATGTCTGCTGCGAAGACGCTTTCCATCTGGCGTTCTGTTTCCTGTTCCCATATATCAAGTCCAGGTCTAAGTGTATCTCGAAGATCATTTATAGTAGTAGCGGGCATATCCTGAATCCTTTACTCGACTCGTTGCTCTAGATACCTTCATATAGTATTATATACGATGTATCGGCCAGATTATGCCAGAAATCTGACATTTTGTAACTTTTATAATAAAGTACGCTATGGTTAAGTAGAACCCCATTAAATGATGGAAGCATGATCATTCGAGTACATTTTTTAGCCACGTTTTTGATCCCCATCACCAGATAATATGGCTCTATCAACGATGACATTGGTAGAGATGAATATTTGGCAGCGATTTGACAGAATATTGAAGAGCTCTTAGGGATATAATTAATTTAGAGGAGTTAGGAGTCTGTTATTTTCTTTTTGAAGAGAAGCTGCCTCGTGTCGATGATGAAATCGGTTATAGGCGAGTAAAAGAGCCCAGTCCTGTAACTCTTTTCTGAAAGAAACAGTATTTACTATGAGCATGAACTGGTGGTGGGTCTTTTGAGGATGATTTGACGGATGAGGAAGCTCCACAGAGTTCCTGCTTTGATCGAGGTTCACGTCTTTCTGCGAGCTAGGATCATCCTCCCCGTATAACCTACTACCGCCAATAGTTACAGATACCGCAGTTGATCCGGCCACCATAGGCGACTATTTGCAATGCTTCGAACACTTGCCTTCAAGTCCGTCTGACTCTCTATACCTGCAAGCCATTCGTGGAGAGCCTTGCTGAAGCCAAAGAGTACTTAAGGCACTAAGGATGTTACAAAATTGTTAGTAATTTGTTTAGTAATGTGTATTTTGCAGAAGCATTTATGCTGTAATTACAATACTTTTAATTTCCTAAAAGGAGGCAGCTGTGGAGACATGCGAACCATCTTATTAATTCGGCATGGGGAGAGCGAGTCAAATGTAGGATCGCCAACCTCATTCCCTGAAACTATACCACTTACAAGCCTAGGCAGAGAACAAGCTAAACGCATCGCTGAATATCTAAAATCTCAGTTCTCTTTAGATCTCATAATTACCTCATCCTATCAACGCGCAAAGCAAACAGCAGAATTAACAATGTTATCTTTTCCATCTGTCCCTGAAGAAGAATGGCCTGTGAAGGAATTTACCTATCTCTCTTCAGTACATGGTGAGAATTCAACTATCGATGAGAGACGACCGCTAGTGGAAGCCTACTGGAAGACCTGCAATCTATCATATATTGACGGACCAGGGTCTGAGTCGTTTGAGCAGTTCATAAAGCGTGTACATCAAGTGCTGATGTATCTCAAATCTGCGGATGGATACAATACCATTGCTATCTTTAGCCATGAACAGTTCATTCGTGCTCTCTTATGGCTGTCACAGCGAGATACCATAGACCTGTCTCAGGAAACGATGCAGGAATTTAAAGGTTTTCTGGACGCAAACTCGCTGCCCAATGGGGGTATCGTGTGCATGCAATTTGATAATAGCTATAGACACTGGCGATATGAAATTATAACATCTCATCTGGAGGAACAGGAAGAACAGAAACAATCGAATTTTGTTACTTCGGGATGTTAATAGCAATTTCAAGACTATTTTATGCAATTACTGATATTTTCTAGATATGGCTACTAACAGAGGCGGAAGGTGCTATACAAAGGTATGCAATGGGTTACATATCCGAGAACATCAAAGGAGAAGATAGAAGTATGCACAGCCATAGAATTTTTCGCTACATTGCTCAGCAATGCTTTCGAGAAGAAACTTGGCCAGTTTTAAGCGTTGTTAGCACATTAGCAACCATTTTAGGGGAGATACAACTATTTCTTTTATCTACTGGAGGAACTTCTTGAATGAAACTCTAAAGACTCAAGTCTCTGAAAAGGCTTGCTGACCCAAGTTTCCGAGGCCCAAGTCAGCAGCCATTTGGGGAACTAGCTGCAATATGGAAAGCTATCTCTAGTCCTTGCGGCAAAGTATACAGCATTAAGGCTAGGGATGCAACGCCGATACCTTCTTTACCGAAGGTGAAAGGACTAGTTTTAATGCTCAATAATATACCTAGAGGCGATGATTTACTGTCTCTTTGTCTTAGAGAGTGTTTGAAGATGGTCACCATGCGGTTCTTTGGCAAGAATGGCATCGTCATGGGACACTAGTAACGTCTTTTGCATTTAAATCACTTAATACCTTTTGATTTGAGCTGAGAAAGTGTTTGAACCACTTTCTTAGTACCCTGAGAGATTCGTCTGACCAAACAGAACAAAATAGAGAGAAATGGAAAATGCGCTGGTATTTTTTCTGGATATGTGTTGCCTTTTGCTTAATTCTGATGATTAGTGCAATAACAGGCAGCATAGTTGCCTTTTGTATAAGTAAGAGCTACTTCGCTCTTTTCCCCTCTCTTATAACTGTACTCCCATTTCTCTTTATTGATCGTTTTGCAAGCTATCTCCTTCCAATGGATAAAAGAAAATGCGTATTAGAGATTCTGAAGATAGTGATGACTTCTCATTCGCTTAATCAGCAGATGGACCAGTCTGGAAAGCATCCCACAATTGCAAAGCTTTTGTCTTCTTCTCCGACAGAAACTGGCTTGGTGCCTGATGTCATGGCACTACTGCGAGTGATGGGTGATGAAAGTACTAGTAGCTTCCAGCACAAGAAGATTAGGCATGATTCAAAAGAGGGTGACAGTTCTAAATAGTTCGTGACTGCTCAGGGTGGGTCACTTGTCAAAGAAAGTGGCGTTGGATCAAAGCGATCCCGCTTGCTATGCTTCTTCACAAATGTAAATAAATTTTATGGCCTCGTTACCTGTTTAAACTCTCGGATAATGTGATTACCTAAGCGTTCGACATCAGTGAATTTGTCGTTCAGCACGATTTTCTTACCATCACGGCTGCGAATGGTATATCTATGACTCGTTCTGAGATAGGCACCGTAAAGGTGATGTTGTACGGCTTTTCCATGTGCATCCGCAATCTGGTCCAGGCATGAACCTTTTTGCCACGAAGATAAATAAAACCATATGAGCAGAGATAGATATGCCAGGATCTGTAAAATAGTGGATAGAACAGGCAGTAGAATGCGGTCAAGAACAAAATAAGGACAAGGATACTAAGAAAGGGTTCTCTCTTTATCAACAGTAAAATAATAGGTAAAAAGATATTAATAGGGATAGTTCTCTTTACATGCATCGACCATTCTATGCTGGCAAAAAATAATCCAAAGCATAGCAAAATAACTCCTGCGGCAATGTATCTGATTTGATGACCAACTCTAAATTCCTCCTGAGGCGTGCCGAGTTGATAGGTAGCCGCAAGCTTGTATGCTGCGGGCGAAAATGGCTCATACTTTGGAGGTGGAGTAGACTTTTGCTGATTCATAGTGTGCATCTCCTTTCCTGCAAAGATAATATCATATTCCTCTCTCCTCCAACCGCCTATTGGCTCGAACGTGACCTCATCCTTGAAATAAGCTGTGGCTTGTTTTTCTTCTCCCGTTTTTTTGCCACTGTTACCTCGCTATTCTCTGAGGAAAGTAATGGATTGCTTCATCTTGCTGTCCTTGAAGGGGTCGCTAATCCCCATGATCTTCGGAGGGCCTGTCCGTCGGGATTCGGCAAGTAATGCCAAGTTGTTTTTTGCGATGCTGTATTTTGGATCGATGACAAGTGCACGTTTTAAAGCCTCCTCAGCCTTGTCATAGTGTTCCTGCATCATCAGGCAAATTCCCAGGTTACCCCATGGCTGCGGTAGACAATCCCTCATGGCGATAGATGCCTGAAAGGCTTGCTCTGCCTCACCCGACTTACTTGCCTCCATCGATTTCATGCCCTGTTGAAAGAGATCTTCCTGCTCAACGAGTTGATCTAAGGTAAAGTCTGCCCCTCGCAACTTTATCGACTCCTTAGCCAACTCACGATTGAACTTCAGTGCATCATCAAATTGTTCTGCCAGTTCAGCTCTCGTATTCAGTTCGACGGCACGCTCAATGTCCTGTAAAGCTCGACCAAAGCGTGAAGTGAACCGACTCGACATACTCCGGTTATACAATAGCTCGGCATCGTTGGGGGTGAGAGCAAGTGCTTCAGTAAAAGCTTCATAGCTTTGTGGATAGTTCTGTAGCATGCTGTGTGCGACTCCCAATTGGAACAGTGCATCTGCACGCAGCCGTGCATGGGGCGGAAGGTAGTTCAACAAGCGCTTGCAGCTAGCAATTGCTTCCATGTAGTCTCCTTGAACGATTTGCTGCTCAATGAGGCCATACAATTTATCAGCTTGTGATGGCTGGATGGTTATCTTTTTCTTCTGTTTGGATTGTTTCGCTTTTTTTGACATCTTTCTGATCGCTCTGCTTCCATTATAGATGATATCGCTGTTACGCTCTTCTTGGTCGTCGGGTATACCTCAGTGAGGTCTGCGAGTGCAACGGTATTATAAGCCCTTTGGAGATCACTGGCAATGATTTGGGGATGAACTGATGAACTATGAGAATTATGAATTTGGCAACGCTCTTAATACAGGAAAATCGGTGCTCTATCTTCGTCTCCAACCTCCTGCAGGCTCGAATGTGACCTCATCCTTTTACCTGCCTCCATCAATTCCAAGCCCTGCTGAAAGAGTTCTTCCTGCTCGATAATTTGATCAAGGGTGAAGTTTGGCCAACGCAATTTCATCGAGTCCTCGGCCATCTTATGGGTGATCCTTAATGCCTCATCGAGCTTCTCTATCATTTCATCGCTCGTATTCAGTTATATTGCATGCTCAACGTCTCGTAAAGCTTGGCCAGTGCGTATCGAGTAGGCGCTTGACCTACTCCGGTTGAACCATAGGTCGGCATTCGTGGGATCAAGAGCAAGTGCTTCAGTAAAAGCTTGATAGCTTTGTGGAAAGTTCTTTAGCATACCATGTGCGACTCCCAATTGGCCCAGCACGTCAGCACACAGCGGCGCATGTTGTGGGAGATAGTTCAACAAGCGTTTGCTGCTAGCAACTGCCTCCGTGTAGTTTCCTCGAAAGATCTGCTGTCCGGCAAGGTCAAACAATTTATCGGCTTGCGACGGGCTGGTGGTTACCTTTTTCTTCTGTTTGGATTGCTTTGCTTGTTTTGACATCTTTCTAATTGCTCTGCTTCCATTATGGATGGGATAGCCGATTATGCTCTTCCTTTTCGTCAGATACAACTCAGCCTCTGAGGGGAGGGATGCAAGTACACTGGTATTATAAATCCTTTGGGCATTGACTGGCAATGAGTGGTGGGATAGGTCAGAGCTTGTGAAGGTTCCTGTTAAGTGCAGTTCTGCTTACAAAAAGTAGCGAGCATTAGCTGTAAAAGGGGGATTTTTATGATAATTCACAAGCTCTGGAGGGCATGCGTACTCTTGCATGCATGCCTCAACTGTGATAAGATACCTGCTAACAAATCCTACCCATTCTCATCAAAAACGGTGTGAGTACACAGTACCACAGCAAACAATTGAATACACATCCAAGAGTGAGACAGAAACGGTTTCTTGTGAGCCTTCGCTTAGAGCCTCATTTATTATACAGGCCAAGTGTGAAGCAGGGTAGGTTCACTAAAGGCACAAAGCTCCTCTTTGCTAACTTTTGTGTTGCAAGGAGATATCTGTGTTGAAAAACCGCATACATAAGACTCATTTCAAGCATACCAAAACGAACATATCTCATAAAGGCATAGCAAGAAATCCAAAGGAAGGCAATCCCAGAGAGGTACAGATGCAACAGAATGCATTGTACTTCGTTATGGGGGTATGTACCTTTTCAGAAGTTGCAAGTTTTGTTTCATTCGTTGTTACCAAAAACCCTGAAATTACACTTCTTTTTCAAATCCCCTCGGTACTCTACATGTATCAAATACTTCACTACCTTTTTCCTACGAAAGAGGGTACCTTACATCCTTTACTAGATCTCTTACGACTGTTCCTTAAGCGCTAACTGGCTAAACACTGCCTATTGTAAAATACTGCTCTATACACGTCCTATTTATTAGGGTAGTTGCTTTTGAATAGCTGTAATCATCTGTGAGGGAATATGTTAGATCAAAGTTTACTAACTCTTCTTGCTACTATACTTGGAGGAATATTAGCAACAGTGGGAGGAATTGCGGCTAATTACTATACACAAGTATTCAATAATAGAGCAGAAAGACAAAAGTTTATACGTGAAAAATGTGAAGAAGCCTATTTACTTGCTGATCAAGTGAAGCTTTGGGCAAAAAATGAAAATCATAGATGGTGGCAAAAGTATTACGAAGAATTTGAACCTGATAGCGATGAGCTTGCAATGTATAGGAAAGAATTCGAGCCTATTGATTGCCCTATCAATAAACTTATGATGATTATTACATTACACCTTCCGGAATTGAGGACTAAGGCAGAAGCACTTAAGAGAGCAGTAGAAGCATATCAAGAATTCTCAGACGGTTACCGTGAATATGGGTGGCATTCTTTCCAAGCGAATATCGAAAGTGTCCTGAGAACTGAATGCCGAAGGCTTGAAGAATCTCATCAAGAGCTACACCTCCTTATTGAAAAGACTGTCTTAAAGAGTTGGGGTATACGTGCTAATAAGACAAGAACTTGGAAGAAAGTTCTTGCAATCAAAAAGCTTATTCAAGGGACTCAGCTCCATACAAGAAGTCAAATTGAAGATGATGAGTACACCTTTGGTGAGGATACCCCATTGCAAAGTCTCTAATAAAGAAAGGTAGATTAAGTAACCGTGCTTCATCCTAATATGGCTATGATCATGTTAACAATCCTTTCCATCACAAAAACACGAGCCAACGATAACACACAAAATACCCAACCATCACCCGACTGGTTTCAAATCGTCTCAATAGCTGTCCCTATCGTCGTAACTATCATTGCTACTGGCATAGGATACCTGTACAAATCGGAGAGGGAGCGACGTATAGAAGTCGAAAAGCAATTATCAGACAAAAAATATGAACTATACACACAAATAATAGACTCAATTATAAAAATGATCAGTGAAAAACCTACAAATGACCTAATGAATGAATTTAATAAATACAGTAGAGAGCTAATGATATATGGTTCAGATGAAGTTATAAAAGCTATACAGAGATATCAAAAAGGAATATCACGAATAAATAATACACTCGATGATGTAAAAGCAGAAAAAATAAGCAAAAAAGTATTCGGTGATATCCTCCTTCAAATACGAAAAGATATGGGAAATAAGAAAACGAGCCTAACGCCTTACGATTTAGCCCACCAAATAGCTACATACATAGTTATAGAAGAAGAACATATACAAGATAAAAACTAATAGGACAAAGTTTCAAAAAGATACTCACTCTGTCTCCTAATTAGCACTTTCTAAGCTTTTATAGATATATGTTAAAGTAACAATTTACTCCTAATAGTCGGCTAAAGCGGCTTGTGGAGTGAATTATATCATTTTAGATTATTATACACTCCATCAATTCAGCAGGAAGTATACATTAGTGCTAGTAACTGCTGTCTTCTTTTCGCATCATACGTTTTGTATAGAGGAAGCCATTTTTTGAAGTATTTACTATCGACTTTAGAGGACTTCCACTGTATACTTTACATAGTAGAATTCTTGTTCAAATTTTATTGTGATACTGCGTAGTAGTTTTGATCATGGGAGGTCAGTAATGTCTGTTATTCAGAGTGAGTTCGACTCAATAGTACATGAGACATTTCCAAACACATCTTCAAAAAGTATCGTCTCCTCCTCAGTAATGCTAGAACAATTAGCGTTTATTGACATCGTTGCATTGGATGCTGCCGTTGCATCAGGCCTTTCAGGAGAACGTGCAGCACGTCTATTGGCTAATCGTCAGCGTATAACGCCACATCGTCTTCCCAAGCTACTAATTACTGCACATAATAGCGAGGAGCATCAACAGGCTCTGGTAGCAGCCGAACATCTACAATATTTCGTAGATTCTGTCAGAGTTATTGCTGAAAGTAGCCGCAACAAAACTGCAGTTAATGCACTCGCACTCCATCGAGCAAATTGGCCAGAAACGTCTGAACAGGCGCGTAAGGCGCGTATCCTTCTTCTCAGTCGCCGTGGTGGAGGTGGAAAGCCGCAGTTCGTTGCACCTTTTGTAGGTGGGTCTGGCACGACATGTGGGACTTGGACGCCAATTGTAGCATACCAACGTGGTAAGACAACCTGGATTGCTGGGACTCGTTCTAAAGAAGAAGAGCGCCAAGCTACCCCAATTCGTGGATTTCTTCGTGGGAACTATGCCCAAGGGGTATGTCCAGCTGAGTGTAGCTTCTGTTATCTACGAGGGTTGCAAGGGATGGGAGTGAAGGCAACCATGCTCAATCTAGAGGATTGTAGGCCTGAGCTAGATGTTTTACCCCGAGGCAGCGTCGTCAATTGGGCAGAACTGGGTGGTCCAGTGGAGGAAGACCCTTGGTTCGTTGATATGCAAGGAAATGGATCACTAGTTCAGACGATCCTAGATCTCTCCACTGAGCGTGGAATCGTGGCTTTCTTCCTAACTAAGGGAGTCTATGAGCCATATCTCAAACTTGATGGGCGACTTGCACTTTTTGCAATCAGTCTTAATGCGCCTGCAATCTCTTCTGTATTTGAGCCTGGAGGAGCGCCGCCTGAGGCACGGCTCAAGGGATTAGCTTGGGCCATTGATCATGGGCTGATGGATCATACAATTAGGTTAGGACCAATTATACCTATTGAAGGCTATGAAAGGCACTATCATGAACTCTTCCAAATGATCGCAGATATTCTCGGTTCTCGCTTGAAGCGAATGACAATTGATCTATTGCGATTCTCACCACAAATGCCAGGAATACTTAAAGCATCATTTCCTCACGAGGTTGTCACACCACTGCTTGCTGAGATGGAGTCTGAGGTAAAAGCACATAAGTTTCGTCCCTCAGCAGAGCGTCAGCAGCAACTCTATCGCTGGATCAAAGCCTTGCTGACACGATATGGAATGTCACATGTGAAGACAACACCGTGTAAAGCTGATCCTACTGAAGCCTTCATGTTCCTCAAGTCTGGTGATATCGAAAGTATGCCTTGTGCCTGTCACATTAGTTATCGTGACCGCGAGCGAGTAAGAGCTGGCGAACTACCGATTGTATCTAATCAAGGGTAAAGCGTACCTCATGTCTTAAATTGCAGAAAATTACCTCTTGCGAACTAGGTGATAATAATGTACACTTATTATGAAGAAGTTATCACCTAGCCAATTTACTCTTATGCCAAACATCCTCACCTGTGTTGTAAATTAAGAATGGAACTCTTGTGCTGGTCACAGATCTATCGTCTTTGTAAAGATATCTTCTAGCGCTCTTAACAAAGGAATAAGAGAAAAACGGAGGAATATTATGGCATCTCCTCAATCCGTTATCTGGCCGATGGATAGCCACACACATGCAAAACATGAAATTCTCCGTAGATATATTCAAGCATGGCTCCCTATCATGACAAAATATAACGAGCGAGTGCTTGTTATTGATGGTTTTGCTGGCCCTGGTGAATATAAAGATGGGGAGATTGGTTCTCCACTTATTATCACCGATGCGTTTCTTGATCATAATTATACTCAACTTCGTCAGAAGGAAGTTGTATTTCTTTTTATTGAGAAAGAAGAGAAGCGATGTAACCATCTGAGAAAACTTTTAGAACAGCGAATGCAAAGGCATGAATTTCCACAAAAAGCTTCGTATCATGTATTTCAAGGAACGTTTAAGGATGCATTAACTGACCTATTGGAGTATTTGGAAGATAGGCAGCTAACAATGGCTCCAACGTTCGCTTTTATAGACCCTTTTGGTTACTCTCATACTCCTATCAGTATTATTCAAGGGTTGATGAAGCATCCTAAATGTGAAGTGCTGATTACGTTTATGTACGAAGAAATTAATCGTTTCCTTACAGCAAACTACGCAACAAAAGAGCAGCAGTATAATGAACTTTTTGGGACGCACGAGTGGCAGCAAATAGCTAAAGAGGCAATAAGACCGTTAGACCGCATGCGTCTGCTGCATGACCTCTATCGAGATCAGCTTGTAAATGTTGCTGGAGCAACACATGTCCGGTCGTTTCGTATGCGAAACCAGCATAATGCAACTGATTACTTCCTTTTCTTTGGTACAAAAAGTTTAAAGGGTTTGAAGAGCATGAAGGAAGCTATGTGTCGTATCGATCCTACAGGTACTTACGAATTTTCAGATTTCACGAATCCCTATCAACTTTTGCTCTTCTCTCAACCTAATTATTCATTGCTCAAACAAATGCTGCTCGACAAATTTAAGGGGAAGATTGTGACTGTCGAAGAAGTCGAGTATTTTGTTATCGCAGAAACCCCGTTTTGCAAATATAAGACCGAAGCCCTTAAACTAATGGAGTTGTCTTCATCGCCTGAGATTCAGGTTGTAGCAGTTGATTCTAAAAGAAGACGCGGTACATTTGCTGATCCTAATATGTATATCAAATTTCTATGAAATGTAGTGAAACGGCTATGCAGGTGCATTCTTTGTCCCTCTACAAAAGACCGCGCACAGCAGAGTAGCGTTCTGCAAATCGCTGAGGAGTGATACGGGGATATCGTCCCTGCCCCAATTGGGACAGGACTTCTTAGATATGCCACGTCAAGCTCATCTAAAGAGATAATGCCTTGTTCAACCAGGAGCTTGACATCTGCGATATCGCGGTTATCTCCGCGCTCTATCTTGCTGAGAGCAATACTGTAAAAGTCGAAATAGAAGACATCAACCCCACCATAGCGCCCGACGTACTGAGCGTGCATCTCCCATTGGGAAGGCAGAGGAATGAAATCTCCTGGTGATGCGAATTCGATGTTAATCTGCATCTGCTGAATTAGCTGTTGGATAGCAACAATGAGTTCACCTTCGTTCTCTCCGCTGACTTGAATATCGATATCCTGAGTAAATCCGGGGCGTATGCCTGCATGGACGATGGCAGCCCCTCCTACCAGATAAAGACGCCCCGATTTTCGAAAGGTCTGTCCCAACTGTTGAAGGAATGAGTCAATTGATCTTTTATCCACGTTTGGTTGCGTACTTATGTTGTATTCTTGCTTGTATTGTTCATCTTGCGGAATTGAGAGCGGGACTATCAGCTGGTACCGTTTGGCTTCTTCCTGCTGTAAAAGGTGATTTACCTGATTCTGCCAATCGCCCAGGAAAGTGAGGGGTAGGCCGATACGGCGCTGTTCAGCATCTTGTAATGCCATCAATCCCCATGTGCCATAATAGTAAGCTGGAGGAGGTATGTTGCGCTGGTGCCACAAAAAAGCAAACTGTTGCTCAGGGAAGCTTGGTCTGTCGCCTAAAGCCTGTGTCAATCGGATAGACCACAATCGCTGGAGATAAAGCGTCGCCAAGGTGAGAACCGCAATCTGTTCCGCCACGTTTGGTTCGCTCTCTTGTAATGCTTCTAGTACTATATCAGCAAGTTCAGGGTGTAGTAGGAACAGCGAGATGCTTGCATCACGCACTCGTGGATATTCATCGCATTGAGCTAAACGTTGTATCAGTGCAACAGGAGATATCTGCTCTATTTGAGAGCTAGAGGTAGCGGCAGTATGATCTAGACCCACCAGATATGTGATTCCCCACATATGTAATTGACTGATGAGTTGGTCGATCTCAATCCATGAATCTGGGGAGGTGCTAAGAGTAGTGCTCATTCTGCTCCAGTCTGTTGTCTCCTGATATATCTAAAAGTGTTGCCCAATGAAATACAGTGCAAAATGATATATCCTATGGTAAGCATAGACGATAATAGTGAAGCCTGTCAAATTTTTTCGTCCTTCATCGAGCGAGGCGGAGCTTCATCAGGAAAGAACTCTATCAATTCAGCGGGATGAATTTGAAGGCCTTGGCAAGTTGGATGAAAAGGAGCGCTAATCTAGTCATAGCACGTCTTTATAAACGATGTGAGATAAAGGTCTTATATGTTCCCTATTTCTTTGACAGACAAACACCGCTTGTGTTAACTAAGAAGTGTTGATTGCATACTAAATTATCGTCAAACAGATTCTTAGCAATTACATGCTGCAGCGTGCTTGCTGCCGTGCATAAATATATGGAGAGAAGTCGTATGATGTATCCATCGCAAGATGCTTATCCACCACAGCAGCCATCAGGAGCAGTACCCTATTTTCCGCAAGATGCTTATCCACCACAGCAGCCATTTGGGGCCGCACCCTATTCCCCACAAGGATCTTATCCACCACAGCAGCCATTTGGGGCCGCACCCTATTCCCCACAAGGATCTTATCCACCACAGCAGCCATTTGGGACAGCACCCTATTCCCCACAAGGATCTTATCCACCACAGCAGCCATTTGGGACAGCACCTTATTCCCCACAAGGATCTTATCCACCACAGCAGCCATCAGGAGCAGTACCCTATTTTCCACAAGGTACTTATCCGCCACAGCAGGCGTTTGAGGCAGTGCCCTATTCCCCGCAAGATCCTTTTATGGTACCACAACCCTACGAGGCACCGCGCAACTTACGGGCAAAGAGAGCGATAATCAATGGCTTCGTCTCGCTCGTTTTGAGTGTGTTCACGCTTGTCACTCTGGCTGGCTTCGCAGGGCTCATTACTGGGACATTGGCCATCGTCTATGGCTTCATGGGTCTGGGCACAGCAAAGCAACTCCCAGGCGATATGGGACGTAGGCAGGCTATCATAGGTATTGCGCTGGGATTCATGGCCTGGTTCGTAGTGATCCTTTCGCTCATCGTTCGAGCAGCCAGCCCGTCTATGTAGGTACCTTGCACTGCATCAGGTGGGTTACTCTACACTCAACAATATTTACCCCCAAGAGCAAGCAAGTGCTAATATACGTCCTATCCGGGCTCTTCGATCCAGCCGTGCTCCTCGCGGAAGTTCAATCCTAGCCGAGTTGCCTCCTCTGCAGTCAGATAGGGCAGAAGGTGACCCTGGAGGGACTGGTTAGCCTGGTAGCGCTGCAGGTTTTCTTGTGCTCGTTCGTCTAGCAGTCGTAATGCCTTAATAGGATCGCCTAAGATGTGCTCCAGGTGATCCAGCACATGGCGTGCAAGCTCTTGCTGTTGGCGCGGCTGATGTTGTCCTCCAAGTAAGAGCGAAAGGGCAAACTGCTCGTTATCTCGCACCAATCCAAGGTGTTTGCCCTGAAGCATCAGGCGCAGGCCATGTGCTAATCTGGTATCAAGTGTTGCCACATTGATCTCGGTATCGTCACGCATTCCACGATTGTTGAGATTTGCCGAACCCACAGTTGTCCACCGATCGTCTACGATAGCGACTTTGGCGTGAACATAAATAGGTCGGTAGTGTTCACGGTTCGCCTCGTTCGTGGAGGTTGCCAGGCAAAATGCGAGCAATCTGCGCTCTGGCACTGCCTGTGGAGCATCATTGCGTAGGCGAGTGAGAGCTGCGTCGGTGAAGGCGCGTCCAGCGTTGGGATGATCGGGTAGCACGATGCCGATGGTCGCGCCTCGGCGCAAAGCCTGCGCTAACTCGTACAAGATGCGCTCCATGTCGGGACTGTCGAAGCCTATAGAGGGGATATCGATGCCAGTGAAGGCCCGTAGCCAGAGATACTGGTTTTCAAGGTGGGCAAAATGTGTGATATTGCTTAAGGCATTGGCATAGAACTGCGAAATACCCTGAATGCCCTGAGCAGGACTAAAACTGTATGTGTGCTGGGGAATAGTACGCGCAATCTGCACTATGCTCGTACTTTCAAGTGGCGGAGTTGCGGAGCGTGCTGAGATGAGTAAACTTTCATCTAATTTATGACGATTGACGACGTCATTCCAGCGCTGGCGAAAGTTGTGCTCTACGTCACCAGCGGCGGGACCTTCGATCATAGCATGAGCATCGTGCCAGGGGTGTGGAGTGGTTCCCTGGCTGGTGCGACGGAGGGGAGTAGAGAAGGGATGAGAGGGAGTATCCCAGCGATCAAACTCTCCTTCGTGTTCGATTAGAGGATCAACCCCACCGACGAATGCGCATATGCCGTCTATGATAGAAATTTTCTGGTGTAGCGATTCTGCTGGATGATGAAGGATGCCACGTGAGCTATCATCAAGCAGGCAGGTGACTCCTGCGGCAGTGAGTTGCTGGCGCGTCTCCTCAGGAGAATGATGTGAGAGCGGTGGACCGTCCCATAGCAGGACCTTGACCTCAACACCTTTGCTGACCGCGTAACTAAGCACAGCTTGCAGCGAGAGAGTAGAACTGTGCCAGAATCTAATGTCCTGCTCAGAAAAGCCTTCTGCTCGTAACTCAGCAATAAAAATTTCTTGCTCAGTACTCTCATCCGGGCCGACGCGGTGATCTGAGCCGCGTACGATTTCAATGCCAGCTGTCATGCCCCAGTTCGCTAGGTAGATATATTGACGTGCTTTGATGATTTGACGGCATATGAAAAAGAAGGCAGCGCGGCCATCCACTAGGTACGTAACGCGGGAGTCGTTGCGTACCGGGGTATCCCCTTCAGCCCACCAGTGCCTGTCTTGTGGCTGTCCCGTAGTTTGCATATATTATCTCCTCCTTTACTTGCGCAATGCTTCCAGCAGTGGTACTAATTTGCGTTGCCGTCGATGAAGATCCAAGCGTTCAGCCAGATATGCTTGCCATTCCTGCTCACGACCCATTCTTCGATATGCCGTTCGTGCTTTGGCAAGCCAATCAATAGCTTTGTCGTAGTACTGCGACTTATTCCCATCCATGATCGGCTCTGCCTGGTGCTGACAAACCTTGATCACCCAATCAGGACGAGAATCCATAGCAGCCTCTACTACACGTCTAATTAGATCGTATGATCCTCCATACTCTACTGCTGCTATGGCATCGTCGATAAGCCCCTCATATAAAAATACGTCCACCAGTCCTTGCGGGGAGTACGACTTCGTGTGGCGTGCGTAGTCCAGAAGCTCAGGACCGCGCTGTGGCCACCGCACACCAGCAAGTTCACCAGCTCTCAGATAGTTGGCCAGGTTCAACTCCTCCCGAAAGAGGATCTCGGCAGTAGAGAGTGCCAGCGTCATCTTGCCCATTGTGGCTGCTGTATCACGCAACCAGTGAGCCAGGAGTACAATCGGTCTCTCGAGAGTGAGGCCATGCTCGGCTATTTGCAGGCCAAGTTCGCGCTCACCATGATCATACAAGGTCCTGGCGAGAGAAAGTGCCTCCTGTGCAGTTCTTAAGTGTTTACGTCCATAATCTGCAGCCTCTTGCGTGTGGTCCAGACGTACTAACATAGTGGCATATTTCTCAGACTGACTCTCTGCTTCGGCCAGATACAGGTACTCCTGCAAGCGTCCACGTCGCTCCAGCACACTAAGTCGGGCCTTAGCTAGATCATTAGCACATACTGGCACTTCGCCATCCCAGGCTCTCTGCTGAGTGATGTTTCCCTGCAAGACGCGCTGTAGCGGTGGATAATCCCAACCTTGAAGAGCTGCTTGGTGTGCAGCGGCAAGTGCGTCATCAACTCCATAGTCGCTAATGTCATCTTGCCAAGTGTATAACTGGTCAGCCCAGAGCCCACGTTCCTCAGGTGATAGATCTGCACTGAGCAAGGCTTCGGTCCAAGCAGGTCCCAGCTCATAGAAGAACTGACTGAGTTCACCATCCGAATCATCCAGCTCGGTCCAATCGGATATATATTCTTCAGTGATGGCTTCAAGCAACTTGAGCGCGGGGCGACCATTGTCCGCTTTGATCAATTTCCAGGCCTGATCCAGAAGCCTGTCAACCTCGTTGACCACTGCGCCAACGTAGCCATAGGCTTCAGAAGCACGCATATGATCCAAGCTGTGCATAATAGATCGTACCTGGCGACGCACGACTTTTGAGTCTGCCTGAGCAGACTGGGGGGATGTCTCAAGAGGTGGTGGCGGTACAGGTTCAGGCGAATCCAGGCCTAATGATGCTAGCTGTCCCTTGATTGTCTCAATCTCGGTCAGCTCAATAAGAGGAGGTTCCCGCTCGACCAGTTTCACTAGCATTGCTTGTAGTTGTTCACGGTTCAGATCCGACAGCAGAGCTTCGATGGTAGGACGCTCTTCAATCTTCTCCGGTTGGTGAATTGCAGCCAGACAGGTTGCGACAATGTGCTTGCACCATCCACTCCCGTGGTAGTGACAGGTACAAGTAGCTGTAATAGCACCATCCGTGCCAAAGATACAACGGGCGACGTAGGGCTGTGGCATGCTGTCCTGAACTTCTGCTTGCAGCGTCATACCACGTCTGACAAGTGAGAGCACGGCTCCCTGTCGGTAGTATTCACGCCCCCGGAAGAATGACTCTTCTGAGGTATACTGAAGAATGGTTGTTTCGGTCAAGGATAGTGTCGACATTTTTTTGTACCCTTCCTCTTCCATAGCCACTTATTAAAGAGGCAATAGCTAAAACTAACGAGAAACCTGCCTAATACCACTTTGGTAGTTTCTCTTTTTCTCACTCCTCGCTGCCTACGGCAGCTCGCAGATGTTTTTTCTGGAGGTGGGAAAGGTAGGCCAGCTGGCCTACCTTTCCCACCTCCAGAACCTCAGAAAGCGAACCGCCCAAGGCGGTGAGCAGTCAAAACTACCAAAGTAGTACTAAACATTGGGGTTATTACAGCAGATTTATTTTACCACTAGAATTAGGGTGTGAATACCCCTTAGTTATCCTTTGTGAAATGGCATTTTTGGTGGAAAAGCTCAAACCTTTGCAGGTTTTCTGGATAATGTATTCCAGCCAGCAGAACCTATTGTATTGCAGCACTGACATTCTGTCGTCTGGATGTATGATCTAGCTATAGTCAGAATATTAGGCTTTCTCTAAGTAATCCTCATACCAAATATCACCATCGTCGTCGTCCTCATAGTCGTCCCAATCTGGTGCAGACCAAGCTCTAGAAGAACGAAAATGTTGCTCTTTTTTGATAAGTCCATGAGGGCAAATGGCAGAGGATGTCAACCAGCAGTTCACGTAAAAGGTTTGCTATTGGGTACTCTTGGGACTCAGCTTCAGTGATAGCTCGCCCGTAAAATGTTCCAGCTTCGCGACTTCTGTTGGTATGGCTTTGTAATTCACATACCAGTTGCTGGGGTAGAAATTTTTCTGCGATACGAAATGGAAGGTGGAAGACATAATGAGCGGTCGAACTATCGTATTGAAAAGCAATCAAGCTTATCCCTTCTGGATCAAGCTGCTTTGCTTCACCATCGTCCAGCTCGTCCCAGCTCGGGAAGAGGCGACCCCTGCTCAAATGAACTTCGAACAGGTCTGCTGGCTGGATAAAGAGCGCTGCAAGCTCCTTGCTTGGAATGGGTTGACGGGTGGATCGTGCCTGTCCTACAAGTGCCTGGAGAGACTCACGGATAAAAAATTTGGCTCGCTCTGCATCGAGTGCCTCGCTATCAGCGGGTGTCTTTGCTTCATAGCCCATGATGCAAGTAAAGAGCTTGCGAGCATCTAGGTCAAACTTGTCGGTAAGGATATCCTCCCCATCAAACGACATCGCGAGTCTGTCGGTAAAAACTTCTGCAGCTATGTCTATAGCAACGTCGAAGGAGTAATCGCGAGCAAATG
>WNFJ01099277.1_pt1 | contig 19259 bp, 9 predicted proteins | sample 5400461 | NCBI WGS metagenome assembly WNFJ01 (sample SAMN13153349, study PRJNA577476) | soil metagenome | isolation source: 115 cm saprolite on Douglas fir-dominated hillslope | place: USA:California | collected 2013-09-17
GTGCTCGCAATGACCAAGCCCTCTAAAAGAACCTTGGTGAGAATGTTACGTGGCTGGGCACCCAGAGCCAGGCGGATTCCGAACTCGCGCGTGCGCCCGCTCACGGAAAAGGCGAGCACGCCGGCCACTCCAACCACGGAAATCAACAGCGCCAGTGTGGCGAATCCGCCGAATACAATGGCATTGAGGCGGTCGGGCGTCAGAACTTCCCCGCGCACGTCTTCCAGCGTGCTGGCTCGCTCCACGGGTTGGTCTGCCGCCATCTCGTGGATCGTCCGGGTGACGGCAGGAACGAGTGCGTATGGGTCATTCTGCGCGCGCACGAACAAGCGGCCATTCCAGCCTTCCTGGTCGGACGGTTGATACACCGTCATGGCCGGTGACGGTATGATGTTTTCATCGTCGACGTCAGGCACCACGCCGATGATGCGCCGCGGTTCGGTGCTGATGCCGATGAACTTCATCACGCCGTCCGTCCATTGCAAGTGGCGGTCCACGGCCTCCCGTCCGGGAAACAATTGCCGCGCGACGCTCTGGCTGATAATCACCACGCGTTCGGCGCCGTCCCGGTCGCTGTCCCGGAAATCGCGGCCTGCGAGAATCGGCAACCCCAAAGTTTCGAAGAATCCGGGCGATATCGACCGGAAGCGTGCGCGTGGATCATCCTGGCCGTTCTCGCGCCGCGCGCCTTCCACGGCAAATGTGAAGCTGATGTTCAGTGCCCGGCCATCGCGCCACGGAACGCTGAAACCTGACGAGACGTGTTCGACTCCCGGCAGAGTGCCGATCCGGCGTTGCACGTTGCGATAAAAATCGCGCACCTGCTCCGGCGTACGCCCATCGGTCATCACGGGCAAGTTCACAGCCAGAACGTGCGCGGTCTCGAATGGTGGCTGCGTTTTTTCCAGCACCAGCAGAGTCTTCACCAGCGCGCCGGCCCCGGCGAGCAACAGGAACGACGCGGTGATTTGTGTAACGGCAAAAACACCAAGCCGCCGGGTGCTGCCTCCGCTCACGCGAGCGCCGCTGCTCGATAGTCCGAACCCACCCGAGGAATCCGGGGAGGGCAATCGGGGAACAAACGCCAGGAAAATGGCCGCGATCAACGCGAGCGCGACGCCAATCCAAACCAGGCTGAAATCGAGCGTGAGATCGAGCGCGCGCACCGAGAATCGTGACGCATAACGGGCCAGCACGGCCACCATGGGGGCTGCAATGGCGACCCCAGCGAATGCGCCGCTCCCGCACAGCACCATGCCTTCCGCCAACAGCGAACGACGGAACGCGGCCGTGGTGGCTCCCAACGCCGAGCGTATGGCCATCTCGGGTTCGCGACGCACCGTTCGCGCCAGAATAAGGTTGGCGACATTCGAACAGGCAATCACGAACAGCAGGCCGGATGCCGCGAACAACACCCACAAGATGGTCCGGGCCCGCGAATTGATCTGGTCATGCATTCGCGTCACATCGATCTTGAAGTGGTCGCCTGGCTTGTATACGTCCGGGTGCGCGACGAGCATCGCCGCATAGACAGTGCGTAGCTCCGCCCGCGCAGCATCGAGCTGGGCGCCGGGCGCAAGCCGGCCGAATACCTCGGTCATGCGATGCACGCGACCGGTCACCATGGTCGCCGACAGATGATGCGGGCTGGTAACGACGTTGGCGATTATTTCGGTTTCCACCGGATAGGGCACCGACGGTTCCAGAACGCCAACGATGAGGGCGGATCGTGTGCCATCGAAGCTCCCGAGCTTAATCGTCTTTCCAATCACTCCGGCATCAGAGTGCAACGAATTGGTCCAGAATCGATAGGTCAGCACCACGGCGCCCGCGGCGTTGGGGCCGTCGTCGCCGGGATTGAGCAAGCGTCCCAACACAGGGCGTAGCCCCATCACGTCGAAGTAGTTGCCGTCGACAACACCGGCGCGGATCTCGCGCGGTTCGCCCAGACCCACCACGGTGAAGTCGAGCGCTGAAAAAGTGCCCAACTCCTTGATGGTCTTCAGCCCGCTGCCGATGTCCTTGATTTCCGGAACTGAGAAAGTGGCGTTATCGACGCCGATGCCCGGGGCGCTCTGGCGCACGTAAAGCAAGCGATCTTCGTCGCGATTCGCGAGCGGGCGCAGGAGCACACCGCGAACAACACTGAAGATTGCCGCGTTCGCGCCGATACCGAGCGCCAAGGTGACGGCCACGGTGATCCACAACGCGCGAGCTCGCGCCAAGGAACGTACCGCAACTTTCAAATCGCGAAGGAATGACATGTCCGTCCTCCATGGGGGCGGTTATACCACCCGCTTGGCAATCCCGTTGATTCCGGGCGATCTCCTCGCCCATTCACGTCGTTCATTGCTAAAGAATTGTCTCACAGCCGTTTCAAAACCACATGATGTTCGAACATACATCCACGCCCGTGCGCTCTCATTTCGAGTATATGCAACCATCTGGTTGCATGCAAGCGCCCTTCACGGTAAGCGCTTTACCGTGGTGTTGGGGTAGTAGTGCTGCAGGATTTCCGGGAATGACGCGCCGTTCCTGGCCATGTCGGCGGCGCCGCGCTGGCAGAGCCCAATCCCGTGCCCCGCGCCCACTCCCTCCAGCAGGACGGAGCTACCCTCGCGGTGGGACGAATAAGAATTGCTGGGGAATGTTTTCCATCCCAGCCTGCGCGCCAGTTTCAGTCGCGCGCTTTCGGTGGGCGCAAGGCCGGCAGCGTCGTTCTCGCTGATCCGGCTGACCCACTTTTCCGGATGGCGGCGGCAATACGCGCACCAGACAGAGAAATAAGGATAGTCGCGCACCGCGATGCCCAGCTCTTCCAGCGAATGCGTCTGCCCGCCGCAACTCGAGCTGTACATGGCGGCAAAGGCTTCATCCTTATATGCCAGCACCATTCCCCGCGTGGCCAACGCGGCCTGGGCTGCCGGGGACTCGACCGGCGGCGGCTGGCGCAGGAATTGGCAGTGGGTGGTGTCGCAAAAATCAAAGTTGCGATGCCGGCCTTTCCCCGCCGCCAGAAACGATCGCGCGGCCACAGCCTGCGCCTTCAGCGCTTCCAGGGAAGAGCCAGGGAGCGCCTCCGCCGCGACCACGGAAGCCACGGCCGTCTCCAGTTCCATGCTCACGATGATGAGCAGTTCGCCGGTCCCTGGTTGGATTTCCAGCCTGCCGGAATAATGACGGGAGATTCTACCCGGCACAGATACAACAAACTCTGCGTAGCCGCCTTGGCCATCGCCGCAATGGACGGCTTTGGCGAGCGCAGCTCGGCCGGCAATCGTGATGCCCGGGCCTGCGAGCTCAAGCAGCAGCAAAGCGCGCACCGGCAGCCTGTCCGCTCCGGAGATGCACTCGAGTGTCCCGCCGGACATCGGCGAGATGCCAATCTGCTTCGGATGAAACAATCCCAGGACTCCGATGCGGACGTCGTCACTCGGGCCGGTGGCTGGGCCCGGGCCTGTGGCGGGGGCGGGGCTTGCGGCCAGAACCGAACTTGTGGCCAGCAGGCACGCGGCGAGTCTCCGGTACTTGGTCATCGGGCCGGGCCTTCGCTTTCGATCGCGGCCACCATGCGTCCGGCCACGCCGGCGGCGAATGATCCCGGCTTGCCGTGGACCCGTACCAGCAGCACCACGCGCGGATGGTCCGCCGGCGCCATCACCAGCGCAAAACCATCGCCCGGAGCTTTCTTGCGATGCGTACAGGGAGCGGTGCCAGTTTTGGCCAGAGCCGGCAGGCGCGGCAGCTCAACACCAACCGCCGCCGCCGTGCCCTTCCGCGCCGACAGCTCCATACCTTTTAACACTGGGACCACTGCCTCTTCCTGCGAATGCTTTGCCAGCTCAAGATAGGCATGGACCAGAGCCAGCGGCGCAGCCTTCCCGCCCGGACCGTGTTTGTCTTGTGCCCAAGCTCGGGAATTCAGCCCAAAACTCTCCAGTATGGGCGTGGCAAAGCCGGGTGCGGCACTGGCCACAAGCTGGTGAAAATAAGAATTGCAGGAAAAAGCAATGGCATCGCGAATTCCGAGAGTGCCATGTCCGCGCTGCAGCCAGCAGGTCTGCTTTCCCACGCATCGGTATTGAGGGAATGAATCATGCGTGCGGCCGTAGGCCACGGCAAGGAACGGCTTGGTCAGCGAACCGACGGGCACCTCGCCGGCAGGTTCGTCCCAGCGCTGCGCCATCACCTGCCCTCTTTCATCGAGAACCAGAAACGACAGGTCGGGACTCGGGAATTCTTTGTCCAGCACGGCCGCGGTTGCCTGGGCATGCAGGTCAGGGGCTGAGACGCGCGAGGGCGCGGCGCATTGCCCGAGGCAAAGCGAAATGATGGCAGCTCGTGTGAGCTTCCCTATGGTTATTGCGTCCAACGATACTTTACCGTCTGCTGGATTTTATCGCGGGTCTGGCGCGTAACCATCTCTTCGGAATCAATTTTGGCAAAACTTCGGCTGAAGCCGGCGATGTTTCCGGAGAAAAACTGCGGTTCGCGCTCCGAGCTCCCGGCCGCCACGGAAACGGAAGCGCTGTCCACCAGAGCAGAAAACTCGTAAAAATTCGGCCGCTCGCGCGAGTGGCTGAAGCCCGCCGCGTAGCTCACCGGCTGCGCCGGTGCGGGACCGTTGGCCTGCAGGACGGCCGAAAGCATGGCCGCGTCGTTGGCGAAGTAGAGAAGCTTCCCACGCCGGGCGAGTTGAAGCGGTGAAAGTCCGTCGAACTCGTAGTAGCCGCCCGCGTCTTTCACTTCCCGCCATTGGACACCGAACCGGGAAGCGGTCACGCTCGGAGCCACCACATCTTGCACCGCCTTTTGGACGGACGTAAGGTCCCAGTCCGAAGCGGCGGCAATCACGATCACGGAAGAAGTGCGCAGCAACACGCCGTCAGAGTTCTTGCGCGTGGCCTGTGCCACCAGCATGGCCTGTGGGTTTGCTGTTTCGAACTGCTTCTGCAGGCCGGTGAGCGCGTTCTCATCGGCAATGCGCGAGGCCGGCTCCACGTCAATCCGCGTTTCCAGGTCGGAGCCGCCCCCGGTCTCTCCCCCGGTGAGCCGCACCTGGGGAGCAAGCTTTTCCGCCGGAGCAGCGCCAAAGTGCGGCGCAACAATCTTCTGTTCCACCACCGCCAGGCTCGCCTTGGCATCGGTCGCGCCTGCCTGGTAGAAGCCGCAGTCTTTCGGCGCCAGTGCCAGCAGGCTGGAAACTGCCTGCGCCGACCGCGCCAGCTCGCTTTCATCCGCACTCGGCTTCTTGGGCAAGATGACGCGTTCTTCGCGATAGACCGCGCCTTCGCGATAGAGATCGGACACCGCGCTCGCGTAGCCCTGCATCTCGGTGATGTTCTGCTGCACCCAGTAGGTGCGGAAGTGCGGCGTGACCGCGATCTTCTCCAGGTTCAAGGCCATTCGCAGATCGCTCGGAGCCGAAGGAGCCGCTCCCAGAGCCTGCGTGTACCAGCCTTCCTGACGCAAGGCGTGTTGCTTGCTTCCGGAGAGAAGCTCGAGCGCGCCGGCCACCAAGTCTTCGCGCGTACCGAGAACCAGATAGTCGTCGGCCATGGCGAAGGCCACCACCCGTCCGGACTCTTCATCCTTGCGAGCAAAGAACGGCTTGCCTGCGGCGGTTCGGGGCTGAAATTTGTTTCGCGACTGCCACAGCGCGGACTGAAGAAAATCGCCGGAGTTCATGCGGCTGACGTAGAGGAATTCCAGGTTGCCGATGTTATAGATGGCAATAGAGCTCTCCTTGCCCGCGGCATCATTCAAGAATTTCACGTTGGGAGGCACGCCGGCGGCCTTCGCAAATTCGTCAGAAGCTTTGCTCAAGCGCAGGAAGAGGCGCGAGTTGGAAAACACGCGGTAATCATCACTCGTGAGCCATTGCGCTTTTTCCGGAGAGCCGTTCCAGTCCTTGAGCAGCCCGGCAAAGTCTTTGGCCTCGATGTATAGCAACGCGCCTTCAGGCACAAGCTGATCGAGCGAGCGCGTGGGAGCGGCCTGGATTTGAAAGAGGCTCCAGCTGACCATCCCGGACGCGCACAGGACCGCGAGAACAACGACAAACAATCTACGGTGAAGTCTCATTGGCTGGCTCCTTTGCCGGCGGTAGCGCGCGGCTTCGGCGGGCTTGCCGCCGCGGGCTCCGGCGCCCTCGGGCGGACAACGTGGTTCTGCTCCAGTTCGGTGTGGATGAGCGGCTGCCTGGACAGATTGGTGGCACGCCGGCGCTGCATGGCTCGAATCTGCTGGACCTCCTTGTTGATCTGCGTTTTTGCTGCCGGATCGGTTTCCATCCGGTAGGCCCGGCGCAGGTACGCCAGCGCCTGGTCCAGAGAGTTGGTCTTTTCGAACGCCACTCCCAGGTCGCGGCTGATCTCTGCCCTTTCCTTGGCCGGCAGCTTCATCAACCAATGCACGCTGGCATCACTTGCCGATTCCTGCTCCAGCAGGTCATCTTCCTCATCGAGATTTCGCCTTCTATCCAAGGCGGTTTCGATGACGCCGCTTTGCAGATACGGCTTCAGGGCGGCGATGGCCAGATGGTAGTCGCCGGTCGCGATGGCTGCTTTCATCAAGGGCACGCGAACAGCATCACCCTTGGGATCGTCTTCCTGAGCCGCGCGAAGCAAACCGATGCGCCCACCTGCCAGCATGCTATCCGCGGCCTTCAGCCGAGCGGCCAAGAAGAAAGGCTGGCTGGCGTCGCTGGCGCTAACGGCTTGCCCGCCGGCCATCAAATTCAATTCCTCCGAACCCGCCAGGGATTTCGCGGCAGCCAGTCTGGTGTCATAAGGGACTTCGCCGCCCGCCGCCACTGATGCGAGTTCCTTTCTCCCGGCATCGGCACTCTGGTTGGCGGCAATGCGTGCCTGTGCCAGGCGAACGCGGTAGTCCGGATTCCAGGGTACGGCCTTCACCAGTTCTTCCAGAAAACTCACCGCTTCCGCCGGATGACTAGTACGAACCAACAGCGCCGCAGCGGGATCCTGGGTCTCAAAGGGGCTACCCACAACCAGCGTCATACGGCGCAGAAGGGACACGCCGCCTTCCAGGTCTCCGGATTGAATACGGATATCCGCCAGGCCCAGCATGTTGGCCGCGGTCAGATTGCGGTTCTCAATCTCGTGGGCAAAGACAAATTCCAGAATCTTGCGTGCCGACTGCTTGTCCCCCGCCTGCTGCAACTCGGTGGCGGTCCTGCGCAAGACGTCAGAGGAAGGAGCATGCTCCGGATCAGTGCGGTAGCCTTCCAGAACTCCGTCCAGCGCAGCGGTCTGCGCCGCCAGCTCGAGCTGGATCGGAATCAGCGCCGCCTGCTGTGTCTCCCACATGGATTGGGGCAGCGCAGCCAGCTCGTCGCGCAGCCGGTCATACTGTTTGGCCTTGAGCAGATATTGCAGCCATTGGAGCTGATAACCTTCGAGCCTTGATTGTTCGTACTCGCGGCTCATGCCTTCCGACCTCTGCACCTGGTCGCGCGCCAGCTGCAGAATGTTCCGGTACACAGGCTCCGGATCAATGCGCAAATCGGAATTGGCTGATGCTACAAACTGGCTCAGGAACCCAAGTTTTTCAGGGGCGTCGGCGGCAAGCTCCAGGACTAGGGCAGTTGCCGCGGCTGCATTCTCCATTTTGGGCAGGGTGCTGCGCAAGACCGGCATCACGCGATATGTCCCGTTTTGCTTCACGTAGGCATGCAGGATTTCATTGACGTCGGGTTGAAACTGCGCCAGCAGATGCCGGCTGGCAAGATTGTTGATGGTGGCGGAGTAATCGCCCCAGAACGTCTCCTGAATTCCGCGAGACCGCGGCTGGGTTTTGAGCATCTCCAGAGCCCGCTTCCACTCACTGATTGCAGCGTCAGTTTGTTTCTGCTTCCAGTAGATTCCAGCCAGCCGGTTGTGGACGTCGATGCGGTTGGGATCAAGTTCAAGCACGTGCTGGTAGTCGCCGATGGCGCGTCCCAGGCTGCCGGCGTCTTCATAATAAAGAGCGGCGCTGAAATAAGCGGGGGCGCTCGCCGGCGTGTGCTCAATCTCCGCGGGCAGGAAATCTTCCGGATCGCCTTTCTTGGTCGCGCCCAGATACTCGCCGTACCTTGATCCGTAATAGAACCAGATGTCGCCGGCCAGCGTCTGTTTGCGGTCCAGTGTCTTGGACAGGCGCTCACCGATCGAGCCGTCGGCCAGCGCGGTCGAGAACGCGTTTTGGACCTGCGGACTCGAATCGGCAAAATAAAGGCCGACCAGCGCCGTGTATGCAGGCCGCCAGACGGCAGGCTCGGCGGCGCCGCGCGCATCCACGGCGGCAAGCGCCAGTTTGTAATCTGCATGCGAGACAACAAAGTTGGCCTTGGCATCGGCCAACCCCTTGGCATTGGCGGTGTACTGCACCAGCCGTTGCGGGTCCCTGGCCAATAAAAGCTCGAAGTAGCGATTCTGCTGCGGGCCGCCCAGCCGCTGCGTGTCCAGCACACGAAATTCATCGTCCGGACTGCCGGCCAGGTTTCCCCGCCGTGCCAGTTCAGTCCAGGAACCCTGACGGCGGCAAGGCGCTCCAGTTGCTCACCCAGCTCTTTCAATTTCAGGCGGCGGACCTGAAGCTCTTCCAGTTTCTGGGAGTACGTTCTTAACTCTGGCCGAGCGAGTGTTGCTTCATACATCAGCTTGACCTGGAACTCGGAGAGCCCGGCTTTTTCGGCCGCAGGAAGAAGGTAGTCCTGGGCTTCGTCGCGCGGCATGGCCGCATTCTTTGTCTCAAGAGATTTCGCGAAGGCCAGCTTCTCCTCGGGCGTGAAATAGCGGTCAACGACGCCGCCCATTTCCTTCATGCACGCGATCATGCCGTTGCGGGCGTTGTTGGTACGGGTGAACAGCGTGTTCTTGCGCAGTTCGCTGTTGGTGACCGATTCAATTCCGTTCTTGGCCGCCTGCTGCACCAGTGATGGAAGCTGCTTTGCAGCGCCCAGGCCGCTTTGCAGTTTCTGGTAAGCAGCTTCCTGCTGCCGCAGCCGTGTCATGATGCGAGTGTAGGTCTGCACTCCGGCGTGGTTTTCCGAACCAGCCAGCAGATCGTCGCCGGCAACTGCCACGCCCTTCTCTGCGTAGGCCCGCGCCGGCGCGAGCATCCCCCATCCGTCCAGACGCTCGGCGACGGTGAAGTACTTGCCTGGCGCTTCCGGGCGCCCATCAATGAAGGCCGCCTTCAGAGCCTGGACCGCCAATTCAGGCTTGTTTTGCCGCGCGCGGATCTCCGCCACCTTCTCCATCCACTTGGAATCGTGGTAGGCAAGCTCATACAGGTTGGAGAAATCCGCCGCTGCTTCGTCAAAGCGCAGGAGCCGCTCTTCCAGCGTGGCGCGGCCCAGCACCAGATCGGTGCGGTCAGGCCGCACCTTGATGGCCTGCGAATACGTTCGGATGGCGGCGTCAAAATCTTCATAGTTGGTCTGCAGGCGCGCCAGCACCACGGCCCAGCGCGAGTCCTTGGGTGAAGCGGTCACGGTCTTGGCATAGAAATTCAGCAGCTGATCTTTGCGCTGGTATCGCTGGGCGTAGAAGGCAGCCTCGGTGGGCAGGCTTTCATCTTCAGGAAACGCGTTGATGATCTCAATGTACTGGTCCACCGCCCCGGCATAGTCCTTGAGCGCCGTGAGCGCCGGGATCAGCCCGCGGCGCAGCGTGGCAACACGGTTCTTACGCTCGTCAGATGAGAGCGTGGATTTCTGAAAGGCCTTGATTTTGTCCAGGTAGAAGTCACGCAGGCCGGCGTGGTCTCCGGAGCGGGCGTAGGTGTCAGCGACGGCGGCCAAATATTCGCCGCTATAGGGGTTCTCGTCCAGCAAGCCCAGCAAGAGCTTGCGCGCTGCTTCGTACTGGCCGACCTCAGTCATCTTGCGGCCCGCTTCGTAGCTGAACTGCGTCTTCAACGCGGGGTAGGCGGCCTTTGCGGCCTGGTTTAGCACATCAATGGCGCGCTGCTGCGGCTTGTTGCGCCAGTAGAAATCTACCGTAGAGCGGACCACACCCAGGACCTTCGGATTCTCCTGGTAGAGCGCATCTACGTTGTGCTGCGCCGCGGCCAGATCTTTTTTCTGCTCGTAGAAACGAACCAGGGCGTAGCGCAGTTCCAGGCGGCGGATGGGATCATTGCTGATGCCCGCCTGGCGCTCCAGGGCGTGCTGCCGCACCGACTCCAGAGATTTGGCCTTGGCCATGCCCTCGATGCTCTCCAGCACCTCCACGGAATTGCTGTTGTCCAGCGCGGAATTCAGGAAGGCAGCCAGTTCTTGTTTCCGGGATTGTGCTTCCAGCACGGCCACGCGGAGTTCGATGGCGCCCAAGTCATCTTTGCCGGCGGAGACGGCTTTTTCCGTGGCCGCGTCCACCAGATCGCGGGCTGACTTGCGGGGCGCCAGCTGCAACAACCGGCTGTGAGACTCAGAGCTTGCTCCCTCCGCCAGCGCGCCTTTCACGTATTCTTCCACGGCGTGCGGGTAGTCCCGCTGGTTCTCGTAGATTGCACCCAATTGGTAGCTGTACAGCGTGTTGTCGCCGAGCTTGATCCGGCCCAGATTGAGCAAGCGCAACGCATCGTCAAAGAAGTAATAGTCCCAGAAGACAGTGGCCGCTTCTACGTAGCTCTCCGGCTTGCCCGGCTCGGTCTGGGGCATTTGGTTCCAGTAGGGCGCCGCCTTTTCGAACAGCTCGCGGTCAGCGTAGATATCACCGATGCGGGCCAGCGTGTGGCGGTCGGCAGGAGCGGCCTTCAGGAGATTGGACTCGATCTCGACGGCGACTTCGGTGTTGCCCGGGTCGAAGTAAGCCAGGGAGCGATACACGCATGAAGCGCGGCGGGCCAGATCAACTTCCGCGGGATACTGCCGCGCGACCCCGGCAATCACCGGCGCGCCGGCCTCAAAGTGCGACCGCCACAGCTCGGCTTCCGCGATGAACCGCGCGACGGCGGGATTCGATTTGGCTTCGGCGTTCCAGTCCGGATTCGGCGCGGGAATTGTGCTCCTCAGCCCCTGGAGTTCAGCCTCCAGCTTGCCACTGCTTGATAGGTACTCGAAGAACTGGCTGCGCAACCTCTCATCTTCAAACCAGTAATGACGCAGCAAGGCTTCCCAGGCCACGGGATTCCAGAACGGCTTGCTGCGGTAGAGGACCATCAGCTTGCGTACGAAGGTCAAGTTGTGTGGGAACCGGTCATGGGCGAAACGATTGAATTCGAGGTCAAGCTGCGGCGGCATGCCGGAGGTGTCGCGCAAGTACGCCTCCACTTCGCTGCCCGAGAAAATGTTCAGTACCTCTTGAGAAAGAGCCGCAAAATCCTGGTTACGTTTCTTGCTCAGGTACCAGCGGGCCAGCTTGTGATACCAGTTTTTTCCCTGGAACTGCTGGATTGCGCGTTTGTACACGGCCTCTTCTTCCGTGCCCAACCGGTTGCCTTCCAGGAAATCGGCAAATCTCTCATAGAGTCCGGGATCGTTGGGATTGCGGTCCAGTTCCTGCCGCCATACGGCCAACGCCGCCGGAACCTGCTTCAGCGAGACCAGGCGGGCGATGTAACGGTCCAGCACGCTCTGGTACTCGGGAGAGCGAGCGCCCCTATGCCGCTGCGATGCGGCCGTCGAGACCGAAAAAGCGGACCGCTCTTTCTGTTGCCGCCGCGCCCGGTTCTGCGGGGCCTCGGGGGCTTCGCCTTCGCCTTCACCTTCCCGATCGGCTTCCGCGGCCGCCTGGCTCTGCGGCGCCGGCGCCTCGTAGACGTGCTCTCCCAGAGGAATTCCTTCCGCCTTGCGAGCAAGCTCCTGCAGCATGGAATCGTAGATTGCGAATTCTTCTTTTGTGTTTCCGGTGCGCGCCAAGGCATTCGCTGTCAACAATGCAACCTGGTCGCGCTGTCCAGCGGCCGGGAACAAGGTCAGGAATTCACGCCCGGCGCTGATGACCGCATTGTTCTCTCCGTAGTTCGCGTAAACCTCAATCAACCTTGCGTGTAACTCGGGGCGCGCGGGAGAGTTTGGGAAACGCTTGTCCAGGAACGCCACCAACTCGGCGGCGCGCGAGCGGTGAAAGTAAGGCACGGCGCGTTGCTCTTCTTCGGAGTAGTGAGACGCCGGACTGGAGGTGTTCAGGATCAGCGACAGAATGCCGTTGAGGTAGCCAGGCCCGGCGTCCATGGTGGCAATGTCTTTGTACATGGAGAGATCGCCTGAGCCGAAGCGAATCGGCTGTTCTGGCGCGGTGAGCAAGATGTCCGCCAAACCGCCCAGCGCTTTTTCCGGAGCGGAGGAATCCGGTCCCTGGCTGTTGTAGAGCGCGAAGTAGTAGCGCGCGGCTTCAGGATAAAGATGCACGTCTTCCAGCAGGCGCGCGAATGTGTAGAGCTCCTGCTGGGTCCATGAGGCTTTGCGTGAATCCTTGTGCAGCCGGTATTCGGTGATGGCCTGCTGGGCAGCCTGGAGATTCCCCTGTTGCTGGTAATAGTAAAAGATGCGCGCCACCGCCCCCAGATCGTCGGGGTTCCGCGCCAGGGCGCCGCGCGATTGGTCCAGGAATTTGCGCTGGCTGCGGGTCTCTTTCAGCAGATCGAAGTAATTCTTGACCAGCTCTGGCGGCCAAAGCGGCTGAAAGCTCTTGTCATAAACCGCCAGCCCTTCTTCGACCGATCCTTGTCTATAGGCAATCAGTGCGCGGGCCCGGGTGGGAAAGACCTGATCGTCAGGAAATTTGCTGTGATACCTGGAGACCAAATCTGACGCCGATTTGAAATCCCTTTCCGCAAGCACGTACTGAAAGTAGCGCCCATACAGCCCGGGCTCCTGCGGATAGCGGGCGATCCAGGCGTTGTACTGCTCCTGGGCGGCGTTCTTCCCCAATGCTTGCGCATCGATCACCTGGAAGACGCGCTCGAACGCCTGCCATGACCGCTGGTCTGAGGCTCCGCTAAATTTCTCTGAAGCCGGTGAAGGCATGCGGCCGGCGGCGGAAAGCGCGCTTACTTCGGCCTGCGGACGATGGCGCCGATGATAAAAATCGGCTAGCGCCATTTGTGCCTCGGCCTTATCGGACGAGTTTTGCAGATAGAGTTTCCAGTCAGCTTCCGCGGCGGGGAAATCCAGCTTCTGCTCTTCTTCCAGAGCTTTCAGCGAATACAGGTCTGCCTGCTGCGGCTGCTGCTTGATCAAGTCGCCTAGTGCCGGCACCGTCTCAGCCGGCGGACGACGTATGGTGATGGGGCCGGTTGGCAGGGAGACGCTGCGAAAGATCGCCGCCTCAACCAGGGAGCGCGCTTCGATGTTCTGGATCCACTTCGGCAGTGCGGCGCGCGCCGCCAGAACGCCGGCAACCAGGCCGATGAGAATGAAGCAGGTCCTGACGAGAGCTTTACGGGAGAACTTCAATCTGCACCTCCTGCGCGCCGATGTTGTGGGCCACATCCTCCGCCGTAACCGTCAGGCGATATCGGCCGGGAGAAAGTTCACCCGGTACAATCAGGTCTCCGGTGCTCGCGGATTCGTCGGGGTTCCAACGCAGGCTGACCGGCGTTGCGCCTTCCATCTGCGCGAACAACGTCCGGGTGCTGGAAGACGCATGGATCTTCAGGTGAATGGAATCGCCTCTTCGGAACCGTTTGCGATCGAGTATGACTTGAAGCGTGGGCGGCTTGCTGGCGATCACAAACGTCTTGGCTTCCCGGTATACGTTACCGTTGCGATCGCGCAGCACCAAGCGGACGGTGTGCGTGCCGTCCTCCATGTCCAGGGGGACGAGAAAGCGGGTCTGCCAGATGTCTTCCTTGCCCAGGTGGCGCAGCGGCTTGGTCAGCCCGAAGGGAAACAGGGCCACCACGGAAACAATGGAAGCATCCGTGCGCACGCGCAGGACCGGATCGCCGGGACGAATCACGCGCGGCCGCAGCAGGGCGCGGGGAACCGCCAGGAAGGAAGTGTATGGGGTCACAAACTTGTACTTGCGCGCCAGACGGATAATCTCAGCAATGCTGGCGCGGTCTTCACCATCTCGCTCAATCTTTTCCAGCAGCGCGTCCACCCGCGCCTTGGCCCACAGCCGCGGCAACTGGTCATGCTCCAGTGATTTCTGCGGCAGGTCGGCGGCGCCGTGTACCGCGAAGGCTTCGCCGTCGCGCATCCCGCGGACGTCAAAGCTCACGCCGCTCTGGGTGGCTTTGTATTGCCCCACCCATGCCGCCATGGAGCCGGCGAAGGACGTGTCCTGCAGAGGATACACAAGGTCAAGCGAGGACTGCGGAGCAATTTCCAGGCGGAGCTGGCCGATAGGATTGAGGTTCATCTTGGAGATGAATGCGTTTAGCTTGAATTCTGCCGGCTCGGTGGAGAGCACGTTCTCCAGCAGACCGTCATTGCGAGTGAGCATGCGCAGCAGAGGAAGGTTGGCGTCATCGCCCACGGCGAAGACGAACAGTTTGGGACGGCTGGCCTCCGGCAAAGCCTTCCATTTTTCGGCGTACCAGGCGGCCAGCTTGCCGCTCTGGATCGTCCCGCGCGTGGCCTCGCCGTCCGTGAGCAGGACCAGATAATTGCCCCCCGGACTCTGCGCGCACTGCGCCAGTCCGGCTTGCAAAGCATGCTCCAGATCGGTGCCACCGCGCAGCCGGCTGTTGCGGATGAAATCAGTGGCCCGCGCCAGGCTCGCCGGGGTCACACTGCTCATGGCCGGCTGAAAAGACGCAATGTTGCTGTTGAACAGCAGCAGATTGAAATGGTCCTGCGCGTCCAGCGAATGCAGGACCTTCTGCATGGCCTCATAGCTGCGTTCCAGCTTGTCCCACTGCATGGAGAGTGAGTTGTCAAAAAGCAGCACCACGTTGTGGGGCGGACGCGACGGACTCTGCCCCGCGGCCGCAGCCCTCTTGTTGGCCAGCAGCGCTTCTATTTCGGCAAACCCGGGCTCCTTGTTACTGCGCGTGGGCGACATTTCCGTGGGATTGGGCTGGCCGGAATCCGGGTTGCGATAGGTCAGCACGTGCAGGGTGTCGCCCGCGGCAGGGTCCAACTCATACTGCACGTTGAAGTCTTCCGCCAGGACGACGTTATCTGCCGCGAATTCGCCGGTGATGATATTTGCGTTCTTCTGCGTGATCTTTAGTGGATACGCCGCGCCCCCCAGCTTGAAGTCGCGGATGGGATGGGCCGACCGCAATTCGAAGTGAATGATCAGATGGCGCGCCGTCTGCGAATGATAGGCCTCCGGCTTCAGGGGAATGCCGAAGTAGGACTTGAAGCTCTCCACGGGAATGCTTTCGTGGTACTCGAATTCCAGGCGTTTGGTTCTGTAAGCAGGGATGGGAACAATCTTGGCGCTGAACACCGAGGTGCGCCGGGCCTCATTGGCGGTGCGTTCGCCCATCTCCAGCAGGCCGGGATCAATCGACTGCTGCTTGAGCTGGTTGTAAATCTCCTCCGCCCGTTTGCGCTCCAGGATCACGGCGGGAATGCGTACCGGGCCGTCCCAGGTGGCGAAGTCGGAAACCACCGCGTGGCTGTTGAGGGCAAAAACATAGTTGCCCTCCTGGATGCCTCCGGTATGGTTGGCGAAGATCTGCTTCACGAAGACCCGCGCATCGGAGTTATCAATGCGCACCGTAATTTCCATCTCCTCCAGCGAGAGCACCGCCGGATCAGGCTGCGCTTTGTCACGCGGGATGAGCACGCCGGCGTCTCCCCAACCGGCCGGAGCCAGCGCGCAAAGAACCATCAGCAATTCGAGCAGCCGTTTCATGGCAGGTTTTGCTCCGGGATGCGGACCAGACCGTTATCTGTGCCCACGTAGATAAAGCCATTCCCGGAGGCCAGCGCGGTCACCGTCAGTGACGGCAAGCCTTCGCTGATCACACTCCAGCGATTGGAACTTCGGTTGTAGACATAGAGGCCCTTACCCAGCGTTCCGGCAAGGACGTGGCGCTCGGTGGCCAGCATGGCGTTGGGGTAGACCTCAAACTTTCCTGTGGCCACATCAAAAGGTTCAAAGTGACCGTCGGCCAGCAGGCGCACGATGCCTCCGCCGTACGTGCCGACCATCCAGTCATTGCCCTCACGGACCACGGCCGAGATCCAGTTATGGGTCAGGCCGCGCGTGGTCACAGTGTAGTTGGCGGCAACGTTCTCGTCCCGCAGGACGGAGATACCTCCCAGCGTGCCGGCTACAACCTCTTTTCCCGCCACGGCAATGGCGTAAACGTGATTGTTCACCAACCCGTGGAAGGCATAGAGGCTGCGCGCACCCGAGCCATCCAGAAAAGTCAGCCCCGCCGGGGTGGCCAGCACCATTCCGCTGCCGTAGAGCGCGGCGTCGGTAACGTGGTCGGCCAAAAGGCCGTCCGCCCGGCCCAGAACCTGCTGTTTTCGTCCCGACTGGTCGAACAAGACGAGGCCATTGGCCGTGGCCACAGCCACCGTCCCGTTGGCCGCGTTGGGCACAATGCGGTTGACGCAGAAGATGTTGTCGTCTTCTATATGAGCAGCGCTGCGGAGACTGGGCTCAAGCAGATCAAGACCGCGATCAAAGTAGCCCACCCATAGGCGGTTGGAACTGTCCAGGGCTAGAGCCGAGATGTTCCGGTCGGCCAGCAGCGTGCTTTCCGGCGACAGCATGCGGCGCCAGCCGCCGTGCGGCGATTCCTTTGCATACACCGCACCGGATGTCACAGCGTAGAGCGAGTTGCCGTCCGCCTGGTTTCCATCAGCCTGGGTTCCACCCGTAAAGATAAGCTGCACGTGGGTGAGCATTCTGGACGCCGGACGCAGCAGCCCGTTCGCCCGTTTGGGTTCAGGGTCGATCTCCGCCAGCCCGTCCGCGCCGCCTCCGGCCAGCAAGGTCTCGCCGCCGGCATACAGGGTGCGCGCGAAAATACCCGGAGCGAGCACGCGGACAAAGCGTCCGCCTTCAAACTTCGCAATTCCCACAGCGGTCCCGGCGTACGCTTTGTCGCCCCGCAGAGCAATGGAGAAGATCTGGTCGTCGGGAAGCCCCTGAGCCTCGGTGAAGGTTTCCGCGCGGCCAGCCTGCCAGTGCACCACTCCCTGGTCTTGCGTTCCCACCCAGAGATCGCCTTCGTTGCCGGCAAGCTCGGTCACATGAAGCGCGGCCAGTGTGGGATGAAACACGCGCAGCTTCTGGCCGTCATAGACCAGGACGCCCCGTTTCCGCGTCCCCAGCAGCAACTGTCCCGAGCCCAGGGGCAGGATTGACGTGATGGTGCGGGCGTCAGGCTCGGTGGGAAGGATCTGGCGAAAATCCGTGCCATTAAATGCCAGCACTCCTTCGCCGGCGGTGACGATCAGCAGCTCCGGTTCGCGGGAATCCTTCAGCACTCCGGTGGTCATCCGAGTTCCTGGCCGGAGCGGTAATGCTTTACCAGCGATCCCCGGGCGTCATACTCAAACAGCCCAGAGGCGCCGCAAAGGAAGAACTGACCCTTGAATAGGGCGGCTCCGGAAAACGAGGCCGGCGCGCTGATCCATTCAAAATTACTGGGCACCGGGGCCAGCGGACGGACAGTGAAACGCAGGTCTTCGGCCGACAGGACCTCCTGCCTGGCGACCCGCAGGGCGCGGCTCGTCTGCCAATGGACAAGGCCAACGCAGGCCACGGCCACAGCCAAAACGCTGCCAATACCAAATCGCCACTTCAGTCGGGCGACAGCTTTCATGAGGTTTGAAGAAGACACTATACATCCTGCCGTAATGCGCGAAACAGATTTAAAAAGATATTTCCTGCTGAGGTTGTGACTTTGATCCTCGTGCATCGGCGGCTCCTCGATACCCAACTGCAGGATTGTTGCCACGCAAAAACTTCCAAGTGGCGAAGACTTTTGCGGAAGTCTGTTGCCCTGTGCGTGTCAGAGGATAGTCGGGTGTGTCAGGAAAGATACGAGGGGATCTATAAGGATCACAACTTATTTTCGAAGCGACGTTTTCGCTGCAAGGCGTAGAGCGTGTTTCAAAAATGGGTGGTTTGAAGGGGCACGGCTTCAGCCGTGCCGTTAAAACCCTCAAAAAATATGGGCTTCAGCCTCTGAGGTTTGAAAAAGGGTTTTTGAAACACGCTGGCTCTTCCTGCGCTGCCCAGGATCATTGATTCTCCGCGGCTGACGGAGCGACTTCCGCCCGCCGTCATCAAAAACGGAAGCTGGTCGCGCGTGGTAGACTCCTGTCTCAGGCGGAAATCGGGCGCCGGTTATGGACGACGGTGAAACGAAAGATCCTTCTCTCCTGGAGCAGCGGCAAAGACAGCGCCTGGGCCCTGCACGTTCTGCGCCGGCAAGACGAATTCGAAATCACGGGCCTGATCACCACCATCAACTCGGCTTTTGACCGCGTGGCCATGCACAGCACGCGCCGCGCGCTAGTGGAGATGCAGACCCAGGCTGCCGGCCTCCCGCTGACGGCCATACCCCTGCCCTGGCCATGTTCCAATCGAGAATATGAAAGCATCATGGACGATGTTTGCGCGCGGGCCGTTTCCCAGGGCGTAACCGCCATCGCCTTTGGCGATTTGTTTCTGGCCGACATCCGCGCTTACCGCGAGCGCCAGCTCAAAAACACCGGCCTGGAACCGCTCTTCCCTCTGTGGAAGATTCCAACGGCTGAACTCGCCCGCGACATGATTCGCGCCGGCCTGCGCGCCAAGCTGGTTTGCGTTGATCCCGCGAAACTCGCGGCGGAGTTTTCCGGACGTGATTTTGACTCGCGGCTTCTGGCAGATCTGCCCGCCGGCGTAGACCCCTGCGGCGAGAACGGCGAGTTCCACTCTTTCGTGTACGCTGGGCCGATGTTCAAGCGAGAAATCCCGGTGGTCGCCGGCGAACGTGTCGAGCGTGATGGCTTCTGGTTTTGCGATGTGATGACTGGGGATATTCCAGTCCAGGCGTGATAGATTTTGTGGCATTAGACCGGTTTCAGAGTAAGTATAGACTGCTGGTTCGTTTGAAAAGTGTGCGTTGAAGAAAGCCGCTTGACGTCTGTCATCCTGAGAGGCTGTGACTTTTCTCAAAATGCGTTTCCGAAATTCTCAAGCTTTTAGTTTCGAAACAGGCGCACCGTTCGGCCACCGACCCGCGCGGCATGGAATCGGGTAACTATCGCATAGCCGTCGCGTAAGTCAGATTTGCGGTCGTTCTTCCCTCTTGCGGGACGTCTTTGCTCATTGCATTCGCTAGCGCAGCAGCACCGCGCCGAAGTGCATCACGTTGTAGGCCAGCACGCACCA
>WNFJ01591608.1_pt1 | contig 19254 bp, 14 predicted proteins | sample 5400461 | NCBI WGS metagenome assembly WNFJ01 (sample SAMN13153349, study PRJNA577476) | soil metagenome | isolation source: 115 cm saprolite on Douglas fir-dominated hillslope | place: USA:California | collected 2013-09-17
GAGGATGCGATTAAGGTGCTGCAGAAGCACGGGAACCCGGCGAAGTTTGGCGACGATATCGGCGGGGACGAAGAGACGATTATTTCGAATGAGTTTGACAGGCCGGTGATGGTGCATCGCTATCCCGCGTCGATCAAGGCGTTTTACATGCAGCCGGATGCGGAGCGGCCAGACTTGGCGCTCGCGTTTGACATGCTGGCGCCGGAAGGCTACGGGGAAATCATCGGCGGGAGCCAGCGCATTCACGATTACGATTTGCTGGTGAAGCGGCTCCGCGAGCACAACTTGCCGGAGGAATCGTTCCAGTGGTATCTGGACTTGCGGCGATACGGCAGCGTGCCGCATTCGGGATTTGGGATGGGGCTGGAACGCACGGTGGCGTGGATTTGCGGGGCGGAGCACATTCGCGAAGTGATTCCTTTTCCGCGCATGCTTTACCGGGTATATCCTTAGGGCCGTGACTAGTGAACTGGTGACTCGTGAAAGACGGTCCGCCGAGATAGGCCGATAACCGTCACCTCCAGGAATAAATTATGCCGCAGAAAATACGAATCATTGGTGTGCCCATGGACCTGGGGGCGAGCCGGCGCGGCGTTGATATGGGGCCATCAGCGCTGCGCGTGGCGGGATTGCAAGCGCGAATCAAGCAATTGGGACTTCAAGTGGAGGACATCGGAAACATTTCGGTGAAGCAGCCGGAAGAGATGTCCTACGGCGAAAAGCGCGCGAAATATCTGGCGGAAATCGCGGACGCTTGCAAAGACTTGGCGGCGATTGTGGAGAAATCGCTGGATGAAAATATGATGCCGGTGGTGCTAGGCGGGGATCACTCGATTGCGGCGGGTACATTGTCGGGAGTAGCGGGCCACTTTAGGAAAAAAGAAAAGAAGATTGGTTTGATCTGGCTGGACGCGCACGGGGACATCAATACGCCGGAAAGCTCGCCTTCCGGGAACGTGCATGGGATGCCGCTGGCTGCGGCGATGGGTTACGGGGCGACGGAACTGGTGGAGTTGCACGGATTCAAGCCGAAAGTGGAGCCGCAGAATATTTCGCTGGTGGGAATTCGCGATTTGGACACGCAAGAGAAGAAGCTGGCGAAGAAGTCGGGTGTGCACGTTTTCACCATGCGGGACATCGATGAACGCGGAATGCGCGAGGTAATGAGCGACGCGCTCAAGTACGCGATGGATGACACGGACGGGATTTCCGCCAGCCTGGACATGGATTTTGTCGATCCGTCCGATGCGCCGGGCGTGGGCACGCCGGTGCGAGGCGGCGTGACGTATCGCGAAGCACATTTAGCGATGGAGATGCTGGCGGATACGGAGGCGATGGTGTCGCTGGAGGTTGTGGAGATCAATCCGGTGATTGACGAGCACAACCGCACGGCCTTGCTGGGTGTCGAGCTAGTCCTCTCAGGCCTTGGCAAGAAAATCCTCTAAAGCGAACAGTTACTCTGCCCGCAGCAGGGACATCGGCTCGATTCGCGCGGCACGAATGGCTGGCAGATATCCTGCGGTAGCCGCTACCGCCCCTAGCGTGACTACCATGGCGCCGAAGGTAAGCGGATCGGTGGGTGTTACGCCGTACAGAAGCGAGGCAGCGAGGCGTGTCGACACCAAAGCAGCGCCAAGCCCAATGGTAACGCCAACACCCGCCAAACGCAGGGTCTCGCCAAGAATCAAGCGCCGAACCATGGCCGGCGAAGCGCCGAGCGCCATTCGGATGCCGATCTCCTGATTTCGTTGGCTGACGGAATACGAAATGAGCGCGTAGATGCCGAGGGAGGCGAGTATCAGCGCGAAGGATGCGAATCCGCCAAGCAGCACAACGACGAAACGGCGCGGCGAAGCCGCTTTGTCGACGAGCTGCTGCAGAGTCCGGAAGCCGACTGTGGGCAGATTGGGATCAAGAGGCTTCAGAGCGTCACGAACGCGCGACGCAAGCTCGTGGGGAGGCAGCGCAGTTCGGACCACGAGGTCAACGGACGAGTAGTCTTGGGTCTGCCGGATGGGCAAATAAAATTCAGAGCCCGAGCCTTGCTCGAGGGCAAGATGCCGCACGTCCCCTACGATGCCTACCACAGTGCGGTCGACATCCACTTGCACGATTTGGCCAAGCGGGTCCTGGCCTGGCCACAGCACTCGTGCCAGAGTTCGATTGATTACGATCACCGGCAAAGAACCCGGGGCGTCACGCTCGCTGAAGTCCCGTCCCACGCGAAGCGGGATGCCCATGGCGTGGAAATAACCGTCGCTCACGATACGGACGAAAGCGTCGGGATATTCGCCTCGCTTGTACACCTGGCCTTTTGCGGCGATGCCCCAGCTACGATTGCGCCCGAGCGGCAAGGCGTCCGACAATCCCGCCGCTTCGATTCCGGGAATGTCCAGAACGCGGTGCAAGGCTTCTGTAAAGTAAGCATTGCGTTGAGCTTGGGTCGAGTACGTTGCGTTGGGATCGATGCGCAGCGCGGCGGCCCTTTCAGGACGAAACCCCAGATCAACATCGAGGACACGAAGGAAGCTACGGATGAGCAGGCCGGCAGAGGCCAGAAGCACGCAGGCAAGAGCGATCTCCGACACAACCAGCGTGCTGCGAATCCAAGCGTGCACTTGCGCTTGACTGGAACCTCGATTGGCATCTTTCAGCGCGTTGTGAAGCGCGATGCTCGGAACTTGCAGAGCGGGTACCAATCCGAACAGCAAGCCGGTCAGCAATGCCATCACTACTGTGAAGGCGAGGGCGCTGGCGTCGATGCGGACGTTTTCAAGTAGGGGAATGCTGACAGTGTTCAGGTGCGCAAGAACTCGCGTGCCGGCGAAGGCGAGAAGCAAGCCGAGCGCCGCACCACAACAAGAAAGCAGGACGCTCTCCGTGAGTATCTGGCGAACCAGGCGGGCTTTGCCGGCTCCGAGCGCGGCGCGGATGGCAATCTCTTTTTGGCGCGCGGCCCCGCGCGCCAGCAGCAGGTTGGAGAGATTCGCGCAGACAATCAGCATTACCACGCCGACGGCGCACGCGAGCAGAAGCAACGCCGGGCGAAGGCGTCCGCTCACATAGCCAGGGAGAAGGCTAAGCTGTGGCGCAAGACCGTTGCGCTCGGGGTGCTCGCGTCTGATCTGATCGGCAAGAATGTTGAATTCCGCCTGAGCGCTTTGCACCGAAACTCCGGGTTTGAGCCGGCCGACCATGGCAAGGGTGTTGCCCCAGCGATTGGTTTCTTCCGTCAGGGGAAACGGGAAGTACAGGTCGATGCGGCTGCCTGGAGCGAAGACGGAGCCAAAGTCGAACGAGGCAGGGAGGACACCCACTACGGTAACCGGCGAGTCGTCGAGCGTGAGTGGTCTGCCGACGATCGATGGATCGGAAGCGAAGCGCCTCTTCCAGAGCCCTTGGCTCAGCAGGACAGCCTTTGGCCCATTCCACTTGCATTCATCGGCGTTGAAAAGCCTGCCGAGTTGCGGCTGCACGCCGAGAAGAGGAAAGAGATTCTGAGATACAGGAACACCGGTGAGGCGCTCCGGCTCGCCCCGTCCGGTCAGTTTGCTGTCGCCGACTCCATAGAAGGCAAAATACGCAGCGAGATCGGAGAGAGAATGATTGTGTTGGCGAAGATCGAGAAAATGATTTACCTGGATGGTTTGGCCCGAGAGGTCGTGCGCATCGTTGGCTAAATGATTGGCAATCCAGACGAGGCTCCCCGGATCGCGGAAGGGCAGAGGACGAATAAGAAGGGCGTTGACGACGCTGAAGATGGTAGAGCTGGCTCCGATGCCGAGGCCTGTGATGCACACCGCAGCGAGGAAGAAGCCAATGTCGCGGCGGAGCGTGCGAATGGCGTAACGCAGGTCTTGCAAGAAGGTCTCCATCGGTGACACCCCCGGACACAGAGCCAGCGCGGCTGGTCGACAGATAGACGAACGGAACCCGAAATAGTTCCATGACCAAAAGCGATCCATTGCGGCTCCCGAAACAAGCCGGGACTTCGCACAGGACTAGCCCTCGTCTTTGCCTTATAAATAGAGACTGCAGCGAGCGTAAATCCACCAACCCAGTTCGGGCAGAGACTATTCCGTGACCCAAGAGAAGAAACGATTGCGTATAGGAGTCTTATTCGGGGGGCGCTCGGGCGAGCATGAGGTTTCGCTGGCGTCGGCAACTTCGGTGATTCGGGGACTGGACCCGGACAAGTACGAGCCGGTGCCGATTGGGATCACGAAGGAAGGGCACTGGCTGGTCGGAGCGGGGGCGCAGAAAATGCTGCCCGAAGTGCTGAAGGGCGGGCAGCGCGTGATGATGACGGCGGACCCTACGGATGCGGCGCTGGTCCGGCTGGACGGCAGTGGCGGCGGGCAGCGGCTGGATGTGGTCTTCCCGGTGATGCACGGAACGTACGGGGAAGACGGCACGATTCAAGGATTGCTGGATTTGGCGGGGCTGCCGTTTGTGGGGGCCGGCGTACTGGGATCGGCCATTGGAATGGATAAGGACGTCGCCAAGCGCCTGCTGCAGGTGGCGAAAATTCCGGTGGTGCCGTGGATTACGGTGCACCGCGCGGATTGGGAGAGGGAGCCGAAAGAAGTTCAGCGCGGCATCGAGAGAAAGTTCAAGTATCCGGTGTTCGTAAAACCGGCAACGCTGGGATCTTCGGTGGGAATGACGAAGGTGCATTCGCGAGAAGAGCTTGCTCCCGCGCTCAACCTTGCGTCGGAATTCGCGATGAAGATTTTGGTCGAGAGAGCGATGGTGGCACGCGAAATCGAAATAGCGGTGCTGGGAAACAGCCAGCCTATGGCGTCGATTCCGGGCGAAATCGTGCCGCACCGCGAGTTCTACGACTACACGGCGAAATACCTGGAAGAGGGAACGCAACTCTTGATTCCGGCAAAATTGAAGCCTGCGCAAGTGAAGAAGATCCAATCGTTCGCGCTGGCGGCGTTTCGCGCGCTGGAATTGAGCGGCATGGCGCGGGTGGACTTTTTTGTGGAGAAGAAGGGCGGGAAGATTTTCCTGAACGAAGTCAACACCATACCCGGATTCACATCCATCAGCATGTATCCCAAAATGTGGGAGGCGAGCGGCATCCCGTTTCGCGAGCTGATCGATCGGTTGATTGGCCTGGCGCTGGAGCAGCATGCGGAGAAGGCGCGCACGAAATATCAGATTGAATTGCCGGAAGGCGCCGGTGGGGCGCTGGAGGCGTAGCTTGATCTGATTTTCGCGCCCTTGGAGACTCCCCCCCATCAGCAATTGTTTACATGCGGGCTTGCGGAAGTTGGCGCGTGCCCTTCGTAAGCTCAGGTAAACAATAGCGCCTTCCTATGCTACGCTCGCATTGCGGAGACTCTTGATGGCCCTTCTTGAACCGCCGGTTGAAACTTCCAACAGATCTCGGCATTTAAAATTCGTGGCGGGCGCGCTGGTATTGTTGGCCGCCGTGGTGCTCTATTTGACGTTTCGGTTTTATCCCGAGCAGCGAGCGGCGCAACGCTTTTTTGATGCGCTGGTTGCCGGCGACACGAAAACCGCTTATCAACTTTGGAAGGCAGGACCTAGCTACCGTTCGCAGGACTTTTTGGCGGATTGGGGACCGAACGGATATTATGGGCCGGTGAAGAGCTACAAGATCATTAAAATAAGTACGCCGAGCGGGTCGAGCAACAGCGTGGTGGTGGAAGTTGCAGTGAGTCCGTTTTCTCCGACGCCGGATGCAACGGATGCGGAGAAGAGCCGCAGAACGCGTGTGGTGACGGTGTGGATGAATACGGAAGACAAATCATTTAGTTTCCCGCCGTAAGACAATGTTCCCCTAGCAGTCCCTGCTCCTTTTGGGCGCTGTCGCTGTGTTTACGCTGTGAAAGCGGCAGCCCTTCGAGGCCCGCCTGCGGCAGGCAGGCTCAGGGTAAACAAGACTGCCGCACTCCATAGAATGCTTTGTGCGTTGTTAACGGCGAATTTCGTCTAGGGCGCGAGTTAATTCTTCGGGCGTGACCGTGGCGGTACCGAGCTTGCTGACGGCTACGCCGGCGGCGGCGTTGGCGAGGACGGCGGCGTCGGGAAGAGGAGCGCCTGCCGCGGCGGCGAGCGCGAGGACGCTCAGCACGGTGTCGCCGGCACCGGTCACGTCGAAGACCTGGCGACCGCTGGCGGTGTTGTCAACGCCGGGCTGGCCAATGCGCGCGTATGTGACTTCAAATCCGGTCGCGGGAATGTGCAGAGCGCGCGGCGAGGTTTCTTCGATGAGGCTCATGCCTTTTTCGCCACGGGTGATAAGCACTGCTCCGCAGCCAAAATGCGCGAGCAAGGCGCGTCCCGCCTCCTCGACCGATTTTTCATCTCCGAGCGAGCGCGTGACAAAGAATCCCGCTTCCTTGGCATTGCAGACGATGGCGCGCGCGCCGCGATAGGCATAGAGGCGCGAAGTTTTGGGCTTCACGAAAACGGCCACGCGCAATTGGTGGCACGCACTGAGAACACGTTCGGCGAAATTGTCGGTGACTAGGCCTTTGTCATAGTCAGAGAGCACCAGGGCGTCGAGTTGCTTCAAGGCGGTGAACAGGGCGCGCAGGAGCCGCTCCTCGGTATCGGGGCGCAGCGGCTCGCGACGCTCGCGATCGACGCGCACGACTTGTTGATGGCGGGCGATGATGCGCGTCTTGACGGTGGTCACACGCCGTGGGTCAGCGAGCGCGCCTTTGTCAACGATGTGTGCAGCGCGCAAGCAGTTGCGCAGCGCGCGTCCCGGCTCGTCGTTGCCGATGGCGCCGAAGCACTCCACACGCGCGCCGAGAGCGGATAGATTGGCCGCCACGTTGCCTGCGCCGCCGAGGCATTCGCTCTGCTCGACGAAATCAACCACGGGAACGGCGGCTTCCGGCGAAAGGCGCGAGGCGGTGCCCCAAAGATAGCGGTCCAGCATGAGGTCGCCGAGGACGCCGATGCGCTTTCCGCGCAGGCGAGGGACCAGTCGCATCAGACGATCGGCATTGGTCTTACTCTTACTGGGCATCGAAGAAGGTGAATCGCAAAGGATGTGCCTGCGCTATTCGGCGGCTACCGTCGCCTCTTCAGGCAACATAACGGGGATTTCGTCGCGAATTGGATAGACGCGCCGGCACGTTAGGCACTGCAATCCTTTATGGTCCGGCGTCAGCTTGATAGGCGTCTTGCACACGGGACAGGCAAGAAGGTCGAGCTGCTTTTGCGAGATGGCCACGGCCTCCTCCTCGATTGCTGTTGCCAGGTGGTGTTGGCACTGTACCAAAGCGGTCGCGGGTGGGCAAACGAAGCGCTTCCTTGTTGGTGGCTGGTCGGGGCAAAAGACGGGGAATCGAGTAGAAACCAAGCGCCTTCCGTGACTGGAGCCGGGGGAATTATGCGGATCATTACCCCATTCGCGGACGCGGCCAGCCAGATTTATGCCAACAGCGGTTATCTGCCGGCTAAGGACTACTGGCGTCCCGGTGCGATTTTCGCTTCTTACCATCGGCGGGCCTTGCGCATCACACCCTATGGGGAAATAACACTATCGCAACCGGTATTCACATGGAGGAGCTACGCAGAATGGAAAATGACGGCAACAAGAATCAAGTTTCGCGGCGTGGGTTTCTTGGAGTCGGATCGGCTGCCCTGGCCGCTGTGGCTGGCGGTTTGGCGGTAAGCGGCGCTATGGCGCAGGAGGGCCAACAGGCTGGCAAGACTGACCGGAGCGATCCGGGTCCCGCAAATAACGGCCTGGGCACACAGAACCCGGATTCCGCGTGGCCACCCGCCACCGATTCCAAGAGCCTGGTTCAAACGTTCAAATATCCGTTCTCTTTTGCAAACAAGCGGACTTACGAAGGCGGATGGTCACGGGAAGTGACTGTTCGGGAACTACCCGTCTCGAAGACCCTGGCAGGCGTAAACATGAGACTCACAGCCGGAGGCGTTCGTGAACTGCACTGGCACACGGCGGACGAGTGGGCGTTCATGCTCTATGGGACGGCGCGGATCACGGCCATTGATCGGGACGGCAAGAGTATTTCCCCAGCGGGATTCCACATTCGATTCAAGGCCTTGGGCCGGACGGTACGGAATTCATGCTGGTATTCGACGACGGAAATTTCTCGGAGTCAGAGACGGTTCTGCTGAGCGACTCGATGGCGCACCTGCCGCCGGAGGTCCTGTCAAAGAACTTCGGGGTTTCGCAAGTGGCTTTAAAGAACGTCCCGAAACGAGAGTTATTCATTTTCCAGACTGCTGTTCCCGGGGCGCTGGAGGCGGACCAGAAAGCAGCCGCAGGAACACTTGGGAAGTCGTCGAGCGATTTCGCTTTTCGCACCATGGAAATGCCCCCGACGAAGCGCACGAAAGGCGGAGAGGTACGCATCGTTGATTCGAGCACGTTCAAGGCCTCAACTAACGTTGCGATGGCCATGGTCACGGTTCACCCGGGAGGGCTGCGGGAAACCCGGGAGGGCTGCGGGAACTGCACTGGCACCCCAACGCCGACGAATGGCAGTACTACATCGCTGGCAAGGGAAGAATGACGGTGGTGTCGACAGGTAACCGCGCGCGCACGATGGACTTTCAGGAGGGAGACGTAGGATACGTGGAAAAAACCCTGTTGCATTACATCGAGAATACAGGGAATACAGACCTGATCTTCCTGGAGATGTTCAAAAGCGGCTTCTATCAAGACCTGTCGCTCTCGGAGTGGTTGGCGCACACACCACCCGAGCTGGTGATGGCGCATCTCAATATCGACCGGGCGACGCTGGACGCAATACCGAGAGACGAGCTAGTGGTCGTGCCCGGTTAGCTGATGCGCGGGATTGGTGAGGGCAGTTAGGGCTGGGATTCACGGCCGAGAATCGCGCCGTTCGTCGTCGCGGATGAAGTTTTTGGCGAGGGACACCAACACCAGCGGGGGAGTCGTCGCCCGCTAAATGCAAACAGAAACACGGCCTGCCAATGGAATCCGCAGAATAGGCGATTAACAGTTCTGGTTTCGACTTCGGGCGAGCCGGCTGAGACGCGGGCGTCGGCCTGTTGGACGCGCTGTCATGCGTACAACAGGAAGGCCAGTCGCCGCAGGAATGGCGACGGCGCTAACGGCTTAAAAAACAACGAATTTGGTGTTCTTTTTCGCGGTGCTTCCCCGATTTCTTCCCCTCGTCTCTGGCATCCGTGTTGCTGTTCCATGCGGTGAACCGCAATGGCTACGCCTGCCTGCGCAGGCAGGATGTCACCGTTTCGCTATTGCGGCGCGACCGTTGTAACGCGTCCCCGCGACGCTTCGTCAACAGAGCTTTGATGCAACACGACAAGCCAGAACCCAAAGAATCGGCGTCCCGGGCTTCACGGGAACCCACCTTGCCTTCGCAAAGTTTCACTGACTCGCCTAAACGACGCCATCGGTGGGTTTGGGGTGCCGTTCTTCTCCTCTTCGCTCTGCTGTTTGTCGCTGTCCTTCGCCATCGTGAAACGGCCGCGGCAGGGGCTCAGACAGGCGGACGCCACATGATGACGGGGCCTGTGCCGGTGACGATCGCCACGGCGAAGCTGGGGAGCATTGGCGTTTATCTGGAAGCAATTGGCACCGTTACGCCCGTCTATACCGACTCGGTCACTGCTCAGGTGACCGGCCACATCACGGGCGTTCGCTACAACGAAGGACAGTTTGTACACAAGGGCGACCCGCTGATCGATCTCGATGCCCGGCCCTATGAAGCGCAACTGGAGCAGGCCCAGGGCACGCTGGAGCACGACCGACAGCTACTGGCCGAGGCGCAGATGGATCTGGAGCGCTACAAGGAGGCATGGTCGCGCAATGGCATTCCCCGTCAGACGCTGGAGGACCAAGAGAAAGTGGTGCTTCAGGATCAGGGCACGGTGAAGTATGACCAGGGCTCGGTGCATTACTACCAGGTCCAGATCGAGTACTGCCACATCACTTCGCCGATCAACGGACGTGTGGGGCTCCGCCTGGTGGACCCGGGGAACCTGGCCGTAGCCGACGGCACCACCACTCTCGTAGTGATTACGCAGACCCAGCCCATTACTGTGATTTTTACGCTGGCGGAAGACAACCTGGGAGAAGTGCTCGCCCAGATGGGTCACGGAAAGAAACTTCCCGTGGATGCTTGGGACCGGCAGATGCAGAAAAAAGTCGGCACCGGCCTACTCGGCACGGTAGATAACCAGATCGATATAAGCACGGGAACGGTAAGGCTGCGCGCCACCTTCGACAATCAGGATAATGCACTTTTCCCGAACCAGTTTGTGAACGCGCGTCTGCGGGTGAGAACCCTGCAGAAGCAGATTCTCATTCCGTCGTCCGCGGTGCAACACAATGGCGACGCGCCTTTCGTGTACCTGATTCAGAATGGCCAGGCGAAGATAGCCAACGTGAAGACGGGCGTCTCCGACGCGGGGATGATCGCTGTGGAAGGCATTCATGCGGGAGACGAAGTAGCCAACAGCAGTTTCGAGAAGCTGCAGGACGGCGCAAAAGTGGAGATTTCCACGATGCCATTGCCGTCCACCACGAGTGAGACCGGAGCGCCGTGAGTCCGTCCCGGCCATTTATTCTCCGGCCCGTGGCGACCTCGCTGCTGATGGCGGCAATTTTGCTCGCTGGCATCGTTGCCTTTAAGCAGTTGCCGGTTTCCGCGCTGCCCCAGGTCGACTACCCCACGATTCAGGCGCTCACGAAATATCCCGGCGCGAGCCCCGACGTGATGGCCAGCACGGTGACAGCGCCGCTGGAACGGCAGTTCGGCGAAATGCAGGGCCTCAACCAGATGACGTCGACGAGTGCCGGCGGCATCTCGGTCATCGTGTTGCAGTTCACGCTTTCCCTGAAGATGGATGCGGCAGAAGAAGAAGTGCAGGCGGCCATCAATGCCGCACAGAGTTACCTTCCCTCCGACCTGCCTACTCCGCCGGTCTACAGCAAAGTCAATCCGGCGGATGCTCCGATTTTGACCCTGGGGATCACGTCCGGCGCGATGCCCTTGTCGCAGGTGGAGGATCTGGTCGATACGCGGCTAGCGCCGAAAATCTCGCAGCTCAGCGGAGTTGGCCTGGTCAGTATAAGCGGTGGGCAGAAACCGGCCATCCGCATTCAGGTAAATCCGGTGGCGCTTTCGTCCTTCGGGATCAACATGGAGGATGTGCGCACGGCGCTGACTGAGACCAGCGTCAACTCGGCGAAAGGAAACTTCGATGGTCCGCGTCAGGATTATCAGATTGACGCGAACGACCAGATCACGGTAGCCGACGATTACAAAAATGTTCCGATTGCGTTCAAGAACAACGCACCCGTGTTAGTGAAGGACGTCGCCAACGTCGTCAGCGGCGTGGAAGACAACCGGCAGGCGGCGTGGATGAACGATAAAGCGGCGGTGATTCTGAACATCCAAAGGCAGCCCGGCGCGAATACGATCAGCGTGGTCAGGGGCATCCAAAAGCTGTTGCCGCAGCTTGAGGCGAATCTTCCGGCCTCTATCAGAATCACGACGCTCACCGACCTCACTACCAACATTCAGGCTTCCGTCGACGATGTTGAGTTTGAGCTAATGCTGACCGTCGGGCTGGTGGTGATGGTTATTTTCCTGTTTCTGCGCAGCTTCTACGCAACGATTATTCCGAGTGTAGCTGTCCCGCTTTCGCTGATTGGCACGTTTGGAGCGATGTACCTGTTGGGTTACAGCCTCGACAACCTGTCACTGATGGCGCTGACCATTTCCACGGGGTTTGTGGTTGACGACGCCATCGTGATGATCGAGAACATCTCCCGCTATCTGGAGGCAGGCGATTCACCCCTGCAAGCGGCTTTGAAAGGCGCGGAGCAGATCGGGTTCACCATCGTATCGCTGACCGTCTCGCTTATTGCCGTGCTGATTCCGCTGCTGTTCATGGGTGATGTCGTTGGCCGGCTGTTCCGGGAATTTGCGGTCACGCTTGCGGTCACCATTGTGATCTCCGCGGTTGTGTCGCTGACGCTCACGCCCATGATGTGCGCGCAGATCCTGCGCCACAGGCCGGAGGAGCAGCAGACGCATTTTTACCGCGCATCTGAGCACGCCTTCCATCGCATGATTGCGTTCTACGGGCGCACACTGAAATTCGTGCTCCGGCATCAGGGCGTCGCGCTTCTGGTTGCCGTTGCGACTCTGGCGCTTACCGTCTATTTGTATATCAGCATTCCCAAAGGCTTCTTCCCGGTTCAGGACACGGGCGTGATTCAGGGAATTTCACAGGCGCCGGAATCGGTTTCGTTTCCAGCGATGTCCCGAAAGCAGCAGCAACTGGCGAAGGTCATCCTCCAGGATCCCGCTGTAGAGAGCATCTCGTCATTTATCGGGGCTGACGGGACGAATACTACCCTTAACAGCGGACGCATATCGATCAATCTCAAGGCGCTCAGCGAGCGCGGTCTGAGCGCCACCGAAATTATCCGCCGGCTGAACGGGAGCCTGCAGCAAGTGCAGGGCATCAAGCTTTACATGCAGCCGGTGCAGGACATCACGGTTGACGACCGCGTTAGCCGCACACAGTTTCAGTACACGCTGGAGGATCCGGACAGCAACGAGCTGAATGAATGGACCAACAAATTTGTAGCGAAACTGAAACAGCTTAAGGATATTGAAGACGTTGCCACGGATCAGCAAACCAACGCGCGAGCGCTTTATCTCTCCCTCGATCGCGTCACCGCATCCAGGCTGGGGATTGCCGCATCGACGATAGACAACACGCTTTACGACGCCTATGGGCAGCGCGAGATCAACACCTTCTACACTCAGCTCAACCAATACCACGTGGTGCTGGAGACGCAGCCGGAGTGGCAACAGAATCCGGCAAATCTGCGCGACCTCTACATCCAGGCGAATGCATCGACTGGAACTTCCGGCACCAGCGCCGTCAACTCTTATTCTTCGTCGGCATCGATTTCCGCCGGATCGAACAGCATCACAACATCGGTGCTCTATACGCCGTCTTCCGCGACGCTTACTCCGCCAGCCAATGCGCTTTCCACAAACAACAGCACGATCTCGAACACCTCCACCAGTTCAACGGCAGCGAACGCGGTTCCGCTGAGCGCGTTCACGCGTCTCTCCACAAACACGGAGGCGCTTGCCGTCAATCACCAGGGACAGTTCCCATCGGTCACGGTTTCCTTCAATCTCGCGCCGAACGCTGCGCTTGGAAATGCCATCTCCGAAATCGACAAGGTGGCCAAGGAAATTCACTTCCCGGCCAGCCTGCAGGCCGATTTCCAGGGAACCGCCGCGTCTTTCAGAAATTCACTGTCGAATGAGGCGTTGCTGATTTTGGCCGCGCTGGTCACGGTCTACATCGTTCTCGGCGTGCTGTATGAGAGCTTTGTGGATCCGATCACTATTCTTTCCACGCTGCCGTCGGCGGGCGTGGGGGCCCTGCTGGCTCTGATCCTCTTTCGTCAGGACCTCAGCGTTATCGCGATTATCGGCATAATTCTGCTCATCGGGATTGTGAAGAAGAACGGCATCATGATCGTGGACTTCGCGCTGGAAGCCGAGCGTGTGCAGGGGAAGAGCTCGACTGACGCGATTTACGAAGCCAGCCTGCAGCGCTTTCGCCCAATCATGATGACCACCATGGCTGCATTGCTCGGCGGGCTTCCGCTGGCGCTGGGGCACGGGCTTGGCTCGGAATTGCGGCGCCCGCTGGGGATAGCAATGGTTGGAGGGCTGCTGCTCAGCCAGGTTCTGACCCTGTACACCACACCGGTTATCTATGTGTTTTTTGACCGGCTGGGACAGCGGTTCACGAGAAACAAAGCGAGCCAGCCGCCAATGAGCAATCCGCCGCTGCCGGCTTCGGAGCAGCCATGAATATCTCGGCCCCATTTATTCGGCGCCCCGTGACGACCACGTTGCTCACGGTAGCCGTGGCGATTGCCGGGGCCATTGCGTTTACGGTGTTGCCCGTGGCGCCGCTTCCGCAAGTAGATTTCCCCACAATTTCTGTGAGCGCCACACTGCCCGGCGCCAGCGCGGAAATCATGGCTTCCTCGGTAGCCACTCCGCTGGAGCGGCAGTTCGGGCACATTGCGGGCGTTACGGAAATGACGTCGTCCAGTTCGCTCGGCAATACTTCGGTTACTCTGCAATTCGATCTGAGCCGAGACATCGACGGCGCTGCTCACGATGTGGAAGCGGCAATCAACGCAGCGCGAACCTATCTTCCAACGAATCTTCCGCAGAATCCCTTTTACCGCAAGGTGAATCCGGCCGATGCGCCGATCCTGATCATAAGCCTCACATCAGCGACATACGATGTAACAAAGCTGTATGACCTGGCTTCGACGATCCTGCAGCAAAAACTCTCTCAGATTCAGGGGGTGGGCCAGGTGCTTGTCGGGGGAGGAGCGACACCTGCGGTGCGCGTGGAGGCAAACCCCACCAAACTGGAGAGTTATGGTCTCACGCTGTCGAACATTAAATCGACTCTCAGTCTTCAGAACTCGCTTGCGCCGCGCGGACAGATCATCAATGGCGCCACGACTGCCGATATCATCACCAACGATCAGATTTCGCACGCGGACGACTACAAGCCCTTGATTGTGGGCTATCACAATGGGACGGCGGTTCACCTCTCGGATGTGGCGAATGTTGTCGATTCGACGCAGGACCTGCGCACCGCCGGGTACACAGATGGCGTCAGGTCGGTCACCGTGCTGATTTTCCGTCAGCCCGGCGCGAATATCATCGATACGGTCGGCCGCATTCGCGCACAGTTGCCGTTTCTTCAGGCGGTTCTGCCTCAGGGCATCCACTTTACTGTCGTTCTCGACCGCACCACCACGATCCGCGCTTCCGTGCGCGATGTGGAGACGACGCTGATGGTCTCGATCTGCCTGGTCGTGGCGGTGGTCTTTATTTTTCTCAGGAGTCCGCGCGCCACGATGATTCCCAGCGTGGTCGTGCCGGTGTCACTCATTGGAACATTCGCGGTGATGTACCTGTTGGGGTTCAGCCTGGACAACCTGTCGTTGATGGCACTCACCATTTCGACTGGCTTCGTGGTGGACGATGCGATCGTGGTCATGGAAAACATCGCACGCCATTTGGAAAACGGCATGGAGCCATTCGCCGCGGCGCTAAAGGGTGCCAAGGAAATCGGCTTCACGGTATTTTCCATCAGCATATCGCTGATTGCCGTGTTCATTCCTATCCTGATGATGGGGGGGATTGTCGGCCGCCTCTTTAGGGAATTCGCAATCACTGTCTCGACAGCAATTCTTGTGTCGATGGTCATTTCGCTGACCACGACACCGGCGATGTGTGCCCATTTTCTGAAGGCGCGGAGCCCAGAAGAAACGCATAGCCGCGCATACCGGATCAGCGAAAAATTCTTCAGCGGCATGCTGAGGGTGTACCGGCATTCGCTTCTCTGGGCTCTGGACAATTCAGGGCTCATGCTCATCGTCCTCGCGCTTACCATCGCGCTGAATGTGGTGGTCATCGTCAAAATCCCCAAAGGCTTTTTCCCGCAACAGGACACCGGCGCGCTGACCGGCGGGGTACAAGGCCCCCAAGATGCATCCTTCACCTTCACTAACTATTCCATTTTGGAAATCGTGAAGGTTATCAAGGCCGATCCCGCGGTGGCATATGTGAATGCTTACACGGGTGGCGGCCGTGGCGCGACGAATGGCGGGTTCGTCTACATCGCGCTCAAGCCACTCAGCGAGCGCAAGGTGACTGCCATGCAGGTGATCGGCCGCCTTGGGCCCAAACTCAACGGACTTCCGATAGCATCAATCTTCTTTCAACCGGTGCAGGACATACGCATTGGAGGCCGCTCCAGCAACGCCCTGTATCAGTACACCATCCAGTCGGATAACATCCGACTGGATGGTGTACTGATACAGGGCGTTGCTGGAGCGGCCTCCAATGCGTATGTGGGAGCTTCTCACGTACGACCGCGTCACAGCGGCCCGCCTCGGACAGACCGCGCAGTCGCTCGATAACCTGCTTTACGCAGCGTTCGGTCAGTCTGAGGTCTCCGTGATTTACACGCCACTGAACCAGTACTACGTCGTGCTGGAAGTCGCGCCGCAATACTGGCAATCTCCAACGGGATTGAACCAGATATACATCAACCCGGGCGGATCGGCGACGTCAACCGGGGGCACGAGCCTAAGCACGATGGCGCCGCTCTCCGCGGTGACAACGCATCAGACCCGCACGACGCCGCTGCAGATTAATCACACAGGTCTGTTTCCCTCGGCCACTGTCTCGTTCAATCTGGCGCCCGGCATATCCATGAGCGATGCCACATTGGAGATTCAGCGGATGCAGCAGCGCCTTGGTCTGCCGTCGACTATTCAAGGGTTCTTTGCGGGCACTCTTCAGGCGTATCAGCAGTCGCTTGCCACGGAGCCGATACTCGTCGGCGCTGCGCTGGTGGCAGTCTATATTGTTTTGGGCATTTTGTATGAGAGCCTCGTTCATCCGCTAACCATCATCTCCACGTTGCCTTCGGCGAGCGTCGGCGCCATGCTTGCGCTCATGCTGTTTCACATGGATCTGAACGTGATCTCCATCATCGGCATCGTGCTGCTCATCGGCATCGTGAAGAAGAATGCAATCATGATGGTTGATTTTGCGCTGATGGCCGAGCGCCTCGAAGGCAAGAGCACATCCGACGCTATTGTCGAAGCCTGCATGCTGCGTTTCCGTCCGATTCTGATGACCACGATGGCCGCAATGTTCGGTGCATTGCCTCTGGCCTTCGGCACCGGAACCGGGTCGGAGTTGCGCCGTCCGTTGGGTATCACTATTGTTGGCGGTCTGCTGCTCAGCCAGCTGATTACGCTTTACACCACGCCGGTGGTTTACCTGGCGCTCGATCGCCTACGCCTTCGCATCCTTGGAAGGCATCGCGACACGTTTAACCCGCAAGCGGAGGGAGTTACTTGACGAGCAGCATAGTCTGCTAGCGAAAAGACGCGTATGACGGCCTTCCATCACAAACCGGCGTTTGCGGTCATCGCCGCGACGACATTACTCCTCTTTGAGGGATGTACGGTCGGACCGAAATACCGTCCGCCGACCCCGGCCGCTCCAGTCGCGCCGAACTATAAGGAATCCACGGTGAATTTCCAGGATGCCGAGGGCTGGAAGGTTGCCAGCCCGCAGGATGCCACGCTTCGCGGGAAGTGGTGGGAGATTTTCGACGACCCGGATCTGAACGCGCTGGAAGAAGAACTCGACATCAACAACCAGAACATCAAACAGTATTTTCAGAATTTCATGGAAGCCCGCGCGCTGATCGCCGAGGCACGTTCTCAGTACTGGCCAACGGTCACGGTCAGCCCTTCCTGGAGCCGATCACAATCGTCCGGTACCCTAACCAACTCGACGCAAGCCAATACCGGGCGAATCAGCACGTTCATGTCTTTCCCGATTGATGTGTCCTGGGCGCCCGACTTCTGGGGCAAGATCCGCAACCAGGTGCGCGAATACCAGTACGGTGCCCAGGTCAGCGCCGCCGATCTTGAAGTCGAGCGCCTGACCGAGCAGGTTAGTCTCGCCCAATACTATTTCGAGATCCGCGGTCAGGATGCTTTGCAGAAGATTCTCAACGACACCGTGGCCGCTGATCAAAAGGCTCTCGATCTGACGCAGGGGCTCTATGACACTGGCGTCGACGACTACATTTCCGTCGTTCAGGCCCGAACGACGCTCCAGAGTGTACAGGCTACGGCCATCAATTTGGGCGTCGCGCGCGCACAATACGAACATGCCATCGCTGTTCTCCTCGGCAAGCTGGCCACGGATTTTTCCCTTCCCGTGAAACCTATTCTGACTGCGCCACCGCCAATTCCTGTCGGCGTCCCCGCGCAATTGCTGGAGCGCCGGCCAGATGTCGCCGCAGCCGAGCGCACCCTTGCCGAAGCCAATGCCATCATCGGGATCGGCTACGGCGCGTTCTTCCCGAGTGTCACGCTCTCGGCCAGTGGAGGCTTCGAAAGCTCCTCGTTCCAGAACTGGTTTACCTGGCCCAGCCGCTTCTGGTCCATCGGGCCCTCGATCTCGCAAACCGTCTTTAATGGCGGACTCTATCGTGCCGAGCTCCATCAATACACTGCCACCTATAATGCCGATCTGGCGGCTTACCGTCAGACCGCCCTCACGGCCTTCCAGCAGGTCGAGGATTATCTCGCCGCGGTCCGCATTTATTCGGAAGAGATTCAGCGCGAACAGGAAGCGGTAAAGTCCGCGGAGGAGTATCTAAACCTGGAGATGGGGCGTTATGAGACTGGGGTCGATCCTTACCTCTATGTCATCACCGCGCAAACCACGATTCTTTCCGATCAGGAGACACTGGCGACGCTGCAAATCGAACAGATGGTAGCAGCAGTCGATCTGATCGAGGCGCTTGGCGGGGGCTGGGATCGCTCGCAACTCCCCACTGCTTCGCAGGTCTCAAAGAAACCATCACCGCGGGACTACAAGCTACAGCATTAGTGGTATCGCTGCTTCTGAGCGGCCAAGAAAAACTAGGAGTGTATGGCGGAGAGGGGGGGATTGAAACCTCCGTAGGTGAGAGGGAGGTGAAGGGTTGGTGAGCGTTGGTATGTCTCTTGTTTTCAACGCGCAATTTTCATTTTCTCCAATCGCCAGATTCTAACGGGGGTTCCAATACCCTCAAATCAGTTAAAATTAGTAGCAAGTAGAGTCACGAATTACCGCGTTCCTGGGTGGCTTCCAGACCCCCGTTCCGTCTAGCGTTTTGATCAATGATGGTTTCTGAATCTGAGGTTCCGCCCGTCCATGACGGCGGTTGCTAATTTTCCCTGCCCTGTTCGTACTCACAACGCTTCATTTGTTTTGAATCACTTAGAGTGCTGTCAGTTGCACAGAAGCACCCCACTTGCAGAGTCTTGTGCACCAAGTGTGCACCAAATAGCCTCCCGAAAGAGAGCCCCGAGCAGTCCCACAACTGACTACCTCCGTGATAGCCCGTAATCCGTCTATCATCGATACTAGCCCGGAGATCACTTCACACAAGCCGACTAGAACGCAGCCGCCCGGCGGCGGACGCTTCGCGTGAGGTAACTCAGCAGTGATTGCCTATCGGTAGAGATAAATTTGGGTCACAGGAGGTGTACCCGTGACCCATCTCAGAAAAATGATGCTGGAGGAACTCCAGCGTCGTAATTACGCTGAAACTACCATAAGCAGTTACATCCGTATAGTGGAAGATTTC
>WNFJ01214150.1_pt4 | contig 19252 bp, 21 predicted proteins | sample 5400461 | NCBI WGS metagenome assembly WNFJ01 (sample SAMN13153349, study PRJNA577476) | soil metagenome | isolation source: 115 cm saprolite on Douglas fir-dominated hillslope | place: USA:California | collected 2013-09-17
GCCGGCCAGCGGCCGGCGGAACAGCCGGCGAGCCGCCGGCGTTACAATCGCTTTCGTGCGCGCTGGTTGGAACGAATACTTCATGGGCATTGCCCATCAAGCTGCCACGCGATCGACGTGTCAACGGAAACACGTCGGCGCGGTGATCGTCCGCGATCGGACGGTGCTTTCGACGGGCTACAACGGATCCATCCGCGGATTGCCGCACTGCGATGAAATCGGCTGCGTCATGGAAGACGGCCACTGCATCACCACTGTCCATGCTGAGGCCAATGCGATTCTGCAGGCGGCGAAAAATGGTGTCGGCGTCGACGGCGGCGAGCTCTACACGACTGCATCGCCGTGCTGGAACTGCTTCAAGCTGATCGCGAACTCCGGCATCCGCAAGATCTACTACGGCGAGTTCTATCGCGACGAGCGCGCGCGCGAAGTCGCAAATCAGGTCGGGATCGAATTGGTGGATCTGCGCATGCCGGCACCCGTCGGTGCTTAGTGCTGATCCTCGCGGCAGACACGTCGCTCCCGATCCTTTCCGTCGCCCTCGTGAAAGATGCGCAACTCCTCGGCGCCACGGCAGTGGAAGGACGCAGCTCGCGCAATGAGAAGCTTCTTCCCGCCATCGACTGGCTGCTGACCGAGGCCGGAACGGATCGGAAGGATGTCGATGTTTTCGCAGTCACGCGCGGGCCGGGATCATTCACCGGCGTGCGGATCGGACTCGCGACGATGCAGGGCATGGCGCTCGCGCTCGGAAAGCCGGTGTGCGCGATGTCGACGCATGAGGCCATCGCCTCTGATCGCGGCCGATGGGTGATCGTCGATGATGCCGGCCGCGGCGAGTTTTACGTTTCGATATTCGAGGAAGGCCAGGAGATCGTGCCGCCGCGGCTCGCTCGGGCGGAAGAGCTCGGCGAGTTCGAAGGCCAGCGGCTCGCGGTCGCGGCGGTCCTGCAGCAGCGGAACGGGCGCGCGGAAAGGATCATCGCCGGCGGCGGTCTCAGCGCGTACAGCGACATCACGCCGATCTATGTGCGTCTTGCGGAGGCCGAGGTCAAGCTGCGACAGAAATGAAGGATCTCGAGATCGGCGAAGCCCGCATGGGTGACCTCGAGGCGATTCACCGCCTCGAAGTGAGCTCCTTCCCTGCGCCTTGGCGCCGCGATTTCTTCGAGAGCGAGCTTCGCGGCGACTCGCGATTCCATCTCGTCGCGCGGCGCAGCGGTTTGCTAGTCGGCTATCTGTTCGCGATGTGGTTCTTCGACGAGATGCACATCAACAAGATCGCGGTCGCGGAATCCGAACGGCGAAAGGGAATCGCCGACGCGCTCATGGATCGCTGCCTCGCGTTCGCGCGCGCGAATGGCGTAACGACCATCTCGCTGGAAGTGCGGCAATCCAATCGCGGAGCGCAGGCCTTCTACGAGCATCTCGACTTCGAAGCGACGTACGTCCGTCCCCGCTACTACCCGGATGGCGAGGCGGCGGTCGTGATGGTGCGGCAACTGGAATAAAAAAATCAGACTTCCTCGCGAATCGCAGCGATCGGATCGAGCCGTGATGCCGCGCGCGCCGGATACCACGTCGCGAAGATGGAGAGCGCGATGGCGACCACATTCACGTATGCGACGTCATCGCGTTCGACACTGAACGGCAGATAGCTGATGAAGTAGATGTCGCTCGGCAGCGGCACGAGGTGATAGTGGTTGGCGGCCCACGCGAAGCCGAGTCCGAAGATGTTGCCGACGATCGTGCCGGTGATTCCGATCAGCAGCCCGACCGCGAGAAAAATCGTGAGGATCGTCTTCTCGGTCGCGCCCAACGTGCGCAGGACGCCGACGCCCGGCCGCTTCTCGAGAATCAGCATCGAAAGCGACGAGATCAGATTCAACGCCGCGACGAAGATGATCAGCGAGATGGTCGCGAACATCACGACTTTTTCGAGACGCAAGGCGAGGAACAGCGGGCGATTGATCTCCTTCCACGTCTTGACCTGAACGTTCGGGAACTTGCCGGCGAGCTGTTTCTGAATCGACTCCGCCTCGGCGGCATCGCCGTGCATCTCGATCGACGTCGGCCCATGCGTTCCGAACAGCCGCTCCATCTCCGACATATCCAATATCGCCTCGTTCGCGCGATCTTCGGTGGCCACGGCGAGGATCTGCCCGATCTTGTAGCGCTTGACGATCGGCACGGGACCGAATGGCGTGAGTCGCGTGCGCGGCGCGACGATGGTGATCGATTCGCCGAGGGTGAGGCCGAGGCCTGCGGCGGCATCGCGGGAGATGCTGATCGAACCCGGCGGTTGAGCGTTCGGCGACGATCGCAATCGCACAGGACGGCCGCGCCGCTCTTCCTGGTGCGATGCCGCTCACGATTGGCCGGACATCGCGCACTCCGAGGCCACGCGCTTCGGCCTCGATTGCGTCCGGGTTGTCGATGGTGTTCTTGCCGATCGGCTCGATCAGCAATTGCGGACTCGACGCGATGAGACGCGCCTTGATCTGTCCCTGCAATCCCGATAGCAGCGCGAGCGAGATCAGGAGCGTCGCGACTCCAACCGCCAGGCCTAACATCGAGATCAGCGACAGGAACGCGGTGTGCGCCTGCTTGCGGGCAGCCCACAGATAACGGCGCGCGATATGGAGTTCGATCATCGGGGGCGCATCAATGGAAAGAGAATCACGTCGCGTATCGTCGGCGAATCGGTGACGATCATCGTCAGTCGATCGATTCCGATGCCCTCGCCGGCGGTCGGCGGGAGTCCGTACTCGAGCGCGCGGACGTAATCCTCATCCACCTGATGCGTTTCCTCGTCGCCGCGCTCGCGCTCCGACAGCTGCTGCTGAAATCGACGCGCCTGCTCGTCGGGATCGTTCAGCTCGGAGAATGCATTCGCGATCTCCATGCCGCCGATGTACAACTCGAACCGTTCGACGTAGCGCGGATCGTCGCGGCGCTGCTTCGAGAGGGGCGAGACCTCGACTGGGAAATCCGTGATGAATGTCGGGTTGATCAAATGCTCCTCGGCCACTGACTCGAACAGTTCCGCGAGGAGTTTTCCTTCGTTCATCGATGCGATTTCCTGCACCGGCGTTCCCGCCGGTGGCTCGGTGCCGTCAGCCGCCACCGGACGATGCTCGCCGAAGCGGCGGACGAGCTGCACTAACTTTTCGCGATCGCCGAGGTCGTTGACGTCGATTGCGCCTTTGGAGAAATGCGCGATTGCTTCCTTCATTGTGTAACGCGCGAACGGCCGCTTGAAACTGATCTCCGCGCCGCGCCACGTTACCGTCTCGGTGCCCTTCACCTCGCGCACCAACCCGTTCAATAGATCCTCGGTCAGCTCGATGAGGTCCTTGTAATCGGCGTACGCCCAGTAGAACTCGAGCATCGTGAATTCAGGATTCCAGCGATAGCCGATGCCCTCGTTGCGAAAATTGCGATTGATCTCGTAGACGCGCGACATTCCGCCGACGATGAGGCGCTTGAGATACAGCTCCGGCGCGACGCGCATGTAGAGATCGATGTCGAGCGCGTTGTGATGCGTCACGAACGGGCGAGCGGCCGCGCCACCTGCGATCGGCTGCATCATCGGAGTCTCAACCTCGATGAAATTATGTTGATCAAAATAGTTACGGATATATCGTACTATCCTTGCGCGGGTCTCGAATGTCTGCTTCACATCGTCATTGACGATCAGATCGACGTACCGCTGACGGTACCGTTGTTCGACATCGGTCAGCCCATGCCATTTGCCGGGTAGCGGACGGAGCGCCTTCGCGAGAAATCCGAGGCGCTGCGCTTTTACGGAGAGTTCGTTGGTCTTCGTGCGGAAGAGCGTTCCTTCGACCGACACCCAATCGCCGGCGTCGAGGTTTTGATAGAGCGACCACTCGCGTTCGCTGAGCGTGTCTTTGCGCCAATAAGCCTGAATGCGCGCTGTCTTTTCGGAGAGGACGAGAAACGCAGTCTTTCCGAATTCGCGACTTGCCATGATACGGCCGGCGATTTTGACGTGCGGCTTCTCACTCTCCAGGTCCGCACCCGACTTGCCGCCGTACTTTGCGACGACTTCCGGGATGCTGTGATCGACGTCGGCCTTGGTCGGATACGGATCGAATCCAAGCTCGACGATGCGCGCGAGTTTCTCGCGGCGAACACGGATCAGTTCGGATTCGGGGACTTCTTCCAGCTCATCGGCCAAAGCGCGGGGATTCTACCTTTGGAGTGCGGCGGCTTGCCGCCGCTTTTGAAGGCGCTGGCAAGCCAGCGCACTCCAAAGGCTACAGCGGCGGCTTTGGCGGCGGTGGCTGCTGTGCCGGATTCGTCAATGGTGCTGCCGGCGTAACGATCGCGTTCGCCTGCACGTATCCCTGCGGCGTCGGTTGGAATGTCGTGCTCTCGCGAGCGTGCTCGTTCGGATAAGCGCGCAGGAGCGCGAGATCGACCAGCTTCGTATCGAGGATGCGCGGATTCACGCGCACATCAAGCAGCGCACGGTTGATGCTGAAGGCCTTCGCGTAATAGGCGATCGCCGCGTCGGTGTTGTGCTTCTGCTCCTCAATCAGCCCGAGCTGAAACAGCGCCTCGGAGAAGCCTTTGCGGTAGGAGACCGCTCGGTGATACGCGAAGCTGGCGCCCGTGTAATCGTCGCGCGCCTGTCGGACGAGGCCGAGGTTGTACCAGGCGGGGTAGAAGTGAGGGTCGGCGTTCACGGCGCGCTCGAATTCCACCTCGGCGTCTTTCGGAAATCCTTTTTGGCGCAGCAGTTGTCCCATCCGATTGTGCAAGGCCGCCGACCGCGGATTGGCGCGCAGCGCGATGATCGTTTGCTGGATCTGCGCATCGAGCGGATTTTTCGGATCGAGGAACTGCTCGATGAACAACCGCTTGCCGTAAGGATTCTCGTTCTTGTTGTGATGGAAAGCGGCGCATCCGAAGAGCATCACGACCGCCGCGGCCACGAGCAGGGTTCGCTTCATCATCATTCCTGGATCGGTTTCGCTTTCAATTTCACTTTTCCGTCGACGACATCGACGCGGAAGCCGACGACATCGACGTTGTAGCGCTCGCGCACCGTTTCGCTCTGCTTCTCGACCATCGAGCGAAGCTGCTCGAACGTCACGTTGGGTGCCTTGCCGAGCTTCTGGTGTTCTTTTTCAATTTGAGAGTACAAGTCGCGGATCGCTTCGCCGTTGGCTCCCGGCACTAACTTTACATACGAATCGGAGTTGCTCGACGTTACGCGCGGGGCGGTCGGGCGGGGCGGGGGAGGCGGCGCGGTGGGCTCGTCGAGCGCGGCCTTGCGGCGGCGAAAATCGAGCGGACCTTCTTCGCGCTCGCGCATCTTACGGCCCCACAGCTCGCGGTACTGGTTGAAGCGGCTGAGGAGCTGGTTGTAGCGGAAGCGCCGCGCGTTCTCGCGCATCTTCTGCTTGCCGATCTCGTGGATGGAGATCTCGACGAGGTGCCGCTCGTGCTGCGGCGGCATTTTGGTGATCCCGGCAAAGAACTGGTCGTACTTGTTCTTCACCTTTCGGATGTCTTCCTCGAGCCTGTCGAGCTCTTCGTCCTGTCTGATCACGGCCAACGAATACAATACGCGCATCTGCGAGATTCCTCATCCCTTCGAAGCATCCCGTCCGTGGAGCGGATCCTCTCCGGCGGCGCCTTCGCGCCGCTGATTGCCGAGTTCGGGCGCGGCAGAGTCAAAGACGGATTGACGGCCTGGCTGGACGGCTTGCGCGCGGCCGCCGGCTCTTTCGATGAGCGAGCGGCGGCCGGGGCCGTGCGCACCTCGCTGCAGACCGCGATGGCGTCGACTCTGCGCCGGGTCATCAACGCTTCGGGCGTCATCATCCACACGAACCTTGGCCGTGCTCCGATCGACGCCGATTTATGGGCGCGTGCCGGCGAGATCACGAAGGGCTATTCGAATCTCGAATTCGATCTCGACGCCGGCGAGCGCGGAGCACGCGATCAGCATCTCGAATCGATCTGCCGGATGCTCTTCGATTGCGAAGCGGCCGTGCTGACCAACAACAATGCCGCCGCGACGCTGCTGCTTCTTGGCGTCGTCGCACCGAAACGCGAAGTGCTGGTCTCGCGGGGAGAGCTGGTGGAAATCGGCGGATCGTTTCGCGTTCCCGATGTCATTCAGCAGGGCGGCGCGAAGCTGCACGAAGTTGGAACGACGAACCGGACGCGCGCGCGCGATTACGCGTCGGCCGCCACGAAGAAGACCGCCGCCATCCTTCGCGTCAACCGATCGAACTTCGACATCGTCGGCTTCACGGAGACGCCATCGATCGAAGAACTGGTGGACGTCGCGCGATCAAAAAAATTGCCGCTGCTATATGACGAAGGAAGCGGCCGCGTGGTCGACGTCTCGAAATACGGTTTCCGGCGGCGCGACACCATCCGCGAGCTGATCGCGAAGGGCGTGGACGTCATCACGTGCTCGACCGACAAACTCATCGGGGCCACCCAAGGTGGACTGATCCTCGGGCGTGCCGGGATCATCGAGAAGATTCGAAAACATCCGCTGATGCGAGCGTTGCGCGCCGGAAAAGAGAGCTACGCGGTGATCGCCGAGACGCTCCGCGCATTCGCGACCGATCGGCACGAACAAGACGTCGCGATCTATCGCATGCTCGCGATGCCGATCGATGTGCTGCGCTCGCAGGCGGGGTCGATCGTGCGCGGCACGCGCTGCCGCGTCACCGAAAGTCAATGCGCCCTCGGCGGCGGCACGACGCCGACGGAGACGATTCCGTCGATCGCGATCGAGGTGCCGGGAAAAGCGAGCGAGCTCGCCGCGCGCTTCCTGCGCAACGATCCTCCCATCGTCGGCCGCATCGAGAAGGATCGCTTCACACTGGAGGTGCGGACGCTGCTGAATGCGGATCGGCCCGTTGTGGCGGCTGCTGTCCGTACAGCATCCGGCTGATCTGCGCTCGCGACTCTTCCAGCAATCGACCTTTGTCGCGCACCGTCAGACCTTCTGTCGGAATCGGCGTGCCGACGCGAACGGTGACCGGTCCCGGTGTCACGCGTTTCGCGCCGGCGCGAAAGACGTCGTACGTCCCGATGATCGCGACTGGAAGAATCGGCAGGCCCGAGCGCAGCGCCAGCAAGAATCCACCGCGCTGAAAAGGACGCATGGCACGCTCGCGCGATCGGCCCTCTTCCGGAAATACCACGACGGTGTTTCCTTTGCGAATGCGATCGACGGCCATCTCGAATGACTTGACGGCCGTCCGCCGATCCTTTCGATCGATCGGGATGAATCCCGCCCGCCCGATCGCCCAACCGAAAATCGGAATCTTGAACAGGCTGATCTTCGCCATGAACCGGATCGGCTGCGGAATCGCCGCGAAGACGCACGGGATATCGTAATAGCTGGAGTGGTTCGCAATCAGGATGTATCGCTGCTTCCGATCGATGATCTCCGTGCCTTCGACGCGCAGGTCAACTCCGGCGCCGCGAAGGATCGAATTGGCCCACAGCCGGGTGATGCCGTCGATCAACCTCGAGTTCGACTTGACGACCGCGACTACGATGGTCGCCAGAGACAAGGGAATCGTCACTATGACGGCGGTGAACCCAGCCCAGATCGTCCGGAGCATCCGGGAATCATAGGACTGCTAGAATGTCGGCGACTGCAAATAAGGAGTTTACGGTGTCCGACACTCTAACAGCGACCGCGGTCCTCGACGAAGTAAGCGGGGGCGGAACGCCGGTCATCAACGATTTGACGATTCACGTCGCGACTGTGAACGGATCGGGTTCGCAGTCGTCGAACAACGTCCTGATGCGCTCGATTTTCCAAATGGGCGTTCCGGTCAGCGGCAAGAACATGTTCCCGTCGAACATCGCCGGGCTGCCGACGTGGTTCACGATCCGCGCGAACAAAGACGGCTGGATCGCGCGGAAAAAGGAAGTCGACCTGATGGTCTGCATGAATGCGCAGACCGCGCGCGAAGACGTCGAAGCCCTTCCATCGGGCGCGCTGTGCATCTATGACGCGCCGCTCAACTGCAAATCGATTCGGAAAGACATCGAGTTTTATGAAGTGCCATTCGCGAAGCTGGCCACCGAGCTATCCTCAGATTCGCGCCTTCGCAAGCTGCTGACGAACATGATTTACGTCGGTATCATCGCGGAGCTCATCGGCATCGAGCGCCAGGAAATCATCGTGGCGCTCAATAAACAGTTCAAAGGAAAACAGAAGGCCATCGATCCGAACGTGGCATCGATCGACAAGGGGATGGAATTCGCGCGCGCGAATCTGCCGAAGCAGAACAAGTGGCGGATTGAGCGGATGAACAAGACCGCCGGGAAAATCATCATCGATGGCAACGCCGCCGCTGCCATCGGATCGATGTTCGGCGGCGTGACGGTCGTGACGTGGTATCCGATCACGCCGTCGTCTTCGCTGTGCGAGTCGCTCATCGATTACATGAAGCAGCATCGCGTCGGCCCGGATGGCAAAGCGACCTTCGCGATCGTGCAGGCTGAAGACGAGCTGGCCGCGATCGGAATGGTGTTAGGCGCCGGCTGGGCGGGCGCGCGATCGTTGACTTCCACGGCCGGCCCGGGCATCTCACTCATGTCCGAATTCGCCGGGCTCGGATATTTCGCCGAGATCCCCGGCGTGATCTGGGACATCCAGCGCGTTGGTCCATCGACCGGCCTGCCGACGCGCACCGCGCAAGGCGACATCCTTCAGGTTTTGTTTCTCTCTCACGGCGACACACAGCACATCGCGCTGATCCCGGCGAGCGTTGCCGAGTGCTTCGAATTTGCCGGCGAAGCGCTCGATCTGGCCGAGATTTTCCAAACCCCCATCTTCGTCCTCTCCGACCTCGACCTCGGCATGAACAACTGGATGTCCGATCCCTTCAAGTATCCCGAGAAGCCGTATCGCCGCGGAAAGGTGCTCACGAAGGAGAAGCTGGAAGAGTTAGGCGGGAAATGGGGCCGCTACCTCGACATCGACAACGATGGGATTCCGTGGCGATCGATTCCCGGCACCGATACGCCGTCGTATTTCACGCGCGGCTCGGGTCACGACGCGTACGCGCGGTACTCCGAGCGGCCGGAGGATTACAAAGCGACCGTCGATCGTCTGGCGAAGAAATTTGAAACCGCCCGGAAATACGTCCCCGCGCCGATCGTCGACCGGCAGCCACGCGCGAAGATCGGCTTCATCGCGTATGGCACCACCGACTTTCCGCTGCAGGAGTCGCGGCACCAGCTCAGCAGCGAGCGCGACATCGAGACCAGTTACTTGCGCCTGCGTGCGTTGCCCTTCACGCAGGAGTTGAAGGCCTTCGTCGCCAACCACGAGCGCGTCTATGTCGTGGAGCAGAATCGCGACGGACAGATGGGCGATCTGATTCGCCTGGAAGTCGGCGAAGATCAGAAGAAGATTCGAAAAATCCTGCACTACACCGGCCTGCCGTGCGACGCGCGATCGATCACCGATGCGGTGCTGCGCATGGAAGGAAATCGCGACGAGAAGATCGTGCGGATCGGCATCGATAAGCGGGTGGAAACGAAAGCTGTGTCGGAGGACTGATGGCTGACAGCACTTTGAAGATTGGGACCGAGGCTCCTAAAGAGAATCGGATCGGACTAAAGGCGACCGACTATTCGGGCGGAAAGTCGACGCTGTGCGCGGGATGCGGCCACGACGCGATCAGCAATCAGATCATTCGCGCTTTCTACGAGATGAGCGTGAAGCCGGAAAACGTCGCGAAGTTCTCCGGCATCGGATGCTCCTCGAAGACGCCTGCCTACTTCCTCGGCCGTTCGCACGGCTTCAACGCCGTTCATGGCCGGATGCCGGCCGTTGCAACCGGCGCCGCTCTGGCCAACCACACCATGGTCGGCATCGGCGTTTCCGGCGACGGCGACACCGCTTCCATCGGACTCGGTCAGTTCATGCACCTCGTCCGACGCAACATTCCGTTGATCTACATCATCGAGAACAACGGCGTGTACGGATTGACGAAGGGACAATTTTCCGCGACAGCCGACGAGGGCTCGAAGCTGAAGACCGGCGTCATCAACGATCTGCACCCGATGGATCTTTGTGCCCTGGCAGTGCAACTCGGGTGCGGCTACGTCGCGCGCGGATTCGCCGGCGATCCGAAGCAGATGATCAACATCCTGAAAGGCGCGCTCGCGCACGACGGCCTCTCGGTCATCGACGTGATCTCCCCCTGCACGACTTTCAACAACCATGAGGGTTCGACCAAAGGCTATACCTACTCCAAAGAGCACGACGAGCTTCTCCATCAGATCGGATTCGTGCAGTCCTACGAGCAGATCGAAGTCGACTACGCGCCGGGCGAAGTGCGCGAGGTGACGATGCACGACGGCTCGCGCATCATCCTGAAGAAGCTCGAAGAAGACTACGATCCATCCGACGTCGTGCAAGCTCTGCAGCGATTGCACAAGGCGACGGAAGCGGGAGCGATGCTGACCGGTCTGGTCTACCTGCGGCCCGAGAAGAAGAGCTTCATCCGTCTGCTGAACATGAGCGAGCGCCCGCTCTTCGAACTTGGTGAGGCTGAGACGCGCCCGCCGCGCGAGGCGCTCGATAAGATCATGCAAGACCTGATGTAGGGGCGCAGCGCGCCCCTACGATCGATTTACCGATTCAGACTGCGATAGAGCCGCGCTCGTGTGCGCATGTGCCACTGATGCAGTCGCTGGAACATCCCTGCTACTCCGTGATGCCGCGGCGCATTCTCCGCGCTGTTCACTACGACGACGTGCCGTGAGCTCGGCAGCGGCGGAAGAGCGTGCGCATTGACGTCAACCACCTTCACATCGCGACGATGGTGCGTCGCAGCGTAAGTCGGCATGGTGAGGCAGAGGCTAAGGAGTCCGATCTGGAGTGACTTGGACATATAGAACCTCCACCTCAAAATATTGCAACGCCCGCGCCTGTGCTAAGTGGCTTATAGTCAATAAGATCGCATGCCATGACCGCAAACGCGGCCCCTTTCTTGCTCTGTCTGGTAAGCATGGCGAACGACGAAAAAGGGGCCACTGAGGCCGAGGTAGAAAAGATCGATGCGATCCGCGGTTCGGAAGCTCTCGGCTACGAGGGCGCGGGGCGGGAGGAGCACAGCGGCGAAAATTCGCCGGCCGAGCCTGATGACCTTCGCGACGAGCTGGCGGACAACCGGCCGGAAGATTTGAAGTAACTAACGCTTCTTGCCCATGAGATCCGCGAGGCGGCTTTTGGCCTCGGGATTGTCCTTGTTGATCTTGAGCACGTCCTCGTAGCACGACTGTGCCCGCGACGCCAGGCCCTCGCTCTTGTAAAGATCGCCGAGCGATATCAGCGCGTCGACGTTGTTCGGGTTGAGAGACAGCGCTTTCTGGTAGCTCTCAGCAGCTTCGCGGCGCCATTTCGGATTCCGCTCCTGGCACTGTCCAAGGAGATACCACGCCTCGGGGTGGTCGGGAGCGAATTCGACCGCCTGCCGAAGAAGCACAATCGCGCCGTAATAGTCGCCGGTGATGCTGAGATCGCGCGCCTTCGTGAAATTCTGCTCCGCGATCACGCGCTGGGTGAGGCGCTTCTGCAACTCGCCGGGAAGGTGTCCCGAATCCTGCTGCATCAGTTTGTCGTAAGCCTGGCGGCGAACGGCATCCTTCAGCACGAGTGTGGCGTCATCGATCCGCCGAACGATTGCCTGCACGGCATCGCGAACGATCGGTGGAAACGTGTTTATGTCGTACTGCTTTCTCTTTTCCTCGGACGCGGTGATGATCTGGGCGCGGCTTGCGGCGCGCGGCACGTCCAGCACCTGGTAGTGATCGAGCGATGGCAACTGTCGCGAGAAGCCGACCGCGCGCAGCGATCGCTGATCGCTCGATCCGATCGCGGCCAGCATTTCGAGGTCGCGCTGCATGTCATCCAAATTTCTTTCCGGGGCGGATGCGGTCGTGGGATCGACGATTGCGTAAAGGCCGAGGGTCATCATCGCGATGACGACTTTGGCGGCCGTCACCGATTCGGTGGAGAACTGTTTCAGAAATGCCTCGATCGTCAGCCGCTCGCGCAGCGACTCGGTGATACGCCGCTCCGACTCGGTCAGCGGGATCGAGTCGGGGCTGAAGCGCGCGTCGCGCGCCGGCGCAATTTCACGTTTCAAGTCGCCGAGCGAACGACGCAAAACGAGACCGTTCGTGATCGACCGGACGCCCTCCAGAACGAGCGCCGCGGTCGAGAGCAGGAAGACGCGCTTCTCCGGCGAGAGCGCGGCGTCTTCAGTGAAAGCCGCCGTCCCTTCATCGAGAGCAAAAAGCGGGACGAATTGCGCAGTCAACCATTCGCGCAAAAGGGTTTGGCGCCACGAGAGCTCGGCCAGCCCGGCCTCATGAAACTTCGCGACCGATTCGGTCGGATCGTCGGCGACCACTTCGATCGCCCGGTCTGCAGCGATGACGCCGCGCCGCACGAGAAAGTCGCTCAGCGAATCCTCCGGCGCCGACGATGTGATGAGCCCGAGCTCGCCCTGCGACCAGTACAGGACCTTGCGCAGCGGCGATCGAATGACCGTCAGATTTCCGGTTCGACGCTGCTGCAGAAGTTCGCCGACGATCACTGCAAACGGCGTGATTTCGATTCGTTCCAGGCTCACGGGCAGTTGTTCCTATCGTTCTGCTTTTAACACAGTTCCGCTCTGTCCGACGTCGACTGGCACGAAACGGGCTGCGATCCATCACGTCATATAGGTGCAATGCCGTCCACCTTCCCGATGTTCCGAATTTCCGAGTGATACCATGCGATCAATGAAGAAGTTCCTCCTCATCCTCTCGCTCGCGTGTGTTTTCAGCGCGACGGCGGTGGCGCAGGAGTTTTCAGAAGATCCCTACGAATTCATCCTTGCCAAGCTCGCGGCTCAGGATGGCCGATACGACGAAGCGATCTCGCGCATCGACAAAGTCGTGGTGCGCAACCCCGGAAATCCCGTCCTGCAGTTCGAGCGCGCGATGATCCTCATCGACGCGTCGCGTCCCGATGCCGCTGAATCTGCCCTTCGCAATGTCACCACCTCCCGCCCTGACTTCTACGACGCCCAGCGCGTACTGGGGCGCCTCCTTCTCGATCGCGCCGGCAGCGACCGCGCCAAAATCGACGAAGCGCTCTCGCATCTGCAATCCGCGTTCAAGATCAATCAGGATGACATCGGCACCGGCATGGCCGTCGCGCAGATTCTGCTGTCGACCGGTCGAACGGCCGACGCCGAGAAAACTCTGGCGACGCTGCTCGAACGCGCACCCGATCAGCGGACGCTCAACTACACCTATGCCCAGGTTCTCACCAAACTCGGACGCGGGGATGAATCGCGTCAGTATCTCGAGCGCGCGGTCCAGGTCGATCCGACATTCGGTCCTGCGATCCTCCAGCTGATCGACATCTATCAGAAAGAAAACGAGTGGCAGAAGGCTGCCGATCTGATGCAGCCGCTCATCAACGACGATCCGATGAACCTCGACCTGCAGCGGCAGCAGGCGTTCTATTACCTACGCGCCGGCCTGCCGGAAAAAGCTCGCTCGGCATTCAAGTCGCTCCTGGAAGCGGATCCGAAGGACACGCGCTCGCAGTTCTATCTCGCCGAGGCGCTCAACGATCTCGAGCAGTACGAGGAAGCCGACAAGATTTATCGAGCGCTCCTCGCGAAATCACCCGCCGATCCCGACGTGCTCGCGAGCTACGGGCTCAGTCAAACCGGGCAGCGGAAGTATGACGACGCCGCCAAGACTTTCCGTCTGCTGCTGGCCGTCAACGATCTTCCCGACAATCTGCAGGTCCTCGCGAAAACGCAATTGGCGTACATCGATCTGCAGAAAGGCAATTACGAGGAAGCGCTCAACGGCGCGCGATCGATTCTCATCTTCCGCGACAAACCGAACGCGCAGGCGGTCAACATCGCGCTCGACGCATTGAAGCGGCAGAAGCGATATTCCGATGCCATTGCGCTGTTGCAGCCGCTGGTCGATAACTACGCCGCCGATCCGTTCGTCAACGCGCGCTATGTCGAGATGCTCGTGCGCGCGGGCGCGACCGATCGCGCGAAACTGGCAGCGACGACGCAAGCGAAGTTCGGCACGAAGAACACTCTCGCGACGTCCGAGGCTTACGTCCAGACAGAGCAGTACGAGCCGGCGATCACGATGCTGCGCGATGCGCTCAAGAAATCGCCCGACGATCTCGATCTGCAGTTCGAGCTCGGCTCGGCATTCGAGCGCTCCGGCGACAGGAAATCGGCCGAGCGTCTTTTCCTCGACATCCTCAACAAGCGTCCCGACCACGCCGCTACTCTCAATTACCTCGGCTACATGTGGGCCGAGGGTGGAGTGAATCTCGATCGCGCCGCGGACATGCTCAATCGCGCCGTGAAACAGGAGCCGAAGAATGGCGCGTACGTCGACTCGCTCGGCTGGGTCTACTATCAGCAGGGCAAACTCGATCTGGCCGAAAAGTATCTGACCGACGCCGCGCATCTTCTCCCTCGCGACGCCACCGTCCAGCAGCACCTCGGCGATGTTTTTGCGAAGCGTGGTGATGTGCACCGCGCCCTCGATCTCTACCGCGCGGCGCTCACCCTCGAGCCCGACGCGAAGGATCAGGTCAAGCTGAAAACGAAGATCGCCGAGTTGGAACGCCAGCAGGCTGCCTCGCAGCGTTGATCCGTCGAAGCGTCGTGGCCGGTCTTTTTCTCCTCGCGGCCTGCCGCACCACCCGCCCGCCTAACGCCGAAGCGATCGCGCCGCTCAGCGCGAGCTCGCCCGCCGAGGCGGCGCGACAGCTCGCCGATCGTCGAGCACAGTTCCGCGGACAGCGCAGTTTCATCCGGCTGAAGTTGGGACAGCTCTCCGCGCGTGGACAACTGCAAATCGATTCGTCGGGCCGCATGCTGATGACGATTTATTCGCTGATCGGTACTACCGTCGCACGGCTGTACGCCGAAGGCGACGACGTGATTTTTCTGAACGACTTCGACGCGACCGTCTCGCGCGGAAAGGCTGCAGATTTCGGCGCGCTCGGCGGTCCGCGATCACGTACGGCGCGGCGGGAATCGAGAGTGTGAATCTGGCGGGCGCTACGATCCGATTCGATCCGCCGGTCTATCCTCCGAAGCGCGTCACGATCGATCAGGGTCAGCGTCACGTCGAGATCGAGCATCTCGAGAGTTTCGTCGATCCAGCGACGCTCAGTCCGCCCGAGGTTCCGAGCAGCTATCGGTGCTGCGTTCCGCCGCCGCTATGAAGGCTTACGCCAAGATCAACTGGGCCTTGCGCGTGACCGGGAAACGACCGGACGGTTTTCACAACATCGAAACGCTCTTTCAAACAATCTCGCTCAGCGACGATCTGACATTCGAACGCTCCGATCGGCTCTCGCTCACATGCGATGACCCGACGATTCCCATCGATGAGACGAATCTCATCGTGCGCGCCGCCAAAGCGATTGGCGCGACCGCTCGCATCCATCTCCAAAAACGCATTCCGGCCGGGGGTGGGTTGGGGGGCGGGTCCTCGGATGCAGCGGCGGTCCTGCGCGAATTCAATCGGGAAGATCCGGCCATCGCTTTGTCGCTCGGATCCGATGTTCCTTTTTTTCTGGAAGGCGGAACTGCTTACGCGACCGGCCGCGGCGAAACTCTCACGCCCCTGCTCCGCGTGGCGCCGGTCCCGCTGCTGCTTCTCGTTCCGGCCGAGCGCGTTCTGACCGCGCAGGCCTACGGGATGCTTCGCCGATTCTCGCCACCGCTCGGCCTCGATCGATACCGCGCGATGATCGACGATGATCTCCTCGACCACGCGACGGAGCTGATCAACGACTTCGAGGACGCGATCTTCGCGAACTTTCCGCATCTGCACGCGCTGAAGACGCGGCTTTACGAAGCAGGGGCGGCGTGGGCGGCGATGAGCGGATCGGGATCGACGATCGCCGGCGCGTTTCGGAGTCAGGCCGATCGCGACGGTGCGATCACGCGATTTGGCGGCGTGCGCGCGATCGCGTGTGAAACCGTGTAACGCCGGCGGCCTCGCCGGCTGTTACGCCGGCGGCTCGCCGGCTCGTGTTCTGCGCGAAGTGCGCCCCCCGGCCGGCGGCGGAACAAGCGATTCGAGCCGCCACTCGATCGCGTTCTCCGCCCGGTCGAGCGCCTGCGGATCGTTGCGGAGCTGACAGGCGAAGTTCGCGCCGAAGAAAAGCGCGTTCAGCTCAAACGCGAGTTGCGCCGGATCGACGCGAGCGTCGAGGTGGCCTTCGTCCTTAGCCATCCGCACGGCTTTCTCGAGCGCTTCGATCCACTCGTCCATCGCGGTGCCGATGACATCTCGCACCGGGCCGGCGCGTCCGTCGAATTCGAATGACGCCGCCGCGAAGAAGCAGCCGCCGGGAAAAACGCCGCGCCGCACGTATTCGATCCATGACGTGCAGATCGCCATCAATCGGGGATATCCGCGTTCGACGTTGAGCGCCGGGCGAAAGACTTCCTCGATGAAACGCTGCTTCGCGGCTTTGATCGTCGCGAGCTGCAATTCTTCCTTCGATCCGAAATGTGCGAACAGGCCGCTCTTCGACATTTTCAGATCGTCGGCCAGGCGGCCGATCGTCAGTCCTTCCAATCCGTCGGTGGACGCCAGATCGACGGCGCGATCGAGAATGCTCTGCCGCGTGCGGTTGCCCTTCATGCGTAAGCCGGAAGGTCCTTGAGAAACTCGCTGTGGACATCGCGGAATCGATCGGTCCAGGGAGTGGGCCGCCGTGATGCTGGATCGATCTTGACGATGGTGCGCTGGCCGCGGGCGTGAGGGATTTTTCCGTCGTGGCTGGAGCAGAGGAAGCCGTAGACGCAGCTCGTTGTGCCAAGGTGTTCGACCCAGATGTCGATGCGCATGGAGCCGGGTCCGATGAAGGGATTGAGGTATTCGATGCGGAGCTCGCGGACGACGTGGAACTGATCGGGATTGTTGGCGATGTCGATTTGCCACGACCCGCCGTTGGCGGCGTAGCAGGCGCTGACGGCGCGCTCGACGTGGGCGGGGAAGCGGGAGTTGTGGAGCATCTGCATGGGATCGAGCTCGTCGAAGTGCACGGGGCTGAACCAGGTGAATTTGGGGTTGATGTCCATTGGCGGCTCCTCCGGACTTGAAAATAGCACGAACGTTCGTTTCATTGCAACCATTGACCGCTAATTTACTTGACTAGTCAACTATTCGCCGGTATGGTCGCGCACCTCGCATGTCTGTCCTCGATGAAATCCAGCAGCGCAAGCCCTTCCCCTCCAAAGGTCAGGAGGCCGCCGTCACGCTCATGCGCACCGCCGACGTCCTCCGCCGCCTCGTCGGCTCGGCCGTCGAACCCCACGGCATCACCGTCCAGCAATACAACGTTCTCCGAATCCTTCGCGGCGCCGGCCGCGATGGATTGCCCACGCTCGAGATCGCGCAGCGCATGATCGAGCAAACTCCCGGCATCACACGCCTCGTCGACCGGCTCCAGACCAAGAAGCTCGTCGAGCGGCAACGCGGCCACACCGATCGCCGCTGCGTCTATTGCCGCATCACGCCGCAAGGTACGGAGTTGCTGGCCGGCCTCGATCGACCGGTCCGCACGGCCGCCGATGCCGCATTTCACGCCCTCAACAAAAAGGAGCTCGCGCTGCTGGTCGAATCTCTCGACCGCTTGCGTCAATCCATTCAACGCATCACGAAAGAGGAGGAGTAATTCATGAGGTCAATTTTCGCCACGGTTGCCGCGGTGTTGTTCGCCGTCAGCGCGTTCGCTGCCGACAACTTCGTCGTGGACAAAATGCATTCGGAAGCCAACTTCCAGGTCCGTCATCTGGTCAGCCGCGTCAGCGGCAAGTTCGATGACTTCGCCGGAACGATCAGCGTCGACGAAGCCAATCCGGCCGTCTCGTCGGTTGAGTTCACGATCAAAACCCCGTCGATCGACACTGGCGTCGCCGATCGCGACAAGCATCTGCGCAGCGCCGACTTTTTCGACGCCGACAAATATCCGGAGATCAAGTTCAAGAGCACCAGCATCAAACCGACCAGCCACAAGAATGTGTACGACGTGACCGGCACCTTCTCGATGCACGGCGTCACCAAGACCATCACCCTTCCCGTCGAGTTCCTCGGATTCATCAAGGACCCGCGCGGGAACACACGCGCCGGATTCGCGGCGCACACGGTCCTCAATCGCAAGGACTACGGGATCATCTGGAATCGCGCTCTCGACAACGGCAGCACGCTGCTGAGCGATGACGTCGACGTCACCGTCAACATCGAGGCCGCCAAGTCGGTCGCCGCGGTGAAGGAAGAAGTAAAGAAGGAAAAAAGCAGGTAAACGGTTAGGACGTTGGGCGGTTGGGATGTCCCAGCCGCCCTGCGTTACACTTTCCCCCTTCAGCAAAAGAGGGAGGATCGGATGTCTCGCTTCGTCCGCGCATTCGCCGCTGCTTTTGTGTCCATCATCTCGGTCAACGCCTTCGCCCAGAGCTGCGATCTCTCAGGCGGGACCACGATGACTTGCGATAGTCCGATCTCCCTTGGATCGAGTTCGCAATGCACGTTGACCATCAAGAACGCCGGCACGGCAGACTGCGTCGGTAACTGGACTATGACTCTCGGTTCGTTCGATCCAGGGACGTTCAGCGACGTGCAGTCAAACCTGGTGGATTGCACTTTTGTTGGCGATGTGCAGTTGCCAGCGCCGATTCTCAATCAAATGGTGGTCCACTCCGCCTGGGTGTGCCAGCACCTCGCCTCCCTTAGGCCGGGCTCAACTATCTCGATGAGCGGACGCGTCACTCCCGCTTCCTCGTTCACTGACTCTCTGTTCGTCGCCGGATATCTGGCGACCTTCCGAAGGACAGGCACGATCTCCGGAACGACCTCGGCGACGTCCTACGGCGGCTTTCCCATCTCTGTTGCCAACTGCACCGCCACTCCGATGGTCGCTGGTGCCTCACCATCGGGTGTGCCGTACGTGGTCTTCTGGAACTCTACAGCTACGATCGCAGGCTACGAGATCCAGGAAGCGACGCGTTCCGACTTCAGTGATGCCATCACTTTGAGTGAGCCGACCACGAGCCGCACCTTTACGCACACAGTCAGCGCCGCAACGACTTACTACTACCGCGTCCGGCCGGTCTCCTGCTCCGGATCGGCCGGATCGTTTGGACCATCGGCGCAGATCGTC
>WNFJ01021158.1_pt1 | contig 19250 bp, 18 predicted proteins | sample 5400461 | NCBI WGS metagenome assembly WNFJ01 (sample SAMN13153349, study PRJNA577476) | soil metagenome | isolation source: 115 cm saprolite on Douglas fir-dominated hillslope | place: USA:California | collected 2013-09-17
GTGGTGGCATCAGTCCCGGCGTCACGGAGCGGTACGCCGGTGTTATCGCCGTTGCAGGCGGCCGCAACGGCAACGGCGCCAAGGGCGAGGATCGCGAATAGGAAGTGGTGCTTTTGGGACATCATCGCCTGCTTTTGCGTCAGCATTGCCGTTTCGGCGGTCCGAAGCGCGCCGCCTCGCTGCGCTCGTCGCACTACTTCATGTCGACAGTGTGGCATCCGCCGCAGCCGAACCCCTGGTGCGTCTTCATATCAAAGGGAGGAAGGCCCATGGCGGACGCCATCCTCGGAACGACGCTCGCGGCCATGAACTTGGCCACCTCGGGCTTCTGGGCGAACGCCGTGATGTTGCCGTCCTTCATCGTCAGCCTCGGCAGAAAGTCCTTCGGGTTCTTGAACTCGGGGCCGTGGCAGGTCTTGCAGCCGAAATCGGCGTAGCGGGCAGCGTTCTGCGCCTGAAAGACAGGGCCCATCGCGGGTACGACGTTCTTCTTCATGAACGCGATCTTCTGCTCCTTCATCATGTCCGCCGACCACGAGGCAGGAGGCGCGCTCTCGGGGGCGGCCGTTGTGGTCGGCGCGGCAGCGTGCGCGGTGCTTGACATCGTCGCCGTCGATGACGGGCTGGCAGCCTCCGGCGTAGCGCCGCCGCAACCTACAACAAGCGCCCAAATCCCGGCGACCACGGGGATGCGTGGCGAATGGAAGCGTAAAATCGAATGCATCGTCGTTCCTTCTCCGTGTCGAAGGCGCGCGTGTGACCGGCGCGACCGCTGTGCACGAGCAACCTACGATTGCGACTCACGGCACGAAACCACGAAAATTCGATAGGTAGCATCTCCAAAGCTGATGGACGGCCGCGCTCAGACGGACCGAACTCGCTTTGCGCTCCGCCGCGACGTGCGTTGGAGGACCGAGGCCAGGGTGGCGACCAGCCAGCGATGCGCGGGCCCGAGCGTCCTGTCATTGCGGTGGATGGCGAACAGCGTTTTGGTTGCCTCGCTCCACGGCTCGGGTCGAATCGCCACGAGCTTGCGGGCGCGAAAGTCGTCCCTTGCCATGTGATCGGGCAAGCTTCCCCAGCCGAGCCCCGCCCGGAGCATCGCTCGTTTTGTATGAAGGTCGGCCACCCGCCAGGTGCGCGGAGAAAACACGCCCCGGTCCGGAACGCCGGCCTCGTTGCGCTCGGATAGGACAATCTGGACCGCGTCGGCGAGCATGCTCAGCGGAACGATGCCCCTGTGCTTCGCGAGCGGGTGCGTCGGGGCGACGGTGGGGAGCATCTCGATCGTGCCGAGCGGCGTCCTCGCGAGCTCCGGCGTGAGACCTGGAGCGACCCCCACACCCAGGCTCGCCGCTCCGCTGAGCACGCGAGCGGAAACGTCCGACAACGACTGCGTATCGATGCGAAGGTCGACGGACGGCATCTCCGCCGCGAACCTAGAGCACACGTCGACGAGCGCCGAAAGCGGAAAGACCGCCTCCACGCAGAGGGACACCACGGGCTCGAGCCCGGAGACCATTCCGGCGGTCACCCGCTTGAGCGCCTCTACGTCGAGGAGAACACGCTGGACCGCCGCGAGCATCGCACTGCCTTGCGCGGTCAACCGCGGAACCCTCGAGGAACGATCCCAGAGCGGCATCCCGAGCTGCTGCTCGAGGTTCGCCATCGACGCGCTGATTGCCGACTGCGCTCGTTTGAGCTTGCGCCCGGCGGCCGAGAAGCTGCCCTCCTCGACCGCCGCGACGAACCGGATCGAGCACGCGGGCCACGATCCCACCCTACCGCCGCCGCCGTCAAACGGTTCGACGCAGCTCGGTTTGATCCTTGAAGACGCGCCGAGCATCGAATCGTGAGTCCACCGGACGAGCGCGACGGGCGCGAGCGCATTGCGGTAGTGTGATCGAGTGCCCGCGACCGCGCCGACCATGACGCAGCCCCCGAACGCGCATCCGATCCTCGGCGCCGAGCATCTGCAGCCGCTGGTGGCCGCGGAGACGACCCTTACCGGGCTCGAGGTAGAGGCCAGGCGCAAGCTTGGCTTCGTGCCGAAACTCATCTCGTTCGTCGCCGCGAGCCCGTGGCTGCCCCGCGCGATGCTCGACCTGATGACGCTGCGGTACTCGCACGCCGACCCGGGACTGACGCGCCTGGTGGCCCTCGTCGCATCGTATGAGAACGCGTGCCGCTATTGCTACGGGGCCTCGCGGACTGTTCTGCGCACGGAGGGCTGGAGTGAGGCCGAGATCGTCCGTCTGGAGCACGACATGCAGCTCGCCGAGCTCTCGGAGGACACGCGGGCTGTGCTCGAGTTCGTCCGCGTGCTCACGCGCGCCAACCCGCGCCCGGCGCGCGACCGCGTCGAGGCCCTGGTCGCGCGCGGCTACGAGCGCCTCGCGGTGGTGGAGATCGCGGCCACGGCGGCGTGCTGGTGCTTCGGCAATCGCGTCGCGACCTTCCTCGCGGTCCCACCCGAGGACCGCTTCGAGGCGATCCCCGACTCTTTCCTCGGCAAGCTTCTCCGCCCTCTCATCGCACGCCGCCTGCGCCGCCGCTTCGCGCTCGTCGCCGCGCCTGCGCCGATCGGCCCGATAGAGGTACCCTACGGCCGCATCGTCCAGGCCCTGGATGGCACCCCCGTGGCGGCCGCATGCCGCGACGTGCTCGCAGGCGCCTTCGCGTCGCCGGTGTTGCCGCGACGCGCCAAGGCGCTCGTCTTCGGCGTGGTCGCGCGAAGCCTCGCGTGCGGCGTCTGCGAGACGGAGTCCCGCCGCGTCCTGGTGGCCGAGGGCCTCGCTCCCGCGGCTGTCGACGAGGCGCTCGACCGGCTCGCCTCGGGGGCCCTCGACGCTGTCGAGAGCGAGCTCGTGAAGTTCGCGCGCGACACCGTGCGCTACCGTCCCGCCGAGATCCACGAGCGCACACGCGCGCTCTGCGACAAGATCGGGCCCGCCCTCACGCTCGAGGCCGTCGGCATGGCCGCCCTCGCGAACGCCGTCGTCCGCCTCGCCATGCTTGTCGCGTGACCATAGCGCTTCTGCTTGCCGTCTCGATCGCAGCGGTGGCTCTCGGCCTCGCGCTGCGCGCCTCGCGGACGCGCGCGCGCGAGCTGGAGCGCCGTGTTGAACTGTCGGCGCGCGAGCTCGAACGGCTGCAGAGGTCGTTCGCGCGCTTCGCGCCTGCGTCTGTGGTCGACGACATCGTGGCCGGAGGGGCAGGCGCTCCGGAGAAGCGCGAGGTCACGGTCCTGTTCGCCGACCTCAAGGGGTTCACAGCGATGAGCGACGGGCTCGATCCGGCGGCGCTCGTCCGGGTGCTCAACGGCTACTTCGCGGCAATGAGCCGCGCCATCAGCGCGCACCGCGGGCACGTGTCCAAGTTCATGGGCGACGGCATCATGGCGCTCTTCGGCGCGCCCAACTCAAACCCGTGGCAGACCGCCGACGCCGTGGAAGCAGCGCTGGCGATGCGCGCGGCCCTCGTAACCTACAACGCGCAGCTGCGCGGCAGCGGCTTGCCGCAGTTGGCCTTCGGCGTGGGCGTCCATTGCGGCGTCGCTGTCGCGGGGGTCATCGGCAGCGAACAGCTCGTGGAGTTCACGGTCATCGGCGACACCGTGAACGTCGCGTCGCGCATCGAGACCATGACGCGAACGCACGGCCTGGACATCCTGGTCACCGACGACGTGAGGCGGCACCTGGGTGACCGTTTCCGCCTGCGCGCGATGCCGCCAACGCCGGTGAAGGGCAAGCGCGAACCGATCACGACGTGGGCGGTGGAGGGCGAGGAGCCGGCGACGCGTGGCGAAGGGGCCGATTGATGAAGGGCCCATCCGCCGGCCCGACGAGTCCCCTCGCTGAGCACCACGTTCTGCCGCCGCCGGGACACGCTCGGAGTGGCACCGGCTCGATTGGTTGCAGCCAATGATTGGCGTCCCCAGCGGGAGTCGAACCCTAGCAAGTGGCAGTTCGTAACTAGGCGATGCCGCTCGTCTTTCGTCGCTAGGGTTCGGGAATCCCGTCGCTTTCGATTCCACGGCAGTCCACCCAGATCGACCCAGTTCTTGGAGAGATTTTGGAGACGAGGCGAGCCGGCAAGACGTTGGGGAGGTTTCTATTCTCCCCGCTTCGGCTCGACCTTGCTGCTGCCGCCGACCTTGCCACCGACCCTGCTCGCACGCGACCCGGGCACCGTGATGAACGGGCCGTAGCTCCCGGAAGTGTCGTCGCCGTGCTCGCACGCCGCGACGCGCGCGAGCCTGCAGCGGGCGGTCGATGGCGCGTCGGGGACGACTTGGTGCATCGAGGTAACGACTGGTGCAACGACTCGTGCCAACGGTTTGGCCCGTCCGCACGACGGCCAATGGCGAGCGTGCGCGAAAAGGTTCCCGGAGCCCTTTCGAGCGAGCTTGTCCGCCGGCACGTGCGTTGCTCCCCTCGTAGAATCTCGACGTCTCGAATCAAGTCCGAACGATGATCAAGTATTCCGCGCCTCTCCTCCGGCTCCCCGTCGTCGTGGATGTCGCCCGCTTAAAGGAGGAGGCGACCCAGTTCCCTCGGCACCTTTGGCGACCCGACCGGCTCTCGGCGGCCGATCCCACCAGCTACACGAGCTTTCCGCTTGTGTCGCACCGCGGTCGCAACAACCACTTGATGTTCGGCCCGTTTGCGCGCACGGACGCTCTTGCGGCTTGCCCCTACATCCGCCAGCTCCTCGCCTGGTTCGATGCGCCCGTGTGCGAAGTCAGGCTTCGCTGGTTGGGTCCGCGCGCGTTCGGGGCCTTTCATTTCGACTGGCACATGCTTTTTTGCGATCGGGTTCGAATTCACGTCCCCATCTCTTCGACGCCCCACGCGTCGTTCGCTTGCGGCGACCACATCGTGCATATGCCCGAGGGCTCTGCGTGGACGTTCGACCGAATGAGTAGTCACAACGTCTTCAACGATGACCCGACGATGGGCCGTCTTCACCTCATCATGGATTTCACCGTCTCCGCCAGGCTCCGCGAGCTCATGGATCGGTCCTCGATGAGCACCGAGCACGCGACGCCGGCTCCCCGATACGAGCCGGTCTCGTTCGACGCGAGTGCCGAGCCATCGGTCGTCTTCGAGACCGACTGCCCTCCCCCAATCTGGTCTCCGGGCCGCCTGCGCGATGCTCTGGCCGACATCCGGGCTCGCTTCTCGGATGACGCTGGGTTCGCCGCGATGGCGGCGACGACCGACGCTTTCCTGACGAAGTGGACGGACGTTTGGGACAGGCACCAGGAGCAGGAGACCGGGTGGCCCGAGTACCGCACGCACGCGCGAGACTACTACGCCGCGTGGCGCGATCGATTTCCCATGCGCGCCACGACCGACAACCGCAGCGAGACGAGCTGGATCGCGTGTCTTTTGCTCACCGGCGCATACGATCCAGACCGCAGCCCCACGAAGCCCTCGTGGTCGGCGGAGGACGCGCTGCGCTTGACCGATACGCTCCACGTCGTCCTCGGCGTCGATGGTCGGGCGAGCGTCCTCCTCGCCGGACAGCGCCACGGGCCGACGCCCCCTTCTGCGCTGCTGGCGCTGCCGCAGCTCGCTCGGGGAGCCACCCCGAGCACGATTCGCGAGACCATCGGCGCCCAGGGCTTCGACGAGGCGCTGCCGACGCTGCACTGGCTGGCCCGCGCGGGAGCGCTGCGCCCGACGGACGCCCCGCATCGACTTCGGCTCTGGGGCGAGGGGACCGAGACGCCAAGCGAGGTGGGCCGTTCCCTCGTCCCCCGCTCGACCTTCTCTCGGTTGCGCGCGATCGGCAACCAGCTCGCGAACGCATGCTTCCAGGCGACGGAGGAGCTCCATTTCTTGATCGAGCCCGGTGGGAACGTCATGGCGTACGTGCCGTGCGTCGGCGGCTACGTGCACCTGGTACCCGGCGCGCTCGCGATTGCTCAGCACATGGCGTCAGGGCAGCCGGTTTCGCAGATAGCCAAGGCGCCCGGCTATGGCGTCGACGACGACTTTCTCCTGGTCGTCGCGTGGCTCTGGGACCTACTTCCATTCTCGTGCGAAGCGGACGACCACTTGCGCAGGCCGACCTTCGTGCACCGCCTCGATGCCGATGAGGCGGTCTCTTTGCCGACCGTCGACGAGACGGATCCTGCTCGAGCCATCGATTGGCTGGCCGAGATGGGCGCTTGCGCGGTCGTGCTGGATTCGATGGTCCACGGAGCCGATGCGCTGCGCATCGCGCTCGCGCGAGCCCGCCTCAAGCACGTGGACGTTCTGGTGAAGACGTCGCGGCGCGCCCGTATGGCCGATTTGCTCGACCTTCCGATCGCGGGCCTCGTCGTGGCCGAGTGCGATGGGTGGGCTCTCGAGCAGCTCGAGAGCGCGCTCGAGGGCCGCGAAGCGCCGACTCCCTTCGTCATCGCCGTCATCGAAACGATGACCGGGCTCCGGTCGCTCGAATCGATCGCGTGCTCGCCGTTGGTAGACGCCCTCGTTGTCGGTGCGTACGACCTCGCGAACGGTGCGCATCTGGGCGGCGCAGATGGGCGCGCGGTCGTCGCGGAAGCGGACGCTAGCGTGCGCCGCCTTGCGGCGCGCCACGAGAAGGTTTGGGCGGTGGCCGCCTATGGTGAGGGGCAAGCGAAGAGCGCGCGCGCCCGCGGGGCTCGGCTCATCCTCGGAGGAATCGATGAGACGACTTTCTCCCCAGGCGCTGCTGAAATCGCACCACCGACCTCTTCGAGTCACGGCCGGCGTGCGCTCCCGAGACGGCGCCCCGCACGAGCCACGAGGGGAGCTTGTCCGCAGCTGCGTCCGCTCGCCGCGCCAATCCCGGAAAGCGAAGACCAAGTCGGCGGGGAGTAGGAAGGAGCATTGACGATGATCGAGAAAACGTCGGCGGAGCAGATTGGGAACGCATCGGTCGCAGACAGCGAGCAGCGCGAATGGCGTTCGCCCATGGCACACGAGATCTCCCGGCGGCTACGAGCAGGCCGAGCCCGCGCCGCTCTGGCGGCTCCGTCGTTGGAACCCGTGCGCCCGAGTTCTGACGAATCCTGGCGACCGTTGCTCGACGGAGACCTGGCCGAGCAAGCTCGCTCCACCGTGCTGGATATCGCGGAGGCCTTGCGCGGCGCCACGGAGCCTTGGCCGTGGGATCCTTGTGGCCTGGCGTTGCTATTTGGCTATCTCGCGCTCGCCGAGCCCGGGCCGGCCTGGTCGTCGATTTCGAGAGACCTCCTCGATCGGGCCGTCGCGCACACGGTCGCCCGGGCGAGCCTGCACGGGGGGTTCGTCGGCATCGCATGGGCGGTTGAGCACTTGGAAGGTCGCTCGGCCGGTGCGACCGACGACCCGAACGAGTCGCTCGACGCGCTACTCCGCAAGTTTCTACGCATGACGCCCTGGCCAGGCGATTTCGATCTGATCGCGGGCCTGGCAGGGCTGGGTATCTATGGGCTCGAGCGCGCCCGACGACCCATCGGGCGCGAGATCCTTTCCCTGGTGATCGACCGCCTCGCCGAGGAGGCGGAGGCGCGCGAGGGCGGACTTACGTGGCTCTCCAAGCCCGCGCTGATGATTCCGAAGACGAGAGCGGAGCATCCCCTCGGATACTACAATTGCGGCGTCGCGCACGGAGTGCCCGCCGTAGCGCTCGTTCTTGCCGGCGCATGTCGAGCGCAGGTCAACGCGAAGCGCGCACGACCAATGCTGGGGGGCGCGATGCATTGGCTGCTGTCGAGCCGCCTCGACGCAACCTCGCCCTCGGCATTTCCCTATTTCGTGTCACCCGACGGCGTACGCGACGCCTCGGCGCGCTCGGCCTGGTGCTACGGCGATCCAGGAGTGGCCGCAGCGATGCTCGCCATCGCAAGAGCGGTCGGCGAGGGGACCTGGGAGCGGGAAGCGCTCGCGGTGGCGCGGCGCGCGAGCGCGCGGCCGATGGATGACTGCGGGGTCATGGACGCGGGTATCTGTCACGGTGCGGCCGGGTTGGCGCTGCTCTACAATCGCATGTGGCAGGCGTCGGGGGACGAGGCGCTGCGCGGCGCAGCGATTCGTTGGTACGCGCGCACGCTGGAGCTGCGGCGAACTGGTGTCGGGGTCGCCGGTTACCAGGCTTACCACCCGGAGCCGGGTTGCGATTCTCCCTGGGAGGACGACGTCACGTTCCTCACTGGCGCCGCGGGGATTGCGCTCTCTCTCCTGGCGGCAATCTCCACGGTCGAGCCGGCATGGGATGTCTTATTGGCCGCGTCGCTCCCATCTGCTCATCGAGGCCAACGCCCCGTCGAGAATCGGTCGCCATGGGACGCTCGGCCTGCTTGCCGGAGTAGTCGACGAAGGCTTTCTCGCCGGCGCGGTGCACCTGGCGCATCGAGAGCGCGAGCCGCGATCGCCAGGACGCGTATAAGATCGCAGAATTGGCTATACTGATAGGGCCGCACGCCGTCGCCCCGGCTTCACCAAACGACGGGAACGATCTGGCTGTCCGTGATGCGGCCGTCCTTGGTGACGAGCTTCACGCCCTCGACCATCGCCGTAGCGACGATGATTCGATCGCCCGGGTCACCGTCGAGCACACCTCGCATCTGATGCGCGGTGGCGACTACCGCCGGCGAGAGTGGAAGGAGCTCGATTCGCGGATATCCCAGCGCGTCACGGATCCACTCCGAGAGGTCGCGATTCAGCGAGAGCCGTTCCTTCTCCACCAACATCGCCAGCTCCCACATGCTGATGGCAGAGACGCCCAGGCGATCGGCCTTGCCTATCGCCCGTCCCGCGCCTCGCCCCAGTCGCTTCGGGTCGTCCACCATGAAGATCCACGCGTGTGTGTCGAGCAGGATCACGTCTCGACGGACCACTCGTCGCCGAGTGGTTCAACGATGTCGGACAGGTAGCGCACGCTGCCCCGCAGCGATAGAGGTTTGCGCGATTCGGCTGGAACTACCTTGGCAACCGGCCGGCCTCGCTTCGTGACTACCAGCTCGCCGCCGTCCCTCGCAACGCGGTCGAGGAGCTCCAGACACTTTGCTTTGAACTCTGTCGCCGAAATGGAGTGTTCTGGTTTCATGGTCATGACTATATGACCAGATCCAGCTCTCGTCGAGTCACCCGTCACGCGCCGTGCAGGCGGTTGAACACTTGGAAGGTCGCGTCGAGCGCCTGCCCGAGCGGCCCCGCCAAGCTGGTGCGACTCGTTGCGCCATTCCCGCAACGTCTTGGCTCAGGCCGCGGAACGTGTTGCGCCAGCGAGGGCGCCAGAAACGCCGGCCCGGCGAGCGCCGACCCCTCGGCCGCTCGGCCGAGACCCCGAGCACACGCCTTGCACCTGCGAACGGCCGACGATGCAGCCTCCCATGACCATCGAGCTGGCCGATTTCTTCGTTTTCCGCACGCCGCTTCTCCCGTTCTCCGAGCTGACCGAGTGGGCACGCGGCCTACGAGCGCCAGCGGCGCCGGACATGGCCGCCCTCGAAGCGGCCATCGCCGACGATCGGCGCCTCTTGCTCGAGCGGCTGCGCGAGGTGGTGGTCCGACCGGTCGTGCGCGAAGCGCTGTTTCTGGCTTCGCCTTCGCTCCACGACCGCCTGCCCGCCTGGACCGAGCACGCGGACAAGGGACGAAAGGTCGAACAGGCGCTCGTCAAGTACTTCACCCGCATGGCGGCGCGCGCGACGCCGTTCGGCCTATTCGCCGGCAACACGGTGGCGACGAGCGGGCCGCAGACCCACCTCCTCGTCGAAGCCGCCCGCACCTACAAGCGCCGTACGCGACTCGACTGCGAGTACCTGTCGAAGCTGACCGACGCGCTGGGGCAGGATCCCACGATACGCAATGCGTTCGCGTACCGCCCCAACTCGAGCCTGTATCGTATGGCCGGGCAATTGCGCTGCATCCGGATCGCCTCCGCGGTTGGGGGCACGGGCGCGCTCTCGGCGACGACCGCCACGAAGCCCCTGGAGGCCACGCTTGCGCGCGCGGCCAAGGGTGCGCACCCTGGCGCGCTGGCCGATTCCCTGGTGTCCGCAAAGGTCTCTCGCGCCGACGCGGACAAGTACCTCGAGAGCCTGGTCCGCTGCCAGATCCTCGTCAGCGAGCTCGCCGTGCCGGCGACGGGCGCCGAGCCGCTCGCGGACCTCGTCGGGCAGCTCTCGCAGCGGCCCGAGACCACGTCGATCGCTCGTGTGCTCGAGCGCGTGCGCACGCAGCTCGCCGCCCTCGACGCTGCGGAGCTCGGCCTGAGCGCGGACACGTATCGCGCCGTCGCCAAGGAGCTCGAGCCGCTGCCTGTCAAGGCGGAGCTCGGGCGGCTCTTTCAGGTCGACATGGTGAAGCCGTCGCCGCAGGCCCGGCTCGGCGCCCGCGTACGCGAAGAGCTCGCACGCGGCACCGAGCTCTTGCACCGAATCGCCGGCATGCCGGACGACCAACGCTTGCTCGAGTTTTGTCGTGCGTTCGAGCGGCGCTACGGGGACCGGGAGATGCCGCTCTGCGCCGTTCTGGACGAGGAGCTCGGGATCGGCTTCGACTCCGGCCCCAATGCCCTCTCTCCGTTGCTGTCGGACTTGGACCTGGAGCAAGGGACCGGTCGCCACGCGCGCCCGCCCACGGACGAGCCCCAGGCGCTCTCGCTCTTGGCGCACAAGGTCGAAGACGCGCTGCGAGCGGGCGCGCGCGAGATCTGCCTCGACGAGACCGATCTCCGAAAGCTCGAACGCAAAGACCGATCGCCATTGCCCGACGCGGGCGCCGTCTTCGCGCGATTGGCGGCAGCGTCCGACGAAGCGCTCGACGCGGGCGACTTCTTGCTTCACATCGGGGGCGCCAGCGGCCCGTCCGGCGCGAACTTGCTTGGCCGATTTTGCCATGGCGACGAGATGCTGACTCGCCACGTGCGCCGTCATCTGGCCGACGAGGAGGCCCGGCACCCGGACGTCCTGTTTGCCGAGGTCGTGCACATTCCCCAAGCACGGCTTGGGAACGTGACCCTGCGTCCGCTGTTGCGAAGCCACGAAATCGCCTATCTGGGGCGCTCGGGAGCGCCCGAGGAGCGACACATCGCAGCGGACGATCTGCTCGTCTCCGTGCGCGGGGAGCGAGTGATCCTGCGGTCACGCCGGCTCGGTCGCGAAATCGCGCCGCGACTGACCAGCGCGCACAACCACTCGTCCCCGGGCAACCTGGCCATGTACCGCTTTCTCTGCGCACTGCAGACTCAGGGCGTGTGCCCGGCCGCCAACTTCGATTGGGGTGCGCTCAACTGCTTGTCGTTCTTGCCGCGCGTGCGCGCCGGACGCATCGTCCTGTCGTTGGCGCGCTGGATCGTCTCGGGCTCCACGTTGAAGGCGCTCGGGGACGCGAAGGGAGCCGGGCGCTATGCCCTCGTGCAGGAACTGCGGCGGACCCGCAACCTTCCGCGCTGGGTCGCCGTCGCCGACTGGGACAATGAGCTGCCTATCGACCTCGACAACACGCTCAGCATCGACACCTTCGTCGCCGTCGTCAAGGACAGGGCCAATGTGGCTCTGACGGAGGTATTCGAGCCCGAGCAGCTATGCGCGCGCGGGCCGGAAGGAAGGTTCGTGCACGAGCTCGTGGTGCCGTTTCTGAGCAAGCGACCGGCGGAGCCGGCGCGCGACGTGTCCGGTCCGGCGATCGCGGGCGCCGAGGCGAAGGCGCCGCGCGTGTTCAGGCCTGGCTCCGAATGGCTTTACGCCAAGCTCTACACGGGTCCCGCGACGGCGGATCGCGTTCTGCTCCGCATCGAGCCGGTCGTCCGCCGGGCGCTCGCGTCGGGTGCCGCCGATTCCTGGTTTTTCATTCGCTATGGCGATCCCGATTGCCACGTGCGCTTGCGCTTGCACGGCGATCCATCTCGCCTGCTCGCGGAAGTGCTGGCCGATCTCGGAAACGTCCTCGACGGACCCGGCATGGCCGGCCAAGTGTGGAAGATGCAGCTCGACACGTACGACCGCGAGATCGAACGCTACGGGGGGGACGAGGGCATTCTGCTCTCCGAGCAGGTCTCTTGCGCCGACAGCGAAGCGGTGCTCTCCATCCTGCAGGCGACCAAGGGCGGTCGGTCCGTCGACGCGCGCTGGCGCCTGGCGCTCCGCGGAATGGACATGCTGCTCGACGACCTCGGATTCGACCTCGACGCCAAGCGCGCTCTCGCGCGCGATTGTCGCGCGGCCTACGGCAAGGAGCACAAGGTCGACGCGATGCGCGAGCGGCAATTGGGACAGAAGTTTCGCAAGGAGCGGCCGGCGCTGGAGGCGCTGCTCGCGGGCGCACATGACGGCGGTTCGGAGCTGATGGCGGGGGTCGACGCCCTGAGAGAGCGGTCGCGACGGCTGGAGCCTGTGGCGGCGGCGCTCCGTCGAGCAGCCGCCGCGGGGCGGCTTATGCCGACACTCGCCGCGCTGGCGTCGAGCTATCTGCACATGTTCGTCAATCGGTCGTTGCGTGAGGCCCAGCAGGCGCAGGAGCTCGTGCTCTACGACTTTCTCAGTCGACTCTATGAGAGCCAGGCCGCGCGGCGCAAGGGACGCGCCGGCGCCCCGCAGAGCACCCGCGACGTAACCCGAAACGCCGCGGAGTGACGCGCCTCAGAGGCGGTCACCCTTCCGCCACGCGCGGAGCGTCTCAGCGACGCCGAAGTGGTCGCTGGCGAACGTTCCATCGACGGGGGAATCGAAGCACACCGGGGCACCCAGCGGCTCGCCTCGATACTGGTTGAACGTACACAGAAACGTGCCCGGCGTCCTGCGCGACATCAACCGCATCGTGAGCGACAAGGGCGCCAACATCGCAGCGCAGGTCCTCGCGACGGATCCGGAGATCGGTTACCTCGTGATGGACCTCGACCAAGACGTGTCGCGCGACGTGAAGAACGCGGTCGCCGTGCTGGAGACGAGCATCAAGACGAGGATCTTGTACTGAAGGCGCGGGCGCCGAGACGAGACGCCGTGAGGCGCTCGTCTCCGCTTTCGAAGCGCATCTAGATCACGTCTTCGAGTCACGAGCGTCGCGCGGATCTTGTCGAGAGCATCGAGCAGCCGAAGTGCTGCTACCCCGTGCGCCATCCCGATCGCGACAAGACGTGAAACAAGTCGTACTCGTGGAGCAAGTCGCGCCGTCGTGTGTGACGCTCGCCTGTGACCTACACTCACCAAAGCTGCTTTAGCCTTAAAGGGCATTGTTACTGAACTAAGTCGTTCGCGATAGCTGCCGCTCTGAACCGGCCATCCCGACGCCCGTTCGCCGCAGCTCTAGCGTGAGCGCGTACCAACGAATCGCTGCGCCGCGCCGGCGTTTCCGGCGCGCCCGCCGGCGCATCCCTGGGAACACCATTCCGCGGCGTGAGCCAAGACGTTGGGCGAGTAGCGAAACGAGTCGACACCAACGCGGCGGGGCCGCTCGGGCAAGTGCTCGACGCGCGTCGGATAATCGCATGGCACCGCGCGTGCTTCTGTTGTCGTCGGTCAACCCAAACAGGAGAGAGACCAATGCCGAATACGAAAGACGACGCGATCAAGAACAACGTCCAGGACGAGAGCACGGGGGTCCCCGAGACCGGTGAATCCTCCGACGCCGCGGAGGCCACTGACGCCGCGCAGGCCACCGAGGCCTCGCCGGGTGAGGCGGCCGAAAGGGAGGCCTACGAGCTCTCCGAGCTGGATGCCGAGGAGCTGGTTGTTGCCGCCGGCGGCGGTCACAGGTTGAACACCAGAAGCGGTTGTCACAATGGCGTCACCAACTTCACACACTGTGGCACCTGCCCTGCTAGCTACGGGTGCTCAGGCGGCACCTGTTCCTGCGCTGCCGTATGCGCCCGCAACCTTCCCAACCCAACTTACGGCTGCGCCACACAGGGCAACCAGTGCACCCAGTACCACTGCGCCCCACAAGCCCAAACGGCAAACTGCTTTTAGTTTACAAACAGCAGGCTGCTTTTAGTTTCCGGCCCGCGCCCTGGCACCGGCGCTTGCACCGTGCGTGTGGTGCCAAGTAGAAGGCGCGGATGGGGCGCCCGCGACGACCGCCGGCTGAACAGGAGCTCACCTACCACGTGACGGTCCGATGCAATGACCGGAAGTTCCTGCTCGCCGATCCGCGTCTCGCGGGTCTCTATCGAGCCATCCTGGCGCGGTACAAAGCCAAGCACGGCTTTGCTCTCTACGCCTACGCCATCATGGCCAACCACGTGCACCTCGTGCTTCGGACACGGCATCTCGCACGCGCCATGCACGACATCAATGGGTACGCGGCGATGGCGTGCAATCGAATGCTCCAGCGCACGGGTCACTTCTGGGAGGCGCGGTACCACGCCGTTCCGATTCGGGACGGCGACGATCGCCACACGCTGGCGACAATCGCCTACGTCCATGCCAACCCCAAGACGGCAGGAATCGTCTTTCGACTGGACGATTGGCGACGCTCGGACTTTCGATTCTATGTCGGGCTCGACGACGCAAACGCCCTCACGACCTTGCACCCGGCGTTCCTCGCCCTCGGGCGCTCGCCGCGGGCGAGGACCCGGCGGTACCGCGCGTGGGCGGAGCGCCACCGCGAGAAGTCGGCTTCCTCGGGCCCCGACGCGCGACGCTGGGGGACCCTCCTGTTTCCGAGGATCGTTCCGGTGCGCGCCCCGTCGCGAGCGCAGCGACGGCAACGGAGGTTCCCTTGGGCGGCGTGGCCCCACGACGGTTGCAGCCAGGAGCTCGTGCCTGCGCGATTCGTGGAGTCTTGGCGACTTTCTCTTCAACCTTGAGGACCTGCTCTCCAAGCTTGCAGACTTTCCCTCGACGGAAAGTGCGATGCGATTGTGGCCACACAGACGGCAGTCCGCATTGGGTTTTGGGTTGTGTCGCGCGCGCACCCACCCACCCGCCGCACCCGCCACCCACACCCCCGCCGCACCCGCAATCTGGTGAAGGAGTTCTGGCGGAGAGCGAAGGATGCGGCGAAGATCCTCGCGGGATGAAGAAGGCCCTCCGGACGAGCCGACCGACTTGACGTACATTCCAAGAGAGTTATAGTCCTCTCGTGTCATATGAGGTCGAATACACTGACGACTTCGAGACTTGGTGGACCGGCCTCTCGGAGGCGGAGCAGGTGAGTATCACCGCCACCGTGGGCTTGCTCGGGCAGGCGGGTCCGCTGCTGAGGTTCCCGCACTCCTCGGGCATCGTCGGATCGAAACACAGCCACATGCGCGAGCTTCGAGTCCAGCACGCAGGCGATCCGTATCGCATCCTTTACGCCTTCGACCCCCGCAGGATCGCCATCTTGCTCATCGGCGGCTGCAAGGTGGGTGACGACCGCTTCTACGAGACGATGGTCCCGCTAGCTGACCGTATCTATGACGCGCACTTGAAGCAGATCGAGAAGGAGCCCACGCCCGAGCGCTGAGCACGAAGCTCAGCCGAGGATCACGACCATGTCCAAGCCGTTCAAGAATCTGGTTGCCAAGATGTCCCCCGAGGCGCAGGAGCGCGCGAAGGCCCGCACCCGCGAGATGCTGCTGGAGATGAACCTCCAGGAGCTTCGGCAGCGTTGCGCGGAGCTGACCCAGGAGGAGGTCGCCGGGCTGCTCGACGTGACCCAGGCGTTCGTTTCCAAGTTCGAGCGTCGCGACGACGTACTCCTGTCCACGCTCTACGGCTACATCCAGGCGCTTGGAGGCGAGCTTGAGATTCGAGCCAAGTTCCCCGGCCGCGAGGACGTACGGGTGACGCAGTTCGAGCACATCTCGAAGTTGCGTGAGGCCGCGTCCGTCGTCGAACACGACAAGAAGGAGCATCGACGCACCGGCTGACCTAAACGGGGAAACGAGCGAGGCCAGAGCTTGTTCCGAAAGGGCCTCCGTTGGCACCCACCGGGCCGTGTTGGCTACAAATGCGATCCGGCCGGGGCAAGGCTACGACCGACTGCATGATAGACGTCGTCCGGTCGGTGGTTTGGTTGCTTGCCGCAGTCTTTCGCCGGCGTGCCGAGCTCGTCGCGGAGAACGCGTTACTGCGTCAGCAACTCATTGCGGCGCAGCGAAAGATTCGGGGAAGGGTCCGGTGGACGCCTTGGCAGCGTTTCACCATGGGCCTGGCCACCAAGGGCTCGCCCAGCAGCAGCCAGTTCCTCGCCCACCGCAGATGCTCGGTCGCATCCAAGCCGTTCCCGCGCAGCGTCTCGCAGAGCGAGCAGCTGTACTGCGATGGGAAGGAAGACAGCCAGCGCGACGCGAAGAGCTTCGTAGCTCTCCAGCTGTCGCTTCTCGATCTGACAACCGGTCTTCAAGGCTTTGAAGAATTCTTCGATACGCCAAGCAGAAGACATCGATAGACACAAAGTTGCCCTTCGAGCCGGGGTCGCCGATGGTCGGCGTGGCGGCCTTGCTGCACCTGGCCCGCTGGAAGGGGGCACGGGATGCAGCAGCAAACGGAGACGGACTCGGAGTGCGCACTGCATCGACCGCGAAGTCCAGCGCACGGGGAGCTGAGGACTGTGCCGCAGGCGGCGGCGCAAGTGCAGGGGATGGGGTCGAAGCCGTCGGCGCCCACGTGGGCGCAGCTGCCCGAAGCCCAGCGAGTGCGCTTGGTGACGACTCTGGGTCGCATGGTGCAAGCATTGCGAGGACGGAGGTTGACCGATGAGTAACTCGATAGCGAGGGCGACGATTGTACATTGCAACAACGAGCGTCCGAGCACGGCAGTCGCCGTGCGATCGTTCCCGTCGAAGATCGGAACGCAACATCACGAACGACTTGCCGTCGTGTATGTCCGGCAATCGACTTACCAACAGGTCGTTCGCCATCAGGAGTCGACGCGCCTTCAATACGGACTCCAGGGATACGCGACGACTCTTGGTTGGCCTGACGATCGAATCGTCGTGATTGATGACGACCTTGGGAAATCTGGCACAACGGCGGAAGGTCGACCCGGCTTCCAGCGCCTCGTCGCAGAGGTCGGCCTGAATCACGTGGGGATCATTCTTGGCGTCGAGATGTCTCGCCTCGCTCGCTGTTGCAAGGATTGGCATCAGCTCCTCGAGGTCTGCGCCATCTTCGGCACCCTCATCGCGGATCAGGATGGGATCTATGATCCGTCGCAATACAACGACCGGCTTCTTCTCGGGCTCAAGGGGACGATGTCCGAAGCGGAGCTGCACGTGCTCAAGCAGCGCATGCTTCAAGGCAAGCTCGCCAAAGCTCGTCGGGGAGAATTGGGTGCGCTGCTTCCTGCGGGCTATGTCCGTCGGCCCTCGGGCGACGTCGTCAAGGACAACGACGAGCAAGTGCAGAGCGTCATCCACACCGTCTTTGCTCAATTCATGTCACTGGGAACGGTCGACGGTGTACTGCGTTATCTGGTGGCCAACGGAGTGCAGTTTCCGGTGAGGGCGACGACGGGCGTGAACAAGGGCGACGTCACGTGGCGTCGCCCGAACCGAATGACGCTCATTAATATGCTGCACCATCCGATGTACGCAGGAGCGTACGTATACGGTCGCAGACGGACGGACCCACGGCGCAAGCGTCCCGGTAGGCCTTGGACGGGCCGGACAAGCACGCCTGAAGAGCAATGGCATGCATTCCTGCGCGACCGCGTTCCGGCGGACATCACCTGGGAGCAGTACGAAGCAAACAAGGCGCAACTGGCTTCGAATCGCGCCTTCGCCAAAGGCGTCGTCCGGCATGGCCACGCCATGCTCTCCGGCCTCATCGTCTGCGGCCGCTGCGGCTATCGGATGAGCCCAACCATGGCGACGAAGCATGTACGATACAGCTGTCATCGTGAACGAACGGATTACGCTGGCCCCACGTGTCAATCGTTAACAGGCCGCCAGCTCGATGCGTTGGTCGTCGATCTCGCCATGCAGGCGCTCGCGCCCGCGGCGCTCGAAGTCAGCATGAAGGTCACCAATGACATCGAGGCAGAGCACCTCCGTCTCGATCAAGTTTGGAAACAGAAACTGGAGCGCGTGCAGTACGAAGCGCAACGCGCTCTGCGACAGTACAACGTTGTGGAACCAGAGAACCGCCTCGTGGCGCGCACGGTCGAGCGCGCACTGGAGGAGAAGCTGGCGGAGCAGCGCAAGCTCGAGGATGAGTATCGCCGTTTTCAAATCAGCCGCGCGTCACGGTTGAGCGCCGAAGACCTCGCTGCAATACGCTCCCTCGCCGCGGACATTCCGTCGCTATGGGCATCGCCGACGACCACCAACGGCGACCGTCAGACCATCCTTCGTCAACTCGTTGATGCCGTCATCGTGACCGTACACGGAGAATCGGAAAAAGTGACGGTCGACGTCCGTTGGATCGGTGGCAACACGACGACAGCCCATTTCGTCCGACCTGTCGCTCGCATCAGTCAATTGAGCACGCACCGCGAACTCACCGCCCGCATTCTTGAGTTGAAACACTCTGGGCTCAAGTCAACCGAGATCGCCGACAAACTCAACGCGGAGGGCTGGCGTCCAGCCAAACGGCGCGACACATTCAACAGCGAAATGGTGCGCCTCTTCCTGTCACGCGGAGGGCATTCAAAACACGCGTCGATTGAGAAGCTGCGACGCCATCATGGTGTCGCTTCGCACGAATGGACGCTATCGGATCTCGCCAAGGAGCTCGATATGCCCGTCGTCACGCTCTTCTCATGGCTGAAGAGAAGCTGGGTGATGGGCCGTCGCGCCGACGATCCGCGGCGCACGTGGGTCATCCCCGCCGACCATGATGAACTCGCACGCCTGCGCGCCCTGCGCGCTGCTCCCAAGCGGGGGTGGCGTTCCGGCAAGTGGGTACCGTCCGCATAATTCAACCTGTATCTATGAGGGTGCCATGACTGGGAGATCTCGACCCCCCACCTTGCGCGGTAGGCGTCGACCACTGCAGCGACCTGCTCCGCCGTTGCGATTGGCTCGTTGGTCACGAGGTACCACGCAATCGGCTCGTCCCCTTTGGGGCAATCGCTCTCGGTCACCGTGACGATGTTGACCTTCAAGCTCGGCGGGGAGCCGGGGGCGAAGTTGCTCGAGCGACAGAGCTCGACCGCCATCGCAGAGACAGCGAGGGTCGCCTCGCGGGCATGGCGGGCTGTGTGACCGGTCATGCGGACGTCCCGCGGCGCGTGGGTTGACCCACACCTCGCGTCGAAACAGGCACTCGGCGCGGCCGACCACTTGCTTCAACTTCTCGCGTTCGCCCACCAGCTTGCGGTTGTTCGCCAGCCGGATGACGTAGCAAGCCCGCGCCGCTT
>WNFJ01740367.1_pt1 | contig 19242 bp, 13 predicted proteins | sample 5400461 | NCBI WGS metagenome assembly WNFJ01 (sample SAMN13153349, study PRJNA577476) | soil metagenome | isolation source: 115 cm saprolite on Douglas fir-dominated hillslope | place: USA:California | collected 2013-09-17
CGGGCTTCAAGGTCCCAAGAGAATTGCGGGTCTATAAACATCTCGTCCCTCTGGGACGAAAACCGGATCGCACATGGAGAACGATATCAGCAGCCAAACTTTTCTGATCACCGGCGCGCATGGTTTTATCGGCGCGTGGATCTTCAAGCGCTTGCTGGAACGCGGAACGCGAGTTGTGATCTTTGACAAAAGTGTGGACGCACAAAGACTCCGTCTGATCATGAGCGAAGAGGAGATCGCGCAGGCAGAAGTAATCATCGGAGACGTCACTGAAGCGGGCAGCCTCTCGTCGGTCATTAGTAGTTTTAAGGTAACGAACCTGATTCATCTCGCCGGATTACAGGTCCCAACCTGTCGCGCCGATCCCAGGTTGGGAGCGATGGTAAATGTTCTCGGCACAATTAACGTGTTCGAATCCGCGCGCGACGCCCGAGACCAACTCAACAACGTGACCTACGCGAGCTCCGCGGCGGTTTTTGGCTTGGTGGAAGAAGAACATGCGATGACGGAACGAGACGAGCCGCGGCCATCAACCCACTACGGCGTATTCAAAAGCTGCAATGAGGGCAATGCCCGGGTCTATCATCTCGATCATGGAGTAAACAGCATCGGACTGCGGCCGCTGACTGTCTATGGAGTCGGCCGCGACTTTGGCCTGACTTCCGATCCTACGAAAGCCATGAAGGCCGCCGTGGTTGGTCGTCCGTTCCACATTCGTTTTGGCGGGCGCACGGACTTTCAGTACGTGGCCGACACTGCCGACGCTTTCGTCCGCGCAGCCACATCGAATTTGAAAGGCGCTCATGTTTTTAATTTGCACGGCGAGACGATTCAGGTTGGCGACGTCGTCTCGGAGATTGTGCGCCTCTGGCCGGATGCTCGCGGGACAATCACGGTCGCGGACGAACCTTTGGCGATACCAGCGGAGATGGATGATGCCGCGATCCGCGAGGCGCTGGGACCGTTACCGGCAACGACGCTGGCGGACGGTGTGACGGCGACGATCGAGAGGTTTGCCGTTCTTAAGCGCGAAGGACGTTTGGACACAAGCGATCTGGATGCGTAGGCCAAATGCGCAATTGGGTGATGAGGTCAGTACCGGAAGCGGTAGCCGATCGGGTAGCTTCGACAAGATTTACCCGCTTGCTACCGCAAGCGGTTCCGTACCAGATTGGTCAGTCGATGCACAAAACGGATCGCTGGACATCCTGTCGCCTGAGCGCGAAGCGCGAAAATGATCGTTATTCTGTTTTTGAGGGACTTAGCGCCTGCGGCGCTGGCGGACAGGATGTCCGCGCTCCGCTTCGCAACCCGAACAGGAATCAGGAATAAGGACACTACCAAAAGGAACAGACAATATGAATAAACTGATCGCTCTGCTCGTTATCTTAACTGCGCTGCTTTTTTCACTGAGTTGTGGAAAGACGGGACCACAGTCCGGCAGGAAGTTTACGATCGCCGTGATCCCCAAAGGCACTACTCACGAGTTTTGGAAAAGCATTCATGCCGGCGCCGACAAAGCCGCCAGCGAATATGCAGCGCAGGGAACGAACGTCGAAGTAATCTGGAAAGGCCCCCTGCGTGAAGACGAACGCGAGGGACAGATTCAAGTGGTGGAGGGTTTTATCAGCCAGGGCATTAACGGAATCGTTCTGGCCCCGCTCGACGACCGTGCACTAATTCGCCCGGTTGAAGAAGCGAAGCGCGCGGGTATCCCCACAGTCATTATGGATTCCGGCCTGCAGTCCGATCAGATCGTTAGCTTCGTGGCGACGGACAATTTGAAGGGCGGGATGCTCGCAGCCGACCGCCTCGGCGAACTGTTGGGAGGCAAAGGAAAAGTCCTCCTGCTTCGTTATCAGGAGGGATCGGCGAGTACTGAACAGCGCGAGGCGGGCTTTATGCAGGAGATGAAAGCGAAGTTCGCGGGTATTGAGGTCGTCTCTTCGAATCAGTACGCGGGTCCGACACGCGACACGGCTAAGGCTGCCTCCGAGAATCTTCTCAACCGTTTTGGCAACGACATTCAGGGCGTCTTCACGCCTAACGAGTCGTCAACGACCGGGATGTTGCTGGCTTTGCAGGATATGAGACTGGCCGGCAAGGTGGTTTTCGTCGGCTTTGATTCCAGTCCCAGCTTCATCGAGGCGATGCGCAACAAACAGATGCACGGGACCGTTCTGCAGAGTCCGTTTAATATGGGCTATCTCGGCGTGAAGACGATGGTCGAACATCTTTTGGGCAAACCGGTGGAGAAGCGAATAGACACCGGTGTGGCGCTGGTTACTCCTGACAATCTCGACGATCCTAAGATTAAGGAGTTACTCCAACCGCCGGTGAAATAGCGTGGCACGGGCGTCCTCGCCCGTGAATATCACGCACAAGATGCGCGTGCCACGATTTCACGCCCAGGTTGCGCGTGCCGCGAATGATGACAATGACTGTGCTCGCCTTATCAGATGTAGCCAAGCGATTCGGCCCCACCATCGCGCTCGACGGCGTGAAGCTCGAATTGCGCCGAGGTGAAGTGCACGCGTTGATAGGAGAGAACGGCGCCGGCAAGAGCACTCTGGTGAATATTCTTGCCGGGTCTCTTCAGCCGGACCGTGGCCGTTTGGAGATTGACGGCAACGTCTACGCGCCCACCTCGCCGCTTGATGCGCGCCGGAGAGGTATTGCGCTCATTCACCAGGAACTTTCGCTGGCGCCTCACTTAACCGTTGCCGAGAACATTCTGATGGGACTGGAGCCGTCGCGCTGGGGTTGGCTCGATCGTGAAGCCGCGCGCCGCAAGACCCTCGAAGTGCTCGAGAGTTTTCATCACCCGGAAATACGTCCTGATCGTCGCGTCGCTGACTTGTCTATCGCTGCGCGGCAGGTGGTTGAGATATGTCGCGCGATCGCGGCGCGAGCCAATATCGTTCTGATGGACGAACCGACCAGCAGCCTCCAGCGGGATGACGTCGCTCACCTCTTTGCGCTCATCGGGCGCCTGCGTCATGAAGGAATCACCATCATTTATATAAGCCACTTTCTTGAGGAGGTGCGTGAGATCGCGGATAGCTACACCGTTCTCAGGGACGGTCGAAGCGTGAGCACAGGGCCACTGTCCACGGTAACCAACGAGGAATTAATCACAGACATGGTCGGACGTCCAGTAGAGAATCTCTTCCCGTCTCGCGAGCCGGTGCATGGCGGACAGGTAATGCTTGAAGTGCGCGATCTGAGCGCGCCACCCGATCTGAAGCAGGTTAGTTTCGATCTGCACGCTGGGGAAATCCTTGGTGTCGCCGGCTTGATGGGCTCTGGTCGCACAGAAATGGTGCGGGCTATTTTCGGTCTCGATCCAGCGCAATCCGGGACCTTTAAGCTTCGCTCCATTCCGATCGCCGCACGTGGTGGCTCGCCGACACTTCGACTGTTGCAGGGATTAGGCTATCTGAGTGAAGACCGCAAAGGCGAAGGACTTGCGCTGGCGCTGTCGGTTGCCGACAACACAACCATGACTCGGTTTGCATCCTGTTCGCGCTGGGGTTGGCTCGACCGGTCTGCCCAGTACAAACAGACAGAGGCGTGGATAAGGCAACTGGGCGTAAAAGCCCGCAATCCGATTCAGCCCGCGCGTACTCTCTCTGGCGGTAACCAGCAGAAAGTGGCGCTGGCGCGGCTGCTGCACCAGGACGCAGATGTGCTCTTGCTCGACGAGCCGACCCGCGGCGTGGACATTGGGAGCAAGGCGCAAATCTACGAAGTCATTGCACGTTGTGCGGCTCAAAAGAAGGCTGTGCTGATGGTCAGCTCTTATCTGCCGGAACTCTTCGGCATGTGCGACCGCATCGCGGTGATGAGTCGAGGAACGCTAACGCCCGCGCGTGCAGTGAAAGACTGGACGCCCGAAACGGTCATGCTCGCGGCTATCGGCGGAAGAGAACCATCAGCGGGCGGCGTCGCCGCAAGTCGGACCATGGCAGAAGCGAAGGGATAACCAGGTGGTTGGAGAGATAAAGATCGAGACAACTTCAGCCCGACCAGGCCTACTGAACTTATGGCTGGCGAGACTGGGCCCGTTCATCGGATTGATCCTGGTGATTGCGATGTTCGCCCTTTTGACAGAGTCGCCGGCGCGTTACCTTTCCCCCTTCAATCTGCGCATCGTTCTCGCTCAGACAGTCATAGTGGCCCTCGGCGCGATCGGAATGACTATCATCATTGTCAGTCGCGGAATCGATCTTTCGGTCGGTTCGGTCATCGCGTTGTCGAGCGTCGTCACCGCTCTGATGCTTCGCGCTGGTTATCCTCCGGTAACAGCAGTCTTCGCCGGCGTGTTGGTGGGTGGCATGGTCGGACTGGTCAATAGCCTGGTCATTACCTGGTTACGCGTAGCGCCTTTCATCGCCACGCTTGGAATGCTCGGCATAGCCAGGGGCGTGGCGAAGTGGATAGCCGGGCAACAGACCGTCAACGTTCCGCAGACCTGGGTAAACGAATTGGCAGTAACTTTTCCGACTCCGTCGTGGTTGCTGCTCGCGCCTGGTGTCTGGGTTGCCGTGCTGCTGGCAATACTGACAGCTGTGGTCTTACGAAACACAGTTTTTGGCCGGCGTGTTTTCGCGCTCGGCTCAAACGAGGCAGCCGCCCGCGCTTGTGGCATACCCGTCCAACGCCTCAAGCTTTGGATTTATTCTCTGGCCGGACTGTACTTTGGCCTGGCCGGCGTAACTCAGATGTCGCGCCTCAGACAGGGCGATCCAACCGTGGCGGTCGGCGCCGAACTCGATATTATCGCCGCGGTAGTCATCGGCGGCGGAAGTTTGTCGGGCGGCGAGGGCAGCATTCTGGGTTCAATGATCGGAGCCTTGATAATGGCTTTTCTGCGCAACGGTTGTCAGCAGATGGGCTGGCCCAACTATATCCAGGAGATCATCATCGGCGGAATCATCGTCATCGCAGTGGCCATCGATCGCTTCCGTCACTCGCGCACCTACGCGTGAGTGTCCACCAATAAGAACTGCCGCCATCAGGAGTTGGATAAACATGAAACTCGCGCAATTCAAAACAAACGGGATAGACAAGCAACGACTCGGCGTGCTGCTGGGCGATGTGGTATGCGATGTGGCAGAGCTTGCCCACGTTGTCAAGACATCGGGCAAAGAAGTTGCGGACTGGCTGCTCGAAGTCAATGGCAGTCTCGATGTTATCAAACGCGCCGACGCCGGCCTTCGCGATCTGATGGCGCTTTTGGACGGCGAGGGACCTCGGTTCGGCCGGGCAGGCGTGGCAGCTTTTTCACTAGATTCCATCAAGTTTCTTCCCGCCACCTATCCGAGCAAAATTCTGGCTATCGGCCGTAACTACATTGACCACGCGATTGAAGGAGGCGCTGAACCCCCGAAAGCTCCGCTGCTCTTTAACAAACTGCCGAATTCGCTAAGCGCGCATAACGCGCCGATAGTCTTGCCGGCAATTAGTCAGCAAGTCGATTACGAAGCTGAGTTGGCCGTAGTGATCGGTAGGGAAGCAAAACGTGTTAGTGAAGCCGATGCCCTGGATTACGTTTTCGGTTACAGCTTGATCGACGACGTCAGCGCACGCGACCTGCAATTCGGGGATGGACAATGGACCCGCGGCAAGAGTCTGGACACTTTCGCGCCGCTGGGACCCTTCATCACTACGCGTGACGAGGTCGCCGATGTTCAGTCGCTGAAGATCGAAGGAATTCTGAACGGTAAAGTGATGCAGTCGTCAAACACCGCCAAGATGATTTTCAAGGTGGCGTACCTGGTCTCATATCTTTCGCAGGGAATAACCCTGGAGCCGGGTGACGTAATCGCCAGCGGAACGCCGGAGGGAGTGGGCATCTTCCGTAAGCCCCCGGTGCTTTTGCAGGCTGGTGACGTATTTGAAGTCAAGATCGAAAAACTCGGCACGCTGCGTAATCCGGTAGTGTCCGACAAACTTTAGTTTGTCGTCTCCCTGGCAGGACCAGCGACAAACTGAAGTTTGTCGGACAATTCATGCGCGTCTCTTTATTTATCACTTGCCTGCTTCTGAGTATTGGAGTGCGCGGACCGAAAGAATTGCACGTGATGCTCGCAATGTCGTCAGATTTGATTTAATCGGTGACGGCCGTTTAATCGACCACCTCGGGACTTCGACCGGCGCGCGAAAGGTCGAGCTCTATAACGGCCGCGCGCTGATTACTCTGCAACGCAAAGGCGAAGTGGTCGTAAGTGTTTCGGGTGAAGAAATCAAGACAGCATTTCTTCAGTTGAACGTCTGACAGGCAAGAATGAAACGGGCTTTAATGATAAACAAACGATTCTTCAGCAATACTGGAATTTGGTTAATCCCTTTGATCGTGATCTCATGCTACTCGGTCACTGCCCAGCAACCCGTCAACCCCGGCGTCAATCCGCGCGATCAGAAAGCCATCAACGATGCGGTCCAGGGATGGTGGACGGCTTCGATGAAGACACACGATCAACGCATCGCCTGGTGGCGGGAAGCGAAGTTCGGATGCTTCATTCACTGGGGTGTGTACTCGACCTTTGGCGGCGAGTGGAACGGCAAACCGTTTCGCGGCTATGCCGAGCACATGATGCGCATAAACAAAATTCCGCGGGCCGAGTACGAAGCGAAAGTTGTTTCCATCTTCAACCCCGTGAAGTTCAATGCAGACGAATGGGTGCGGCTGATCAAGTCGGCAGGAATGAACTATGTGATTATCACTGCCAAGCATCATGACGGCTTTGCGATGTACCCATCAGCGGTGACCCGCTACAACATTCGCGATGCGACGTCGTTCAAACGCGATCCGATGCGCGAGCTGCGCGACGCTTGCCGCAAAAACGGAATTCGGTTTGGCTTCTACTACTCACATGCATTTGATTGGGAACATCCCGACGCTCCCGGAAACGATTGGGATTACGACAACCCGGGCGGCGATAAGGGTCTTCACGGCGGCGTGCAATGGTACGACCAGCATCCCGATTTACTGGAGAAGGCAAAGCGTTATGTCGATCAGAAAGCCATTCCACAAATAGTCGAGTTGTTGAAGAACTATCAGCCCGACATCCTTTGGTTCGACACGCCGAGCAAGCTGCCGCTCTCTGAGAACATACGCATCATGCAGGCCGTGCGCGCCGCTGATCCTAATGTGGTAATTAATGGGCGCCTGGCGCGTGGCGGCGGTTACTCATTTGGCGATTACAAAAACACCGGCGATCGAGCCGCTGAGATCGTCCCAACCGAAGGCGACTGGGAAACTATTCCGACCACAAACGAGTCGTACGGGTATCACAAGTACGATCTCAGTCATAAACCTGTCTCTCACTTCATACAGCTCATGGCCAAGACTGCCGCCCGAGGCGGCAACATGCTGATGAATATCGGGCCCATGGGCGACGGCTTAATTGATCCCAAAGACCAACAGATATTGCGCGGAGTGGGCGCGTGGCTGAAAACAAACGGCGAGAGTATTTATGGCAGCGAGCGTACGCCACTGCCGGTTCAGGCCTGGGGCGAATCAACCCGCAAAGGCAACATGCTTTACTTGCACGTGTTTGATTGGCCGCGCAATGGAAAGCTCGTGCTGGGCGGATTGAAGAGCGATGTCGCAAAGGCTTATCTGCTTGCCGATCCGAAACACAAAGCACTGAAGGTCAATCGTCTGAACGCGAGCGACCTGATGATCGTCGTGCCGCTTCAGCCTGCGGATTCCGCGGACACTGTAGTTGCCGTCGAGGTGCGCGGCGAACCGCAAGTGAATCCGGTACGGCTGGTCCTGAATAGTCAGACAAATCTTCTGCGAGTTTTCGATGGCGAACTGCATGGCAGGAAACTTCACTTCGGCGACGGCAAAGCACCGCGCGCCTACGTCCTTGATTGGAGCGATCCGACCGAATGGGTCGGGTGGAAAATCCGTGTGAACGAACCGGGGAGGTACGAAGTCTCAGTGAAGTACACGACCGCTTCAGCCGCTAACAATGGAACGTACTCAGTTACCTTTAACGACCAGGCATTCGCGGTGACGGTGGTCCCGACGCCGACTGAGACCCAAGCTAGGACAGAAAAGGTGGGCACAGTGAGGCTTGTCCCCGGCGAATATGAGATTCAAGTGAAGCCGACGGATATTCGCGGCGGTGAGTTGATGCGGTTATTTAGTATTTCGCTGACGCCTGCCGGGAATGCGGGCACCCTTGCCCGTACGGAGTCAACCGCTCCCGGTACTGACTCCAGATCAGGCAGAGAAAACTCAACTGGAGGTTTCCGATGAATCGTTTTCTTGTTGTCGTTTGCATTATCGGCGCCTGCGCCGCGCTCGCTTCCGCGCAAACTGCGACTCCATCACCAAGCCCCGTCGATCCCTGCGCTGAGATTACGAAGAGAGCGGCTCGAGCTGAAGCGAAGCTTAAGGACTGGCCGGCGCTCGCGCGTTATCGAGACGCGAACGCGAAAACCGGAGCGCCTAATGCCGATGAGGCTCGCGTCCTTTTTATGGGCGATTCGATCACCGATTCATGGGACGATCCAAAGTACGGCGGATTCTTTCCCGGTAAGCCCTATATCGATCGCGGAATCAGTGGACAAACGACCCCACAAATGCTGATACGCTTTCGTCCGGATGTAACCGCTCTGCGACCAAAGGTTGTTGTGATTCTTGCCGGCACCAACGATATTGCCGGCAATACCGGGCCGACGACACTGAGCGCTATCGAAGACAATCTAATCTCGATGTTTGAAATCGCGCAGGCAAACGGCATTCGTGTGGTGCTTGCTTCCGTACTTCCCATAAGCGATTACGAGAGAAACAAAGAAGGTAAACCCATCATCCAAACCCGGCAACGCCCCCCGGAGCAGATCAATGAACTAAACAATTGGATGAAGAAATATGCGGCTGAGCATGGCGGTATCTATCTCGATTATTTTTCAGCAATGGCGGATGACAAGGGTTTCCTGAAAGAAGAGCTGAGTGAAGACGGACTACATCCCAACCAAAAAGGTTACGACGTGATGGCGCCGCTGGCTGAAAAGGCCATTGCGGCGGCCTTAAGATCTCGAAGATAGCGGTAACAATCTAGGACAAATGCTTGCAGGTGAATTAGTTTGCACTTAACATGTGCCAATCTTAGGTAGTGTCAGATGACTCTTTCATTTACTCAACCTGCCGGTTTGTCCCGGCGCACAAGGATTCATGATGCTAAATCTAACTCATGCGAGCCGCGCGACATTCGCGGCCTCGTTTGCGCTGTTTCTCGCGTGCTCAACAGCCGGCGCGCAATCTGGCCCGATAACCTCATCTACCTCGTCTTCTTCCGCAGTCAGCAGCGGCACGCTTGCCCATCACGAAATCAAGCCATCCGATTTGCCGCCGCCAAAACTTGAGAACGAGGTAACCAATGGGCCGAAAGTGATTCCGCGGCCGGAAGGCGCGAAGCTGAACTTGCCGCCGGGATTCGAAGTCAGCACTTTTGCGGAAGGCGGTTTTCAACGACCACGCTGGATGGCGTTGGCGCCAAACGGCGACGTCTTCCTCGCCGATTCTTCTGCGTCCGGCAAGATCATCGTTCTGCGCGACACGAACAACGATGGCGTAGCCGATGAACGTTTTGTTTTCGCGGATAATCAGTTGCAACCATTCGGGGTCGCGTTCTGGAAAGACTATCTCTACGTCGGCAACACGAACGCAGTCGTGCGCTTTCATTACAGGCCGGGTCAGACGAAGGCGGATGGCCCAGCCGAGAAGATTGCCGATCTTCCGGGAAAGGGTTATCGCGAGCACTGGACGCGGAACATTCTATTCAGTCGCGATGGGAAGAAGATGTACGTCACCGTTGGATCGGAATCCAACGTCAGTGTCGAAACCAATGAAATGCGCGCGGCAATTATTGAGTTCAATCCTGATGGCACCGGCAAACGCATCTTTGCCAGCGGCACCAGGAATCCGATCGGGCTGGCCTGGCTGCCGGGCACGCGCACCCTTTGGGCTTGCGTGCAGGAACGCGATCGCATGGGCGACGATCTGCCTCCGGACTATGTAACCGAGATCAAAGACGGTGGATTTTACGGCTGGCCTTATGCCTACAACGGCCCCAACGAAGATCCGCGCCGCAAGGGTGAGCGGCCCGACCTGGTAAAGAAGACTCTGACCGGCGACGTTCTGATTCAAGCCCACTCCGCGATTCTCGGCCTGGCATTTTACGAAGGCAAGATGTTCCCGAGAGAATATCGGGGCAACGCTTTTGTGGCGCTGCATGGATCGTGGAATCGGACGAAGCGTACCGGCTATAAGATCATTCGCATCCCCTTCCGTGACGGAAAGCCGATAGGCGGCTACGACGATTTCTTAACTGGCTGGATGCTCGACGAAAACAGTCGCGACGTTTGGGGAAGACCTGTCGGGCTACTCGTACTGCCGGATGGTTCAATGCTAATCACGGATGACGGTGCGAACAAGATCTGGCGCGTGACTTATCGGGGAACGAAGTAAGAGTGTGCGCCTATGCCGCCTGAACGATCGTCATCAAAGGCTAATGTGCTTGCGGCGCTTCTCCGACTCACCCGCATTGCGATGCTTACGTTCTTTTCATTTGCTTCAACAGTGCAGTCACAATCATCGACCTCAGCGAGCATCGAAGGGGTCGTCGTAGATCAAGACGGAGCGTCACTCGCTGGAGTGTTGGTTGGAGTTTCCGCACGTTCATTCAATGCGCAAGTCAGATCCGATACCCATGGACTTTTCCGTTTCGCGTCCGTCCCGCAAACGATCGTCACGCTCAGCGTTTTTGCCAGAGGCTTCGCCCGCGTCGAGCGGAAACTTAATCCCGCGCCTGGAGGCACATCCCAATTGCGCATCGTCCTCGCGCCGGCCCCGATCTCCGAACGGGTGACGGTGACCGCAACACGTACGGACACGCGCATCGGCGATACCGCGTCAAGCGTTTCGGTACTTGACTCCGCAGAGCTGAGGACTACGGCCGCGATCACCCTTGACGACGCGCTGCGCCAGGTGCCCGGCTTCACTCTGTTTCGGCGCAGCGGCAGCCGGACCGCGAATCCGACATCACAGGGTGTTTCACTGCGCGGGCTCGGCGCCTCCGGCGCGAGTCGCGCGATTGTTCTGGCGGACGGCATTCCGCTCAACGATCCATTCGGCGGTTGGGTTTACTGGGATCGTGTGCCCCATGAATCGGTGACTCAGGTTGATGTGCTGCGCGGTGGCGCTTCGCATCTCTACGGCAGCTCTGCGCTCGGCGGTGTGGTAAACATAATTACGAAGAAGGCCGATTCGAATGCCGTTTCGTTCGAAGCGTCTTATGGGAATGAACAAACACCGGACGCGTCATTGTTCCTCGGAGGCCGCAAAGACAACTGGGAGGCGAGTCTGACCGCCGAATCATTTCGAACCGATGGTTACATTCTCGTTGCTTCTAACGAACGCGGACTGGTTGATACGCGCGCGAGTTCGCGTCACGCGGTGATCGATCTCAAGCTTGAAAGACTCTTTGGCGAGAGCCGGCGAGTATTTGCCGGCGCGTCCTTCTTTGGCGAGTCGCGCGCGAACGGCACGCCGCTGCAAACCAATCGCACACACCTTCGCCAATTCAGATTGGGAGGTGACTGGCAGTTTGTTCACGCCGGCTCGATGTCGGCGCGCGCTTACGGCGGCTCGGAAGTATTCGATCAAAACTTCTCGGCAGTCAGCACTGATCGAAACAGCGAAACGCTGACGCGCGTACAGCGAGTGCCCGCACAAGTCTTCGGCGCGTCGGCGCAATGGTCCCGCCCGGTTGGCTCAGCGCAAACCATCGTTGCTGGCTTCGAGTCACACCGAGTACGCGGCGCAAGCGACGAGATCGGTTTTTTGTCGGGGCGGGCCAGCGCACTCTTTAACGCGGGCGGCAAAGAGTCGACTGGCGCCGGCTATTTTGAGGACGTGATCAATATCGGTTCGCGTTTCTTCATCAACGCCGGCGCGCGCATCGATCACTGGCGCAACTATGCCGCGTTGTCCGCCACCAGACCGCTGACAACAGGCGCTCTGACTGCGTTGACTCTGTTTCCGGATCGCACCGAAACGGCGTTCAGTCCGCAGCTTTCCGGGCTCTACAAACTCACATCCAAACTGTCGTTCACTGGATCGGCTTCACGAGCCTTTCGCGCGCCGACTCTCAACGAACTCTACAGATCATTTCGCGTGGGAAACGTGATGACGCTGGCCAACGAGCAGTTGAAAGCAGAGCGATTGACCGCTGGTGAAGTAGGAGCAAGATTCACCACGGCCGATGGAAAGGCCGTCGTCCGCGGCACTTTCTTCTGGGACGAGATCACGCGGCCGATCGCCAATGTCACCTTGAAAGCGACACCAACTCTAATCACGCGTCAGCGACAAAACCTCGGACGAACCCGCTCACGCGGAGTCGAGATCGAAGCCGAAGCCCGGTTGAATCAGTTCTGGAGCTTTTCAGCCGCGTACTTGTTTGCCGACGCAACCGTCGTCCGCTTTTCCGCAAACACGACGCTTGAAGGCCTACAGATCCCGCAAGTCGCGCGTCATCAATTCACGTTTCAGGCTCGTTACGGAAATCCTTCGGTAGCAACGGTTGGTCTTCAGGGACGCGCGGCCAGTTCACAGTTTGACGACGATCAGAATCTACTTCGGCTTGGCAACTACTTCACGCTCGATGCGTTTGTTTCGCGCCGCGTCGCGCACGGTCTGGAGGCTTTCGCGGCAATCGAAAATCTATTTAACCAACGCTACGAGATTGGGAAGACGCCGGTGACCACGCTTGGTCCGCCGCTGCTGATTCGCTCCGGTCTCCGATTTCACCTATCGGGAAAATGATGTCAGCTGAGATCTCCAATTTAATCGACTCGAACCCCATGACCAGAGAGAGCCAAGAGAAACTTGAGAGACTCATCCGTCTGATTAACAAAGAAAGTCTCAGCGGTCTCCTGATTCATCTGCAACCGAATTTTGCGTGGCTGACGGCAGGCGGATCAAACGGCGTCGACTCGAGTCGCGAATCGGGCGTGGGGACATTGTTGGTCAGGCATGACGGGCGAAAGTTTGCCCTGGCTAATCGAATTGAGATGGCCCGCCTTTTGACCGAGGAGTTAGCGGGGCAGGATTACGAACCGGTTGAGTTCGCCTGGGAAGATGAACGAGCAAACCCGCAATTTGTTGCCGAAGTCGCGCGAAAGTTAGTGACTGAGCAGTTGCCGTTGGGATCCGATTCCGTTTTCGGCAATGCCACGAGAGTTATGGAAGCCGCAATTTCGCGCGCAAGGTACCGCTTAACTGACGATGAGATAGATCGTTTTCGAAGCCTGGGGCGAGATGCGGGAACCGCGATTGGGAAAATGGCGCACGCTTTGACGCCGGGAATTTCAGAGCAGGACGTGGCGCGGCGAGCCGTCGATGCGCTGGCGAAAGTTGGCGCCACCTCAGTCGTGACACTGGTCGCGGCGGATGATCGGATCAAACGTTACCGCCATCCTGTTCCCACCGATCTGCTTTGGCGAAAGAGCCTCATGATCGTTGTGTGCGCCCGACGAGATGGATTGATCGCTTCGCTTAGTCGCATCGTTTGCGCCGGCGAAATACCCGACGAACTGATCCAACGAACCAAATTGACAGCCGAGGTGAACGCCAAAGTCCTGGCGGCGACACGACCCGGTATGTCGGGAGCTGAGATTTTTGGAGTCGCGGCCCGCGCATACAGTGATGCCGGCTTCCCCGACGAACAGCAACTTCATCACCAGGGAGGTGCGATTGGCTATCGCACGCGCGACTGGGTAGCGCATCCTCTGTGCACTGAGCAGGTACAGGAACGCCAGGCCTTCGCCTGGAATCCTTCGATCACCGGAACGAAGATTGAAGAGACCTGTCTGGTCTTGCGGGAAGGCATCGAAATGTTGACTACGACTGCCGACTGGCCCTCGATCCCTGTTGCGGTTGATGGCCGCACATGCCTCTTGCCTGATGTCCTGTCACTCTGAACATCGAGCCCTGCATCGAAAAAATGCTGGACACTGGAAAATTTATTTTGACAGCGCTCCGGCTAGTGAAGTCACGATTGCAACTGACTAGCGTAGCGTGTCCGAATTGACTTTACAGAAGTTCCTTTCGTGCGGCTTCGTGCTATAGCTCTACCATCAAAGAGAAATGCGCCGCCGCCCTCGACACTCACCCCTGCACTGCCCAAAGCTTCTCCCATTTCAGCCAGAGCTCCGGGTCGATTTTCTAAACGGATGGCTAAGTCTCGCATTAGTCTCTCCTAAAAAAGTTGTTTAGCTCTGAAAGATGGTTACGGTAGTCTTTGCGGCCGTGCCGCCTGATGTGCGGAAAGGCTATGCCTCTCCGAAAGCAGCTTCGCGACCACTACCCCAACGAATTCAGCTGAGTTTCATGCGCCGCAGAAGATCCTGGTAACGCGAGTCCGATCGTAGAGGGGCGAGCAGAGGTTCAACCTTGAAGTAGATCATCTCGGTCGAATGATCGTTGTAAGCTTTCTCGAGCCAGGCAAAGGCCTTGTCCTTTTCGCCCAGGCCGACGTAGATCAATGCGATGTCATAAGGAGGGACGTATTGCCGCTTGGCTCTCTCCTGCAACTCGGCGAGTCCGGCAAGTGCCTCAGACTTTTTCCCTGAGACGGCCATGACGTGCGCAATGTGGGCCCTGATCTGCGGCGTGTCACCGGCTATCTCGAGCGCTTTGTTGTACTCGACGAGTGCCTCTTGGTAGCGACCCTGTTGCACATAAGCCAGGCCCAGGCGCAGATGGGTGCGCATGAAGTCTTTGTCCAACTCCAGCGCGCGCTGATATTGTTTGATTGCCTGATCGTAGCGGCCCTCATAGTAATCTATTCGGCCCAGGTTCACGTTGGTGACGAGCAGGAGCGGATCCAACTCGAGGGCGCGCCGCATCGCTGCTCGCGCCTCATCCATCCGTCCCATCGCTATCAGGTTGAGGCTGCGCCAATGATGTAACAGCGGATAATTAGGGTTAAGAGCAATTCCTTTTTGAAACTGGTCTTCCGCGCCGTTCCAATCCCATTCGTAGTAAGCTTTGTATTGGCCCAGCGCGGTGTATGCTTCGGCCAGAGTGCTGTCGATAGCCAGCGCCTTTTCGGCTGCCACCTTTGCTTTGGGGAATGCGTCATGGGGAGCAGCGAGGGTGAAGAAGCTAAGCAGAGTGTAAGTATCGGCCAGACCAACGTAAGCCAGGGAATAATTCGGGTCGAGTCGAATGGCCTGCTGAAAATACCCGAGCGCCTTTTGCAAACTGTCAGCCGTTCGCTTATTCCACATGTACCGACCCTTGAGATAAGCCTCATAGGCGTCGTTATTTCCGGTGTAACGCTTGGTGAGCCGCTCCGTCGTTGCCTCGCCCGCGCCCTTCATCGCCAGGATTGTGGTGCGGGCGACCTTTTCGGCGACTGCGTCCTCTACCGCGAAGATGTTAGTGAATTTCTCTTCGAAGCGATCGGCCCAGAGCGATGTGCCGTCGCTTGTGCGCACGAGCCGCGCGGTCACGCGAACCCGATCCCCAATTCGCTGCACCTGTCCTTCGAGGACCGCATCGACTCCCTGCTCACGCCCTGCTTCCAGTGGGTCCTTGCCCGTATTCTGATATTTGGCGACGGCCTCTGTTTGGCGCACGATTACCTGTCGGGTTTGACTAAGGCTGGTGATTAGGGCATCCGCCAAACCAAGGCTCAAGTACTCGTCCCCTTTTTCAATACTCAAAACTCTAAAGGGCAGTACCGCAATCGATCTCACCGGAGCTGGGACCGCAGCGGCTGTGGCATTGGGCCGATGGTAAAAGCGCCACAATGAAAAAGACGTGGCCGCCAGGGCGACGGCCAGAACGCTTGCCGCAAAGATCACGAAGCGGCGCCGATTGCGCGGACGAAGAGACAAGGGAGGAGACACGGAAGTTGAAGCAGACCCCATGATCTGTTCCGGATCTGAAAACTGTTTAGCTGTTTTGACCGAATCGATAGCACCCGTCATCTCGCTCGCTATCTCTTCGTCCTGCTCTGGCTTCCGGACTTCCGCCACAAAACGATAGCCGCACTTCGCGACGGTCTCGATGTACTTGTGTTCGCGAGGGTCGTCACCCAAAGCCTTTCGCAGCGTATGGATGATGACGTTTAGATTGCCCTCTTCTACTATCGTATCTCGCCAGACCCGCTCGATCAGCTCTTCCTTTCTGACAAGGTGTCCTCTGCTTCGAACGAGCAAAGCCAGGGTCTCAAACGCCTTCGGCGTCAGCGCGACTACTTGATCGCCGCGCAGGAGGGTATGTTCCGTCGGGTCGAGGCGGAAAGGCCCGAATTCGTATCTCTCCTGAACTTGCGAAAGCATACTGTCTGTAAGAAAACTTTAAGACTTATTAACGTGAATTTAATACTTATCTAAAGACTGTGGTGGCGGGTCGGGTTATTTGTATTCCAGCGGAACAAATTGACTTCAGCGCCCAGCCAAAGGCGAATCATATAACCGGAGCCAGACCGGCGCAAGTCATTGGAAAAAAAAAGCCGGAAATTCAGAGTTCAGACTTTAGGCTGCTGCTTCGCAACGCAAGGCTAAAGCTTGAAATCTAAACTGATACTTGATCCGTCTCATTAACCGCTGCTTGAAAATCTCGGAATTCAGCTCAGAAAGGTGGTTCGACGTGCTGTCTATCAACTCTTGTAAAGTCACCAGGATCCTGGGTCTCCTCGTCATTCTACTAATACCGGTTGCCGTCAGCGCCCAGGTTTCCGGAGGAACAGTTTCCGGCAAAGTAACCGACAGCACTGGTGCGTTGATTCCGGGCGCGCAGGTCGCGATTCGCAATACCGCGACCGGCGTTACCACCAGTCTGGTCGCAAATGAAGAGGGTATTTATCGCGCGTCCAACCTCCTGGCGGGCGACTACGAGATCACCGCCTCGGCGCCTAACTTCACCTCGTTCCTTCAAAAAGGTGTCACGCTCACCGTCGGCGCGGATTTGACGATCGACCTCAAACTAACGGCTGGCGCGGTCACCGCATCAGTCCTGGTTTCCGACCAGGCTCCGGCCGTTGATACGACGACTCCAACAATAAGCGCGGTCGTAAGTGAGCGAACCATTGTCGAGCTGCCGCTCAACGGGCGCGACTGGACGAGTCTGGCTACCTTGCAGCCTGGGATTTCGAGTATTCGAACTCAATATGCCAGCGGGGGAACGGCCTCTCGTGGCAACCGCGGGTATGGCGATGAGCTGACTATAACCGGTCACCGTCCCCAGGAGAATAACTATAGGATCGACGGGGTCAGCATTAACGACTATACAAATGGCGCGCCCGGAAGTGCTGGCGGCGTAAACCTCGGCGCTGATGCAGTCAAGGAATTTTCTGTTCTGGCGAGCAACTACACCGCAGAGTATGGAAGAACGTCTGGAGGGGTCATCAACGCTATTACGCGCTCCGGATCAAACTCGATTCATGGCTCGGCCTACGAATTCTTCCGCAACGACGCTCTGGATGCGCGGAACTTCTTTGACGGTGCTAAGAAGCCGCCCCTTCGGCGCAATCAATTCGGCGGTTCATTCGGCGGGCCGATCATTAAGAACAAGACCTTCTTCTTCGCCGATTACGAGCGCATCCGGAGGTTGCAGGGTGTTCCAAGTGTGATCACTGTGCCATCGCCGGCTGCCAGACTTGGACAGCTCGCTGCCGGGCCGGTGACAGTACACCCCAATATTATTCCGTTCCTCAAGTTGTACCCAGTGCCGAATGGAGGATTGGTAGGAAACGGCGATACGGGGATTTTCACGAGTTCCTTGAGTCAACGATTTAATGAAGACTTTTTTACAACCCGCGTCGACCATAGGATTTCGAGTAAGGACAGTCTGTTTGGCACATATATGTTCGATACGGGAAGCTTAAGCATTCCAGACGCTTTGAATAACGTCGTGTTTCCGAACCGCACGCGACGGCAGATGATCGCAATCGAAGAGACTCACACGTTCAATCAAAACTTCATCAATTCTTTCAGGCTCGGTTACAACCGGACTAAAGGCGCTGTCAATGTGAAGGGACCCGCTCTTAATCCGGTAGCTGCAGACCTCGCTCTTGGGAGTGCACCTGGTCGAGCATCGGCAATTATCACCGTCCCGGGGCTAAACGATGCCGTAGGTGTTGGTGGCAATTCTTTCTTTCGGCATGTGCAGAATTCGTACCAGATCTACGATGATGCTTTCGTCACGAGAGGCAACCACTCGCTCAGATTCGGCTTTGCCTTCGAAAAGATCGAGTACAACGAAAACAGCCTGCGGAGACCGAATGGACGAGTCAGGTTTCGATCCCTATCAAACTTCTTGCAGGACATTCCGAGGGACTTTTTCTCGCTCGACCCATCTCGTATCCGAGAAGTCGGTGTGCGCACAAAAGTCTGGGCCGGTTACCTCAATGATAGTTGGCGCTACAGTTCCAAGCTGAATTTAAACTTAGGACTGCGCTATGAAATGAGCACGATACCGACAGAGGCGCACGACCAGTTTCTAGCTGTGTTGACTCCCAGCGGACCGCTCGTGAGTGTCAAGAAACTCTTCAATCGCAATCCGACGCTGCGCAACTTCGAACCGCGAGTCGGCTTTGCCTACGATGTTTTCGGAAACGGCAAGACCGCCATTCGTGGCGGCTTCGGCATCTACGATGCTTTGCCACTCCCATGGATATTCACGCCCAAGGAGGCGCAGGGAACTCCTTTTAATACAGGGACCACCCTGGGCGGCCTCGCTCAAGGCTCGTTTCCCAGTGCGATCTTTCCCAGTATTAACTTCAACACTGCCCCCCTGGACGTACCTTTCACCGAATTAAACCCGGCCCGCAACTACATAATGAATTGGAATTTGACGTTGCAGCATCGGGTGGCTCGCGATTGGACCTTGACGGCAGCTTACGTTGGGTCGCGCGGAGTTCACATGGCCTTCGGTACTGACGAGATTAACATTGTGCTGCCCATCGCCCAGACCCCGGCCGGGTTAGTCTGGCCGACGCCAGGCGGTAGCGGTACCCGCCTCAATCCTAATGCTTCACAGGTTCGGGGCACGTTCTGGGACGGTAATAGTCATTACAACGGACTCCAACTTCAGATCCTCAAGCCTATGAGTCACGGTTTCCAGGCACAGGGTTCCTATACCTGGAGCAGGTGCATTGATGACGGCTCGGAAGCTTCCCGCGGCGACCAATTCCTGAACGGCATTACCTC
>WNFJ01290671.1_pt6 | contig 19241 bp, 12 predicted proteins | sample 5400461 | NCBI WGS metagenome assembly WNFJ01 (sample SAMN13153349, study PRJNA577476) | soil metagenome | isolation source: 115 cm saprolite on Douglas fir-dominated hillslope | place: USA:California | collected 2013-09-17
TGATTCATTGGCCGGTTCACATGTCACTCGGGACCGTTTTCAAGAACGCCAGCAAACGCTCTTTGCGCTCCTGGAGAGGAGTGGGCAGGGGGGCGTTGCCGAGGCGCTCCAGGTGGAAGTGGACGGCCGGGAGGTTGGCGTGCTCCAGGCAATGCTCCGCTTCCTGTAAATGCCAGATGAGCGTTCGCTGGTCGGCCAAATTCCGCTTATGTCCCTGGTACTCGGTGAACTGATCTTCGCCCTTGACCAGGGGCGCTTCCCAGATGCTGATGGATTCATCCCAGTTGCTGCCGGCCAATTGCACGCCATCGGGGCTGAAGGCCAGGCGGGCGTTGAACGGGGGGTCGGCGTAGCGCTGGGGGGCACCGCGCAAGGTCAGCACTTCATTGCCGGACTCGAAGGCCCACATTTTGACCATGTCCCTGCTGGCGGCCGCCAAGCGGCGGCCATCGGGGCTAAAGGCCAGGTCGCAAATCAGGCTAGGGGCGGCCAGGGCATGCCAGGGGGTTTGCCGTCCGGACAGCAGCTTATCCATTTTCCAGATCTTGACGATGCGGTCTTCCATGCCCGCGCTGGCCAGCAGTTGGCCTTCCGCAGGGAAGGCCAGGCCTGTGACGGGCCCCTGATGGGCGATGATTTTGACGTCCTTGTCCCGCAGTTTCCAGGGTACCAGGGCCAGGACGTGCTGTCCGCCATAGGCCAGCCAGGCGCCGTCCGGGCTGAAGGCGACGGTGTAGATTTTCCCTTGTCCGGTAAGGGTAAACCGGGCCCGGCCGCCGGCGGCATCCCACACCTTGATTTCATGCCTGGAGTCTTCCTGGAGAAAGCCGCAGGTGGCCAAAAGCCGGCCATCGCCGCTGAAGGTGACACAGGAAACGGGGAGCTCATGGCCGCGGCAGACAACCACTTCGGCGCCGCTGCCGGCATCCCAGATCTTCACCAGGCGCGGATCATCGCGACTGGGGGCGGCCAGGCGGCGGCCGCCGGGAGCAAACGACACCGGTATCCCCGGGCAAATCGTTGCCTCCAGGGGAAGTTGCCGCTCCTCCAGCAGCATGCCCGTGCCGGCATCCCAGACCTGGAGCTTGCCCACCTTGGTCACCGATATCAGCCGCTTGCCCTCCTCCTGAAACGACAGCGCTTCGACGTCCGCATCAGTCTTGGCCAGGGTGGCATGCTCGGGATGCCGTGTCAGGTCCCATACCTTGACCGTGCCCTCCGCGGGGCTGAGGGAAGCCACGCGCCGGCAATCAGGACTGAAGGAAACGCACTCGACCGGAGTGACATGGCCGCGGAAGCAGATCTTCTCCACGCCCCCCTCCAGGTCCCAGATGCGGACCGTGCCATCGGTGCCTCCCTTGGCCAAAGAACGGCCATCCGGGCTGAAGGAGATGCTCAGGACCGCTCCGGTATCCGCGGTCAAGCTCTGGACAATCTTCCCCGTATCCAGTTCCCAGATCTTGATATTGCCATTGCTGCCCGCCGAAACCAGGAGCTGGCCGTCCGGACTGAAGGCCACGCAATAGACCGCTTTTTTGTGGCCATGCAGCGTTTTGATCGCTTTGCCGGTTGAGAGGTCCCAAATCTTGACCGTGGCGTCCCAGCTTCCGGAAGCCAGCAGCTTCCCGTTCGGATGATAAGCCACGGATTGGACGCGATCGCCGTGACCACGCAGCTCGTGAACGATTTTCCCGTTGGCGTGGTCCCAGATCACCACCTTCTGGTCCCAGCCGGCGGAGGCGAGATGCTCGCCCCGGGGACTGAACGCCAAGCTGGATACCGCATGGGCGTGCAAAGAATGGCTGGAGATTTCCTGATCGGACAGGGGATCTCGAATCATGACCTTGCCATCGGTGCCGGCCAGGGCCAGGCGTTTGCCGTCGGCCGCGATCGCCAGGCGGTGAATGGTGGCGGGGGCGGCGAACGCTTGGCGCAAGGCGCCGCTGCGCCCATCCCAAATGCGGACCGTGCCGGGGATGCCGGTTTCCTCCGCCCCCACAAGCGAGATGATCCAGCGCCCTTCCGGATCGTAGGCGACTCCTCCTCCCATGCCCACCGACGGGTGAACCAGGGTCATGAGGTCGTTGTGGAACAAACCTTGCAGATAATGCCACTCCCAGGCGCGGTGATCCTCATAGCCCGGAGGGGGAATACATTTGAGCAGGCTGTCTCGGGCACTGGTAAAATCATTGACCCGCCACTGGAGCTGGCTCTGGGCGAGGCGGCTGTAATAGAGCGAGGCGCGGGCCTTGTTTCGTTGCTCGGCTTCCTGGCCCCGTGCCAGCTCCGCTTCGGAGCGGGCGTTTTCCGCTTTCTGCCTCTGCATTTCCTTGTCGTCGCGCGCTCGGCTGGCTTCTTGCCATTGCCAGGTGATGCCGCCGAAGCCGACCAGGGCGATGCTCATCATGCCGGCAACCAGGGCGGCCGTCAGCGGCCGATGCCTGGCCCACTTCCACAGGCGCTCGTGGATGCCGACCGGCCGGGCCTTGATTGGCTTGCCCTGGCGAAAGCGCTGCAGGTCGTCGGCCAGCTTCTCGGCGTTGGCGTAACGTTTGCCCGGCTCCTTGGCCAGGCACTTGAGGCAGATGGTTTCCAGATCGCGTGGCAGATTGGGGCGCAGATGGCTGGGCCGCACCGGTTCCTCATGCAGAACCTGCAGAACAGTGTCCAGGGCCGTGGGCCCGCGGAAGGGAGGCCGGCCGGTGAGCATTTCATAAAAAATCGCCCCCAGGGCGTAGACGTCGCTGGCCGGGCCCACCCCTTTGGGCCCGCTGGTTGCCTGCTCCGGGGCCATGTAACTAGGCGTGCCCACGACTTCGCCGCTCTGCGTGCCGCTGGTGTGAACATCCAAACGTTTCGCCAGCCCAAAGTCCGTGATCTTGGGCAGGAACGAAGATAGATCGGTAATCTCATCCCTTGGCTCGCGCCCCTCGCCTCTCTTTTTTCGTCTGCCTTCTTCCTTTTGCAAAAGGATGTTGGCCGGCTTGAGGTCGCGATGAACGATGTTGCGTTGATGGGCGTAATGGATGGCGCGGGCGAGGGTCTCGATCAGGCGTGCCGCCGGTCCGAGGGGCTGAGGGGTGCCGGCCAGGTGCTGCGCCAGGCTGCCGCCCTCGATGAATTCCAGGGCGAAATAGGGCCTGCCCTCGGATTCGGCGATGTCGTAAACCTGGACAATGTTGACATGCCGCAGTCGGGCCACCGCCTCGGCTTCTTGGCGAAAGCGCCCCAGATCCTTCGGCCCGGCGTGCGGCCCGGCCAGGATCATCTTGAGGGCCACTAACCGGTCTAGGCCCAGGTGCCTTGCCTTGTACACCACGCCCATGCCGCCGCGGCCCAGCTCGCTCACAATTTCGTAACCCGCCATGGAGGGATATTCACGAAGGACGCCGCTATCATCCGGCGTGGGATCGAGATCGATTCCTTTGGCGATTCCCGTGGGCCTGCTTCCTGGCGGAGAAATCTTTAGCCCTTCCAGAAACGCGGTGTGGGAATCGCCGAGGGGATAGGATGGGGTAGACATTCCTGTCTGCTTTTGGCTTTTGGCAGACAGGAAGTTCTGCCCCGCCTGGGTGATGTTTTCCAGGCTGGCCTGACAATCGGCGCAAGTATCGACGTGCTGGGAAACAGCCTGAAGGTCGGCCGCGCTCAGGCTTTCCTCAAGGAAACCCTCAAGTTGCTCCACTGGCGGACAACGGCTCATGCGCTTTCCTCAAACGAATTCCCTGGTGAGCCGGAAGCGATAGCGACCGAGGCCATATCCTCCGGTCGCTTACGCTTCCGGCTCGCCTTGTTCCGGGCCTTCGAGCTTGGCAACTTCTTCTTGAAGCATTTTTTGCACGCGCCTTTTGGCCACGTACACCTGGGCCACCTGCATAGGAATACGTTGGGCGGCTTCCGCGCCGGCCAGGCCTTCCCAGGCGGTCAGCCAGAATGCTTGCCAGGTCTGCGGGGCCACTCGCAGCCGCACCCGATACATCGCCTCTTCCAATATTTCACGATCGAATTCCTCCTCCAGTTGCTTGAGGAGGTCTTCGCGAGCTTCCGCTTGATGGAGAAGGCGGCCGACCTGGCTATCCCCACTGCCGAGCCCAGGTCGGCGCCGGCTCTCCAGAAAGTCGCTGCAGGCATGCTGCACGATCCGCTTGAGCCAGGCGCGAAAGCTCCGGGCCGGGTCGTAACGGAAGTCGCGCATCTTCTGGGCCAGCTTCAGAAGCACATTCTGGGTCACATCCTGGGCATCCGCCTCCTGCAATCTCCATTTCAAACACCAACCCATGATCTTGGTCCCGTAATGGTCAACAAACTCGCTCCAGGCTTGCTGATTGCCTGGATCGCGCCGCAACCGGCCCAGAAGCGTGATGCGGGTCCCGGATTGCGGCATGTCAACCATTCTCAATACCCTTTTCGGGAACAAAATCTGGCACTTCATTCCTTACGAACGGGGTTGGGTCCGGGTTTTTTGATCTGCCGCGTCACGTTTGCCAGTTTAGCACGCCTTGATTTTTTTGCTAGCTGGCCGTATGTGCCTGCGGTGGCTGACCGGGGCTTCCATCCATCTTTTTTTGAAAAAGCCAGCATGCCCGCTGCCAGATTTTCTTTTCAGTAACCGTATGTCCCCCAGGGATCACGAATGGGCCGGGGATTCCGCCCGAGATCATTAACGGAGCATGAGAATGGTTCGCACACTGGTTGCCGATTTTGCCAAATCTGCCGGGTTGCCCAAGACACTGCCTTTTGTCCGAAAAAATAGAGACGACAAGGTGGTCAAGCTGGGAGGATCCTGGTTTCGGGTCTATCCTTTCGAAACGCGCCGCTGCGGGGAAGCCCGGTCCTGCCCCCCAAGGTCGGTGGGCGCGACGTGCATGGCCCAGGATTACTCCCAAGACCTGACTGCGATCGGGCAACACGAAGCCCTGGCCGTCTGCCGCGGTTTTCTCCAGGAGCCCGACCCGACGCAATCGGCCAAGGAGAAAGTGGTCTTCGGCAATCGCCGGGGAGAAATCCTGGTTTTCCAGGGAGACCGCCTGAATGGATCTGCCGCGCTTTGTTCCTGCGGCAACGCCACGGCTGCGGGCGCTGCCATGCTGGCCCATTCCGTGAACCATGGACTGGTCTGCCAAGTCTGCTCCATTCCGGAGGGACAACTGGAAATGTGTTCGTGGGTGACCCCCGCCGGCGGCGGCTGGCGGGTCGCTCAATCCTGGTGCGGTCTGTCGTTCCCGGTCGTCCAAGCAAGCCTGTTGGGCCATAAAGTCGCCATCGGCACGGGCACCTTCAACAATTATGTCATCCTGTCCTTGCCGGGGCGGGCGCCGGAATCGTTCGCTGTGCCCGAAGTGCTGGCATTGTGGGAAGCGGCCCGGCCTTTTGGCTTTGACAATATCCTGCGCGCGCGGCTGGCGGCTATTTTCCCGGCCGACCCGCATCCCTTCGTGACGTTTTACACCTGTGGGCGCATGCATCCCGGCGCTCCCTTGACCGGATTGGCTGCCCTGGCCATGGCTGCGCGCCAGGTCGCTTGGTTGGCCTCGCTTCTCAAGCTTGGCCGCATCCAGCACCGCCGCGGCTTCGACTCGCTTCCTGTCTGCCGGGATTCCGAAGTCGATTTCCCTGCGATTCACGTGGTCCTTAAGGATCAGAGGCGCCAATGCCTGGCCGCATAAATCCCCGGGTAAACAGAGCCCCGACCGTTAGGGAGCGGGAGAAACGGTGGTTATTTTGGCTCCACCCCCTGGGGAATTGGAGAACAGAGAATGGATGCCCAAGGCTTTTTCATACTGGCAGCGATCGCAGTGGTATCCTTCGCCTTGAGCTTTTACGGGGCGGCGGTGGGACTGATCCTCGGCCATCTACGGTTGCCGCTTTTGATGTACTACTTGCCCTCGGCCATCGCGGGCATGGCCACCAACCTGGTCATCTCCGGGCTGGGGGCCCTGAGCGGCGCCATCCGCCATCTCCGCGAAGGGCGCGTCTCTTTTTCACTGTTGTTTCTCATGGGGATCCCGTCAATCGTCGGAGCCATGGCAGGCGCTCGGTTAATTCTGCATGCCAATGCCGCCTGGGCGCGGTTGTTCGTGGGCGGCTTTCTCATGGTCAGCGGCATGAACCTGGTTTTAGTCAAAATTTCGGAAGGCCCGGGAGCGGCGGCGATCCGCAAAATCCGCATTGTCGGTGAAGTGTTCTTCGGCCTGGTTATTGGTTTTCTGTCCTCCTTCACGGGTTTGATGCTGGGTACGTTGCGCTTGCCGGTCATCATTCGCTTTTTGAAAGCCGATCCACGCGTGGCGGTGGGCACCAACATGGCCCTGGGCTGCGTGACCGCCTTTGCCGGGGCCGCTTCGATGCGGCACGAAGGCGACAATTTGTTCCTGCTTCCCCTGCTGGTGATCGCGCCCCCCACCATCCTGGGCGGCTACCTGGGCGCCCGATTCACAGGCCGCTTCAAAAAGCAATCGCTCCAGCGCCTGGTCGGCGCCACCATCGCCTTGACCGGCCTGGTCATGGCCGTGGAAGGCCTTTATCAAACCCTACCCGGAAGAAACAGTGGCCCGGACCTTCAAGCTCAATTGTTAATTGATCATTCTTCATTTTTCATTGAGAAAGGGAAAGAAAACGGCAATGAACAAATGAAGAATGAGCCATTAGCAATTAAATTTGAAAATAAGACAAATTATGTCGGCGCCGTCCCGGCATCATTCACAAACTATGATCCTCGTCCCTCGTCCGTCGTCTCTCGCCCCTCGGACATTGATTTCAACCGCGCCATCAGGCCCATCCTGTCCAACAATTGTTACTCCTGTCATGGACCGGACTCCGCCAAGCGGAAAGCCCATTTGCGCCTGGATCGGCCGGAGGACGCCCTGGCGGCGCTTCGTTCCGGCGGCTTCGCCATCGTTCCGGGAGAACGCCACAAAAGCGAGTTGTTCTTGCGGATCAGCGCCGCGGACGATGCCCGCATGCCGCCGCCAAAAACGGGCAAGAAACTCACTGCGGCGGACATCGAATTGCTCGGCCGGTGGATCGACGAAGGCGCGCAATGGCAACCCCACTGGGCCTACCTGGCCCCGAAGAAGCCGGTCTTGCCCCAAGTGGCTAACCAGGCCTGGCCGCGAAACGAAATCGATCGCTTCATCCTGGATCGTCTGGAACGGGAAGGAATGCAACCGTCTCCCGAAGCCGACCGTCCCACCCTCCTGCGCCGCCTGAGCTTCGACCTTACCGGTTTGCCGCCGACACTGGACGAGGTGGACGAATTTGTCAACGACCACAGCCCGCAAGCTTACGAGAAGGTGGTCGAGCGCCTTTTCCATTCGCCTCATTTCGGCGAACGCATGGCTCAGCACTGGCTCGACCTGGCTCGCTATGCCGACACCAACGGCTACCGTCTCGACAATCACCGCGACATGTGGCAATTCCGCGACTGGGTGATCGACGCCTTCAATCGGAACATGCCCTACGATCGGTTCACCGTGGAGCAACTGGCGGGCGATCTGCTGCCGGACGCCACGCCGGCCCAGAAAATCGCCAGCGGCTTTCACCGCAACACCATGGTCAACTTCGGCAACGGCTCCGATCCCAAGGAATACTTGGCCAAAGCGGTTATGGATCGCGTCAGCACCACCGCCACCGTCTGGCTGGGCACCACCATGGCCTGCGCCCAGTGCCACGACCACAAATACGATCCGATTACCCAGAAGGATTTCTACCGCCTGTACGCCTTCTTCAACAACAGCGCGGAAAAGGGGCTGGACGGTGAGAAAGACAATCCCATTCCCGTTCTCTTGACTCCGTTGCCGGTTCACCAGGCGCAAATTGCCAATTGCCTCGTGCAGATTGCCGATTTGAATTCCATCGGCAATCTGCAAGCTGCCTTCTGCAATCTTGCCCTGACCCTGAAAACCATCCCCTCCGCCATGGTGATGGAGGAACTGCCCCAGCCGCGCGTGACGCACATCCTGATCGGCGGCGATTACCTCAACCCCGGTGAGAGGGTATCGGCCGGGGTTCCTACTCACCTGGCGGCCTGGTGCGAGGACTTCCCAGCCAATCGTCTCGGCCTGGCCCGCTGGCTGACACAGCCCGGCCATCCGCTGACAGCGCGGGTGACGGTGAATCGCTTCTGGCAAATGCTCTTCGGCGCCGGCCTGGTGAAAACCAGCGATGACTTCGGTTCCCAGGGCGAGCCTCCTTCCCACCCCGAGCTTCTCGACTGGCTGGCCGACGAATTTGCCGCCAACTGGGACGTCAAGGCAATTTTGAAACGGATGGTCCTGTCGGCCACCTATCGGCAATCCTCGAAGATGACCAAGGAAAGGCGGGACAGGGACCCGCACAATCGCCTGCTGGCGCGTGGGCCCCGGCAGCGCCTGGATGCCGAGATGATCCGCGATCTCGCCCTGGCCAGCAGTGGATTATTGGATCACCGCATCGGCGGGCCCAGCGTCCGACCTTATCAGCCTTCGGGACTCTGGGAGCAGGTGGCCCTGGGCGGCAACTACTCCAGTCAAACTTACGTCCAGAGCAGCGGGGCCGATCTCTATCGCCGCGGCATTTATGTGTACTGGAAACGATCGCTGCCCTATCCCGCCCTGGCCACGTTCGACGCCTCTAACCGTGAGGCCTGCACCGCCCAAAGGCCGCGCACCAATACTCCTTTGCAGGCCCTGGTGCTCTTGAACGATCCGACCTACATCGAAGCGGCCCGCGTTTTGGCCGACCGCACCCTCAATGAAGCGGGTCCGGACCTTACGGAACGATTGATCTATGCTTTCCGCCTGTGCACCGGCCGCAAACCCTCCTCGCAGGAACTGGACATCCTGACTCGCGTTTATCACGAGCAAATTAGCAACTTTCTTCAAAATAGAGATGCAGCCAGAGAACTGGTCAGCATCGGCGAATGGAAAACCTATCAAGTGCGTCGAGTCTTCTCAAATCCTTCCTTCCTTGCAAAGGAATACTTGCCGCACCCATTGGAGTTGGCCGCCTGGACCGCCGTCGGCAATCTCCTTTTGAATCTCGACGAAACCATTTCCAAGGAGTGACCGATGCAACCGCGCCAGGAGCTGAACAAGACTCTTACCCGGCGAACCTTTCTGGGTCGCTCTCTCACCGGCATCGGTGGCCTGGCGCTGGCCTCGCTTTTGAACGGCGATATCTTTCGCTCTGTTGCCGTTGGCTCCAGTCTAAACCAAATCGCTCCCAAGGCCAAGCGGGTCATCTTCCTGTTCATGTCCGGCGGGCCCTCGCATATCGACCTGTTCGATCCCAAGCCGCGCTTGCAGCAGTTGCAGGGGCAGGAATTGCCTCCCTCGGTGCGCGGCGACCAGCGCTTCAGCGCCAATACCATTCGTCAGGGGAATTTCCCAATAGTGGGGTCCCCCTTTCACTTCGAACGGCATGGCCGAAGCGGCGTGGAATTGGCCAACCTGCTGCCGCACACGGCCAAGATTGTCGATGACATCGCTATCGTTCGCGGCATGCACACCGACTCGGTCAACCACGACCCGGCGGTCACCTTTCTGCTCACGGGCAGCCTGCAAACGGGCCGGCCAACCATCGGCTCCTGGGTTTCCTACGGCCTGGGCAGCTTGAATCGCAACCTGCCCGAATATGTCGTGCTTTTGTCCGGCAGCGACGGCCAGCCGCTCCGATCCCGTTACTGGGGCAACGGTTTCCTTCCGGGCGGCCACCAGGGAGTTCAGCTCCGCTCCGGAGGCGACCCGGTCCTGTATGTCTCCAATCCGCCCGGCATGAGCGATCGTTCGCGCCGGCAATTGCTCGACGGTCTTGGCGCGCTGAACCAGATCCGCCTGGAGGCCGTCGGCGATCCGGAAATCGCCACGCGCATCAACGCCTACGAGCTGGCCTATCGCATGCAAACCAGCGTGCCGGAGCTGATGGATATCTCCCGTGAGCCGGCGGGTGTTCTCGAAAGCTACGGCGCCCTACCGGGACAGCCGTCCTTCGCCGCCAACTGCCTCCTGGCAAGGCGCCTGGCCGAGCGCGATGTCCGCTTCATCCAGCTCTATCACCGGGATTGGGACCACCACAGCCATTTGCCTGCGGAATTGACACGTCAATGTCAATTAACGGATCAACCGGCCGCCGCCCTGGTGCGCGACTTGAACCAGCGTGGCCTTTTGGACGAAACCCTGGTCGTCTGGGGCGGCGAGTTTGGCCGAACTCCATTTCGCCAGGGAGACGTCTCCGCCGGGCAGTTCGGCCGCGACCATCATTCGCGCTGCTTCACCATGTGGCTGGCGGGCGGCGGCATCCGGCCCGGCCTGGTCCTCGGCAAAACCGACGATTTCGGCTTCAACGTCCTGGAAGATCCCGTTCACGTTCACGACTTGCAGGCCACGATATTGCACTGTCTTGGCGTCGATCATGAAAAATTGACCTACCGCTCCCAGGGCCGCGACTTCCGTCTTACCGATCTGGATGGAACGGTCGTGGAGAAATTGCTTCTTTAACTTATGAACCCGGAGCGCCGGCGCCGGGGAATAGAGGGCTTATGACCAAATATTTGCTGATCTCCTGCATCGCCGGCTGCCTGCCACTGGCTGTAGCGGCCTTCAAACCCTTTATCGATTGCCAGGCAGTCCAGGTCAATGCCGAAAGGTTCCTGAACGAGTTGGAAGCCGGCCGCCTGGAAGCCGCCTACCTGTATACCACCTTCAATTTTCAGTTGAACGAAGGCCTAAATCACTTTCTCCCCTCGATTCCATCGCCTTCCTCCGGACCGCATCCGCGAACCTCCTGCCACGTGAACACCTATGAGGGGCCGGCAGGCTTGGAAGGCATTTTCCAGACTACCCTTGCAGGCCCGCGCTCTTTGTTCCTTACCCTTTTCCTGGTCAAGGAAGAAGGATCCTGGAAAGTCGATCGCGGCTACTGGGATTGGTAATTGGACGACATTGAGAAACTTCGCAAATCCGTTGCATCACTCCCACAGACACCCCCTTGCAACGAATTTTCCTTTGTCGAGTTACAAAACCAATTCACAACCAGTTTGGCACCAATTGGTTCCATCACTGCCAAATTGGCAGCCCCCCCATTTTCATCGCAGGGGGTTGGCGCTCCCAGTAGTTACAGGGTAGCGGACGTCAAAAATTATACAAAATTATACATTATTTCGTTGCTAGGGGTGTGTGTGGGGGGGTAGCAACGCAACGAATTTGTTAATTTGCCAGGATGAACCCTTAGCAGTTCACCCACTAAAGGTGGTGAGTCTTTCGCAAAGCCTTTGCGAAATAGTCCTTTGGGACCTGCTTTTGCGAAACGTTCCCCCTGTCCTGTTACCCAGAATTGAACTTCAGTTGCATTGCCCTTCCGAGTTTTACACACACCCACGCCCCGCCGGCCCTGCACTTGCCCAGACATTCAGGGAACATTCGGGAGTGGCTTGGCGGCAAGGACATCGGCAAGGCGACGGTTGCGGGCGGCCATTTCCGGCATATGGAGTTTCTGATAGAGCTCCGCCATGCGCAGGTGCCGGGAGGGGTCCTTGGGATGCTCCATGACTTCCTGGGCTAATTTGCTCAAGGCATCGAGATTATCCTTGATTTCATTGGCGAGGCGGTGCTGCTCCTTGGCGGCGGCGGGACGGTTTAAGCCGGTATAGGCCTGGGCCAGGAGATGCCTGCAGGCGAAATTGGCCGGTTTCAGTTGCACCGCCTTTTCCAGGAGGTCAGCGGCGGCCTGGTTGGCCTGGATGCGAAGAGCATCCGGGAAATCCGGGTAAATTTTCCGCGCCCTTTCCACTTGCGCGCGGGCCAGGTCGGAATTCCCCTGGGCCAGGTAACATTCGGCCCGCATGGTCAGCAGTTGGGGCAGGAGCTCGGCGGCTGGCGCGCAAGGTTCCAAGGTTTTCAAGGCCTCGTTGTAATCCTTGCGGCGGATGTGACATTCGGCCAACTCCAGGCGGACCTCCTCTTTGACCTTTTCCGCCAGGCGCCGCCCCAGGGCATCCTGGTAGCAAGGGATGGCTTCGTTGATTTTGCTCAGGTCCTTCAAGATGAGAGCCATGAAGCGGTGGGGCCGGCCATCGCTGGGGTCCAGGCGCGCCCATTCCTGGCAATGGTGCACGGCTCGAGAAAAAGCCCCCAGGTCAAAAGTAAGGGCGGCCAAACCGCGCTGGCCCTCGAGATCGTCCGGGTTCTGTTCCAACAAAAACGTGAAGACCCGTTCCGCTTGGGCCAATTCCCCCAATTGCAAATGGCACTGGCCGCACAGGGAAATGGCCTGGCGGCGGATTTCGCCCTGGTCTTCGATCCGGTTGAATAGAGCCAGGGCCTGAGACCAAAGAGCACGTGCTTGTGAGCCTGCGGGGTCCAGGTTACGAGCCTGGGTCATGAGGATCTGGCCGGAGAGAAGGCGGGCAGCATCCAAAGCGCCGGCGGCTTCCAGCCGCAAAGCCTGGTGTTCCGCAGCTTCCAAGTCATTCCGCTGGAGCGCTTCCTGTCCCCGGCGCAGACGGTAATCCGGGCGGTTGGTGTAAAGCCACCACCACAGCACGGCGCCGCCTGCCAGGGCCAAAGCCAAGACCGGCCAGAAACGACGGAGTTTGCCCATTTACAGGTTTTTCAATTTCAATTTGATTGTCCCACCGCCCGCTTCCACGCGCCATTTCAATGGGCTTGTTTTGGGATTGGAATAAATTTCGGGAACGGCGGTTTTTTTCGGTTTTACCTTGGATTTCTCATAATATTCCTGCATCAACTTGGTTGGATCTTTTTCCTGTGGCGTGGGAATAGTGGAACCTTTGCTGACGATGACTTTATAATCCCCTGGAACGGCGCCGTCGTCCTGGTTGAACGTTGTCAGAGCAAAGGAGCCATCTTTTCCCGTAAAGCCGGCGGCTTTTTTGCCACTGGGGTCATCGGGCAAAAAAACCACGGTAGCTTCGGCAACCGGTTTGCCGTCTTCCCAAGTGAGCACTCCTGCCGCGGCGATGGGTTTTGGTTTGGCGCTGGCGGAACCGCAGCCTGATTCCAGGACCACGAGGAAGCCAACGACCAAGAGTGCGAAAAGTCTCAAAGCTTGCATGTCTGGATCTCCTCAAGAAAGTCCAAGGGCCCGGTTTCCCGGGCCCTTGGCCGTTTCGCACGGGTTACTCACCTTCGTAGGGACCAATCGATTGCCCGTCGTTGCGGCAACCCAGCAAATTATAGGAGCGGGTATCAATGCCGTTGGTGATGAAATGGACCGAGCCATCGGCATAGGCAAAATTAGCGCCCCCGGTGTGCCGTGAGCCAAATCCCCACGACGTGTTCCAATTATAGGTTTCGTTGATGGGGTCGGAGCACCAACCGCCCGCGTTGACCGTTTGTTCCGGGGTCCTGAAATTAAGGGGGACGATGGTGGTGCAGTGGGAATTGCCGCCGTTGAAGTTCCACCATTGATTTTGCGCCAGGTGATCGTGCACCCCGGGCAAAGCTTCGCCCAGCAAGAACGTGTTCGAGGTGCCGTCGGGAATCGAGGCGGGAAAGCGGATCGAGGCCCCAAGGCGGTTGAACAAACCCCGAATATCACTGGTGCTAAAACTGTTGCCATGCTCCGGGCTGGTCTGGTATCCCCAGCCAAAAGCAGTGCCATTACAGAACTGCTCATTGGGATCGAAGCCGCACGGTCCGGGGGCACACTGCGGCCCCAGGTTGCCGGCATAGTTAACGACGGTGGCAGTGGGTTGATAGTCATCGCTGGGGCAGCGGCCGTAGGGCAAAAGGGTGTTAAACACTCCCTTGTTGACGGCAATGCCCACCGAGTCGAAAGTAGAGTACAGGTCGCCTCCCGCGACCAGGGACGCATTTTTGTACAAGGCGGCTTGTTCCATGTACGGCAAAGTGTAGACCAGCCAGGAACCCCGCTGATCGCTCCAGTTCCCGGTAAGCCCCGGGCCCCAACCCCCTGGGGGCAAGGTCTTCTTGTGGTCATCGGCGTAGCCGATGCAGGCCAGGGCGAGCTGTTTGAGATTGTTGCTGCACTGGGTTCGGGCGGCGGCTTCGCGAACTTTTTGCACCGCCGGCACCAAGAGCGCGATCAAGATGGCAATGATGGCAATCACCACGAGCAGCTCGATCAGGGTGAAGCCCCGCGCAAACAAACTGCGAACGTTGGTTCGTGTCGGCATGGAGAGCCCTCCTTATGAAAAATGATGAGAGAAGGGCGACTAAATCTCAGCCTAATCCGGCGTTCCAAGAAGGTCAAGGATAAAATAATGAAAACTTACGAGAACAGGCCCAGGGGTCTTCTCTCAATGAAACTAAACGAAAATGACCCTAGGTGGCGCGCAAAAAAAACCAGCCGCAATGTCCGGTGTTCCGCCGTATCCAAGTCATTCCGCTGGAGGGCGATAGTCCGGGCGGCTGGTGTAAAGCAGCTTGGTTGGGACCAAGGGCCCGGTTTCCCGGACCCTTGGCCGTTTCGCACAGGTTACTCGCCGTCGTAGGGACCAATGGATTGCCCATCGTTGCGGCAACCCAGCAAATTATAGGAGCGGACATCAATGCCATTGGTGATGAAATGAACCGAGCCATCGGCAAAGGCAAAATTAGCCCCGCCGGTGTGCCGTGAGCCGAATCCCCATGACGTGTTCCAATTATAGGTTTCGTTGATGGGGTCGGAGCACCAACCGCCCGCGTTGACCGTTTGTTCCGGGGTCCTGAAATTGAGCGGGACGATGGTGGTGCAGTGGGCATTGCCGCCGTTGTAGTTCCACCATTGGTTTTGCGCCAGGTGATCGTGGACCCCGGGCAAGGCTTCGCCCAGCATGATGGTGTTCGAGGTGCCGTCGGGAATCGAGGGGGGAAAGCGGACCGGGGCTCCAAGGCGATCGAACAAGCCTCGAAGATCCGTAACGCTAAAGGTGTTGCCATGATCCGGGCTGATCGTGTATCCCCAGCCAAAGGCAGTGCCATTACAGTACTGCTCATTGGGATCGAAACCGCACGGACCGGGAGCGCACTGCGGTCCCAGGCTGCCAACATAGTTAACCACAGTGGCAGTGGGTTGATAGTCATCGCTGGGGCAGCGACCATAAGAAAGGACAACGTTTAAAACATTCGGGGTCTTGGACGCGACAATGCCAACCGAGTTGGGAGTCGAGTACAGGTCGCCTCCCGCGACCAGTGACGCATTTTTGTATAAGGCGTTTTGTTCCATGTACGGAAGGGTGTACACCAGCCAGGTGCCCCTCTGATCCCAGTTTTCCCAGCCTCCCGGGGGCAAGGTCTTCTTGTGGTCATCGGCGTAGCCGATGCAGGCCAGGGCGAGTTGTTTGAGATTGTTGCTGCACTGGGTTCGGGCGGCGGCCTCGCGAACTTTTTGCACCGCCGGCACCAGCAGCGCGATCAGGATGGCAATGATGGCAATCACCACGAGCAGCTCGATCAGGGTGAAGCCTCGCGCAAACATACTTCGCATCTTGGACTGAGTGGCCATGAAGGGGCCCTCCTTATGAGAAATGAAGAAGAGCAAAACTGAGCGAAAGTAGTTGAAGTTTAGCCTAACCCGGTGGTGCCACTGGGTCAAGAAAAAAATTAAAGAATTTTCACAAATTCTAAACGAAAAAGACCCCGGGAAGCGCGCGCACAATACGCTCCGGTGCCCAACAGAATTCCTCTATTACCAATCCTCCAGGACCAAATCAAAGGTAACAAGTTTTTTGAGGAACCCGATCGGGGCCCGATGTCATTTCTTGGGGGCCCGTTTGGAGCGGGCCAGAATTTCGTCCAGACGTTCGCGGAGTTCCAGCACCAGGGCGGGATTGCTGGCCCGCGCGGCATCCAGGGCCTTGGCGGCGGCACCCTTGGCATCGGCGAAGCGGCCGGCAGCGGCGTACGTTTCCGTCAGAGTGACGAGAATATCGGCATTTTCAAAGCGGGTCAGCAGGGCCGCGCGGCGGGCACAGCGCACTGCCTCTGCAAGCTTTCCTTGCTCGCGCAGGGCATGGCTCAGAGCTTGATAGCCTCCCGGGTGTTTCGGGTCAATGGTCAGCATCCGCCGGTAACATTCTTCGGCTTCCGCCCAGCGGCTGAGTTTGGCCAGGGCCAGGCCCCAGTGGTAATGAGTCTTGGCATTGAAGGGCTCGAGCTCGTCGGCGCGGCGGTAGGCGGCCAGCGCATCCTCCCCCTTACCCTGCCGGTACGCCACCCAGCCGAGCATCATGAAACCGGAAGGGTCGTCCGGGTCGCATTGGGCAACCGCCTGCAGGTGCTCGACGGCCAAGTCCAGCTTGCCGGTCTCGGCGTAGGCTGTGCCCAGCTTGCCGTGGGCAATAGCCAGGTCGGGTTTGACGGCCAGAATTTTTTCCAACGTCGTGATCGCCTGGGGAAAACGCCGCTCGTCCATCTGGTGAAGGGCTTCCACCAGGTCGGCATCGAGCTTGGCCTGGAGCGCCACCGCCTGGCGCAATTTTTCCTTGATTGCCGGCGCCGGGTCCACCCGCATGGCCTCCCGGATAGCACCGATCGCAGCCAGGTAGCGGTATTGGCGGCGGCAAGTCTCGGCCTCGGTCAGCCAATGCTCCACCAGCACCTTTGTAAGCCGCTCGGCTTCGATGCGACTGGCAGCGTCCGCCTGGGTGCGATACCAGGCCAGCAGCACCTCTTGCCGAGCCGTGGGATAGACGGCAATTCGATGCTGGAAGCGGCGGATGGGGGGGACGTACTGGTCGTCTTCGGTGTGGAAATGGACGTTCATCCAGACGCGCTGCGGCATGTGGCAGCCGATGCAATTTTCTTGTACCGGAGCGGGCAGACGGTCGCGCTCGCCGCAATCCATTGGCTTGTGGCACTTCAGACACGAGAACCGGGCCGACCCAGAAGCGCCTTCATGGGGCCAGTGCGGATTGTGGCAGGTCGTACACGTCATCTTGCTCTTCTGAAAGCACTTGCTCTGGCGAAGGTATTGCACCTGGTTGGCCACATGATCATTCTCCGGGTATTTGCTCTTGATGGTCCGGAAAGAAGCGTCCAGGGGCTCGCCCGGCCGGTAGCTGAAAGCCGGGCCGCGCGGCTTGATGGCGTTGCTGTGGCACTGGGTGCAAACCTCCAGTTGCCGCGCGCGCGACAGGAGATGGGGGCGCACTACCGCCTGGCCGGTCTCCGCGCCCGGATGAGCCTGGTGATAAGCCACATGCTCCTGTCCAGGACCGTGGCAACGTTCGCAGGTGACGCCGAGAATGAAGTTGGTGCGCTTGTATTGGTTGCGGGTGCCGGCCTCATGCTCGAAGTAGGTGTTGTGACATTCCAGGCAGCGCGTGGTGGTTTCCCGGGAGAAGTCTCCCGAGCCGTGCGGATTTAACGTGGTATTCCCCCACCGATTCAAGGGGTGCAGCCAAACCACCGGCAGCTCGAAGAGACGGTCGTCGCGCCAGGAGAAAAAAACTTCGTCGGCCTTGGCAGCGCCGTACACCAGGTCGATGCGCGCCGCCGAGCGCTGCTCGCCTTTGGGAGTGGCCTGCAAGGCGGTTAGCAGGAATTCGCCGTCTTTCTGGCTCATCTCGAAGCGCAGGCCAGGGTGGTGGGGGACATGGTTGCCTTTGCCGGGGGCGAACCCCGGGGGCATGGCGCCGTCTTCCGGCAGTCGGCAGGCCCGGAAATGGCTGGTCTTTTGGAATTCCGCAAGGCGCCGCGCATGGCAGGGGGCACACGCCTGGGGCCCGAGATAACCCGGCGCCCGGACCACCGGTTCGTCAAAATCGTCGTCCTGGTTTCCACCATTTACCGGAAGCTCCGGTTGAGGCCGATAATAAATTGTCAAGGCTCCACCGGCGGCCAGGGCCACGGCCAACCACACTAGCCCGAAGCGTAAGCGAGGATAGGACCGCGCGGCACCCGCACCGTCAGGACCACCCGGCAAACCATTGTTGACCATGTCGCCAAGCCTCTGAAGTTGCCATCTCAGCCTAGTGTTCTGTTGCAGTAAAATTTTCGGGTTCCAGCGAGGGCGAGGCTCCGGCCGAGCCTGGGACCCCACGGCACCTTCAAGGCTCGGCAGGAGCCTCGCCCTCCCTATCTTAACTGTGACAAAGCAATAGGCGAACTTCACACTATCTCATCCAAAAAGCCAGGTCCAGAGAAAATGCCCATGCGCGCGGGTGCCGCCGGCGTATAAAATGGCGGTATGACTGCCGTGCGCAAAATCGTGGAGAAAGTCCGCCAACGAGGACGCCTCCTGCTGGTTCTCGGCATTCTCGGTTTGATCGGTGCTTCCATTTATCTTACGGTCCGGACGCTACGCGGCGCCGCTCTGTACCGGGAGGCGGAAGAGGCGCTCCAGGCCAATGATCTGGATGGGGCTCGCAGCAGGCTGTTGTCGTGCCTTGAAATCCGGCCCAACCATCCCGAGGTGCATTTTTTATTGGCCCGCACCGCCCGCCGCGCGGGGGATTACCAGGCCGCCAGCGCACATCTGGAAAGTTGCCGGAAATGCGGGGGAATTCCCGAAGCGATTGAGCTGGAACTCGGTCTATCGGCTTTCCAGAGGGGCCACATGTCCACCCGCCTGGAAAGCTTGCTCTGGGCTTATGTTCAGAAGGGCCATCCCGATGCGGTGCCCATTCTGGAAGCCATGGCAAAAGGTTACTTCAAGACCTTTCGTTTGCGCCAAGCCCTCGAATGCCAGATGGAGTGGCTGGAGCGCCAGCCCAATGATACCCAGGGATTGCTTCTGCGGGGCCAGACACTGGAAAAATTTCAACGCCATCAGGAGGCGCTCGCCTACTTCCACCGTGTCATCGAGCTCGACCCCAATAATATAGCGGCCCGAGAATTACTGGGGGAAGCCCTAAGCCGGGCCAAACAGTTCGGGGAGGCCAGGGAGCACTTTGAATGGCTGCGGCAACAAAAGCCGCACGATCCGGCGGTGCTCCTGGGGCTGGCCCGTTGCTATAGGGCCTTGGGGAAAAACGAGCAAGCCGTGCCCCTCCTGGATGCTCTGCTCAAGGAATTTCCCGACCATGTCGATGCCCTGGTGGAGCGGGGCCTGCACGATCTCGGCACCACGCAATGGGCAAAAGCCGAGGCCAACTTTCGCCGGGCCGCCCAGCAATCCCCTTATCATCGGGAGGCGATTTATAATTTGGCCCTGTGCCTGAGCCAGCAAAAGAAAAAAATCGAGTTCGAGCGCTGGAAGGGCCGGCTGGAGGGCATCGACAACAGCTTGAAACGCCTTGCCGATATTACCAAGAAGATCACGGAAACACCCAGCGACGCCGATCTCCGCTGCGAGGCGGG
>WNFJ01635133.1_pt1 | contig 19236 bp, 17 predicted proteins | sample 5400461 | NCBI WGS metagenome assembly WNFJ01 (sample SAMN13153349, study PRJNA577476) | soil metagenome | isolation source: 115 cm saprolite on Douglas fir-dominated hillslope | place: USA:California | collected 2013-09-17
GGGCTCAGAGCTGGCCTACATCGTCGGATATTTCGGTGGGCGACCGCTGGTCATGAAGTTTGGCCGCCTGATCTGGCTGAGCGAGCACGAGATTGACTGCGCGCATAACTTCTTCGAGCGCTACGGCGGCATTACGGTCTTTATTGCCCGCCTGCTTCCCGTGGTGCGTACCTTTATCGCCTTGCCGGCAGGCATCGCGAGAATGCCGCGGCTGCGCTTCCATATCTATACCTTTTTGGGATCGTGGCCCTGGTGCTTCGCCCTGGCCTATCTGGGGATGAAGGCCGGCGAGCACTGGGACTACCTGCGCGACTATTTTCACAAATTCGATTTTGTCATTGCCATTGTGCTGGTCGTGGGGGCCGCGTGGTTTATCTGGTCGCGGTGGAAGAACCGGATTAAAGAAGCTCCAAGCTCTTAAAAAGCAGTTCTCGGTTCTCAGTTGTTAGTTCTCAGTTGCACCTCAATCAATGCGGACGGCTTTGGCGACCATTTTTTCGTAGGTCTTCCAGGGAACAAGCTTGCGCAGCCAGTACTGCACGGTGGCGTCGCGTCCGATGCGGTAGCGCAGGCTCGGGTTTGGATCGCGGGCGATGCGGGCGATGAGGTGGGCAACTTCGCGGGCGTCGCGCTTGTGGACGTCTTTCTGCACCCACTGGGCAAAGCGCCGCGCACGCTCATGGTTAGGGGATTCAGGCGTAAGGGCGAACGACCCGATGCGTACATTGCGGTCCCAGATATCAGTCTTAAATGCGCCCGGCTCCACCAGCACAACGCGGATTCCCAGCGAGTGGGTCTCGATGCGTAGCACCTCGCTCCAGCCCTCGAGGGCGAACTTCGAAGCTGAGTAACTGCTGACCACCGGCTGCCCGACCAGGCCGCTGATCGAAGAGGTCATGATGATGTGTCCGGAGCACTGCTTGCGCATGACGGGCAGCACCGCCTGGGTCATGGCCACGTGGCCGAAGAAGTTGGTTTCGAACTGCTGGCGTATTTCTTCCAGGCGCATGTCTTCGGCAAAGCCGCTCATGGCGAAGCCGGCGTTGTTCAGCAAAACGTCAATGCGCTGGTGGTCGCGGATGATGGCTGCAACCGCTTGGGGAAGGGAAGCGAACTGGGTGATATCCAGTTGGCGGACTTCGATCTTCTCTTGAACCCCTGCGGCCTGGGCAGCTTCATCCAGGTGCTGGCGGCGGCCAGGGTCGCGCATGGTGGCCACGATGAAGAAGCCGTCTTTGGCCAACTCCACAGCGCTCAACAGTCCGATTCCGCTCGATGCCCCCGTCACAACCGCGATTTTCGATGACATTAAAAAACTCCTCTGGTTTTGTGAAGACACAAGTGTCTCATTAGCGCAGGTTGGGGATATTCTATTTTTTTGGAATGTATTCAGGGCTAAGGCATCTTCAGACTTAATGCAGACTTTTTTCTGGGCGCTCCGCTTTTCATCTGAGGGCTTCGCCCTCGCTCTTGGTTCGCGCGGGACAGCGCTCACAAAGAGCTCACCCGGCTGCGCGCTGGCCTTCGGCAGAGTGGAATTGTTCATTTTCAACAGCTTTAGCGGCACGGATAAATCCGTGCCCTGACACGTGTTTCCGCCCTGAGAAAGTCTACAGTAACTTCGAAAATGCTTTATTCCAATGTTTGACGGTGAGAACCTCAAAACCTATAATCCGTGGGTCATTCCCCTCTGCCAAGTTCCGCTTCATGAAAGCAATTGACTGAAGAGGCGTCGCTACGAGTGAGCTCGTAAGAAATTGAAGGAGCCTATCAATGCCAGGTAAATCGAACATCCGGATTCTGTTTCTCAGCCTCGCGCTGGTCACACTGTTTTCTGCCGTCGCTATTGCCCAAGGGGGTGGAACCCCAGCGAATGCCGCACCTGCAGTTGCTCCCAAGATCGCCATTGTGAACGTCCAGGAAGCCATTCTCTCGACCAACGAAGGTAAGAAAGAGCTTGATGCCTTGCAACAGCGGTTTGCGCCCCGGCAGACCGAGCTGAGAAATCTGTATAACGAAATCCAGAACCTGCAAAAGCAGTTCCAGGCCACCCAAGGCCAGGTGACGGATGAAGAGCGGGCCACACGAGCGAGGGCCATTGAGGCGAAACAGAAAACATTGCAGCGCAACTCCGACGATTTTCAGGCAGATGTGCAGCAGGCCCAGCAGGAAATTGGCCGCCGGATTGGCGGGAAAATGCAAAGTGTGCTGCAGAAATATGCCCAGGACCGCGCTTATTGGCTGGTGCTGGATGTATCGGTCCAGCAGAACCAGGTGGTGTGGGCAAATCACGGCACCGATATCACCAGCGACCTGGTGAACGCCTACAACGTCCAATATCCCGCGACACCGCCGGCGGCGGCAAAACCGGCAGTATCAACTCCCACTCCGGCAATCAAAAAGCCCTGAGCGCCGCAGGAGTCCCGGGTCAGCAAGAGCTTACCCAGACGGCCGCAAAGCGGCTCAATTTGCAAAACTCTCTCTGATACGAGAAGATACAGGATTCTCATAAGCCCGCGGTTGCAGGCTGTTCGTTTCTAATTTCTGCTAAGGATATCCATGGCCACACAGTCAAAAAAGCAAAGCAAAAAAACGGAGTCGAAGAAAGCGGAGCATATTGCCCCGGCGAAGGGAAAGCTGGGGATCATGATTCCTGGTATGGGAGCGGTGGCCACGACCTTTGTGGCCGGAGTTGAAGCCGTGCGCAGCGGTCTGGCCAAGCCCATTGGCTCGCTCACCCAGATGGGCACGGTCCGCCTGGGCAAGCGCACCGATGGCCGGTCTCCGCTGATTAAGAAGTTTGTGCCTTTGGCCGATCTCAACCAGCTTGTCTTCACCGGCTGGGACATCTTCGAGGACAACATGTACGAAGCGGCGCGCAAGGCCGGGGTGCTGGAGCGCGAGCTGCTGGAAAACATCAAGCCTTTCATGGAATCGGTCAAGCCTCTGCCCGCGGTCTTCGACAAAAACTACGTCCGCAAGCTCGATGGTCCGAACGTGAAACAGGGCCGGAACAAAATGGAGCTGGCCGAGCAAGTAAAGCAGGATATCCGCGATTTCAAAAAGTCTTCGGGCGCGGACCGGCTGGTGATGATGTGGTGCGGTTCGACAGAAAGTTATATTGAACCCTCGGCGGTGCATAAATCCGTCAAGACATTCGAGAAGGGGCTCATGCAGAATGACGAAAACATTGCCCCCTCGATGATCTACGCCTACGCGGCGCTCTCCGAAGGAGTACCTTTTGCCAACGGCGCTCCTAACTTGACGACAGACATTCCCGTGATGTCCGAGCTTTCGCGCGCCAACCATGCACCCATCTGCGGCAAAGATTTCAAGACCGGACAGACCCTTATGAAGACGGTGCTGGCGCCGGCTTTCAAGGCGCGCATGTTGGGGCTGAGCGGATGGTACTCGACCAACATTTTGGGCAATCGCGATGGCGAGGTGCTGGAAGATCCTGGCTCATTCAAGACGAAAGAGGAATCGAAGCTGGGCGTACTGGACCACATTCTGCAGCCGCAGCTTTATCCTGAGCTCTACGGCAATATTTTTCACAAGGTCCGCATTAACTATTACCCGCCGCGTGGTGATAACAAAGAGGGTTGGGACAACATCGATATCTTCGGCTGGCTGGGATATCCCATGCAGATCAAGGTGGATTTTCTCTGCCGCGATTCCATTCTCGCGGCGCCCATCGTGCTCGACCTCGTGCTCTTCATGGACCTGGCCCAGCGCAGCCCGCAACTGCGCGACCTCGGCATCCAGGAGTGGCTCAGCTTTTACTTCAAATCACCGATGACTGCGCCCAAACTTTATCCTGAGCATGACCTGTTTATTCAATTGATGAAGCTGAAAAATACGCTGCGCCACCTCAAGGGCGAAGAGCTGATTACGCATCTGGGGTTGGAGTATTACGACTAGCGAGCACTCAGCAGTCAGCAGTCAGATTGGGTGCCTTACCGTAGCGCCGGCGGGACGCCGGCGCTACGGTATAAAGCACGCTAGGACCGAGTGCTAAATACTAGTCCTCGATTGTCCATTTCTTGTTTCCCAAAATGGACAATCTATTGACCCCCTCTTTACAAATCCCTGACACATCTTCCACCTGTCCACATTACAGTGAAGCAACTTTGGATTGAGGTTTCACCCTGATCCTGTTCCCCGCCCGAGGGTTGGAATCGGAATGATTCCCCGCCACAAGGTTGGAACCTGAATCGGGGCTCGAGCATAAAGTTTTTGCCGGCCCCTTGGTGCTTGCTCCAACTCTCATCTCTGACAGGCGCAATCCAGACAGCGGGCCATACGCCACTTTCAACAAAAACCAGGAGAGTGCTATGGCAAATAAACGAGATATTGATAACGCCAGAAAGAACCGTTTGGAACTCATCAAGGCGGGATTCACGCGGCGCGACCTTGTGCGCATGGGACTGATCACCAGCGCGGGCTTCTTGATAGCTAAAGATGGCCTCAGCTCCCGTGCCTGGGCATTTAGGCATGGAGGCGACGATGATGGGCACGCAGCTACGAGCCCTGCAACGCGTGCATTTATCGAGCCGTTGCCCATCTTGCAAGTGAAGCAGCCGGTAGCGTCGCTCGATCCGGCACCGACAATCGCCCCCAACACCGCGGCCGGTGAAGGACGCACCGTCAGCCATCAGGCGCTGGCCGCGTTTCCAGCGGTTAAGCTGTACCAGGTGACGCAGAGAGAGGGACAGGTGAGTATGTCCCCCGATCTTCCCCTGCAGACGATTTGGGGATACGACGGCATAAGCCCGGGGCCGGTGTATCACGCCAGGTACGGTGAACCCATCCTGGTGCGCAATGTCAACAGCCTTCTCGCCGATAACGGAGGCTTTGGCAACAACACCGTCACCACGCACCTGCACAACGGCCACACGCCGTCAGAGAGCGATGGGTTTCCCTGTTATTTCTTCAGGCCTGGCCAATTCTATGACCATCACTATCCCATTTGTTCTGGCCGGTTTTACAGATCCGCAGTTTGCCGCCACCAATGGCGATGTGCGGGAGTCACTGAGCACATTGTTCTATCACGACCACCGCATCGACTTTACCGCCCAGAATGTTTACAAGGGACTCTTCGGACAATTTCTGCTCTTCAACAATCACGACACCGGCGACGAAACCACCGGCTTCCGTCTTCCCAGCGGTGAATTTGACGTGCCCATGATGTTTGCCGACCGGGTCTTCGATCCCAACACCGGCAGACTGTTCTTCGACCTGTTCAACCTCGACGGCATTCTGGGAGACAAATTCCTGGTGAATGGCAAGATCCAGCCATTTTTCCAGGTGCATCCCCGCCGCTACCGTTTGCGCTGGACCAACGCCGGACCTTCGCGCTGGCAGCAGTTCTTCCTCACTGATGTGAACAACCTGAGCGCAAACAATCGCTTCTGGCAGATTGCCAATGACGGCAATCTTCTTCCCGCTCCGGTCCAGGTAAGCAGCGTCGAGCTGGGTGTGGCTGAACGGGCTGACGTAATTATTGACTTTTCGCAGTTCAAGCCCGGCCAATCGATCTATCTTGAGAACCGCCTCGAGCAGAATGATGGACGCGGCCCAACCGGCAACACTCTCGCTGCCGGTCAAGGCAATCTGGTGCTGCGGTTCGACGTCGTGCTGCCGGCGGTGGCTGACAACAGCCAGGACCCGGCGACGGCCAAGTTCTACGATTTGCCGCCCATCGATGTGAGTAACGCGGTTACCCGGACATTTCGGTTTGAGAGAGGCAACGGACAGTGGCAGGTCAACGGCCGATTTGCCGATTGCAACATGAACCGTTTTACCGCAAAACAAAACTCAACCGAAGTCTGGACCCTGGTTAACAACTCGGGCGGCTGGATGCATCCCATTCACATCCATTTTGAAGAACACCGTATTCTTTCCCGCAACGGCGCGCCACCGCCTCTGGCCATAGAGCGTACACGCAAAGACGTGGTGCAACTGCACCACAATGAGACCGTGCAGATTTTCTTCCGCTTCCGGGACTTCACCGGAAGGTATCCATTGCACTGCCACAACATGGTTCACGAAGACCACGCCATGATGGCGCTCTGGTCGGTGGAGCCGAACGGAGATACCAATCCGCAACCCTAAGCTCGAGCGCGTTCGCCAGGCAATTGGTCCTGGTAATCAGACGCGCACGGCTTGTTGGGCGTGCGACGTCTTAAACCAGGACCTTCAATCGATCATGCAGCAAAGGAAGTATTTGATATGTCAAAGCTAACCAGAAGAGATTCGCTAATGTTATTTGCTCCGCTGCGAAGCTGGACTTCGGCAAGCGAGCCAGCCGCAAGGCAGAATACCGGCCGCCGCTGGGCTAACACCTCGCCCCGCGAGATCATCCGCCAGCGCTACTTTCCCAATCTCCTGCTGACCACACAGGAGAACCAACAGGTGCGCTTGTATGACGATCTGATCAAGGACAAGGTCGTACTCATCAATTTCATGTATACCTTGTGCGGTCGCATCTGCCCCAGGACGACGCAGAACCTGGTGAGTGTGCAACGGCTGCTCGGGGAGCGCGCCGGACACGAAGTTTTCATGTACTCATTCACCCTCGATCCCACGCACGATACGCCCGATGTTCTGAAGGAGTACGCGCGGATGCATCATGTGGGTCCAAGATGGCTGTTCCTGACGGGAAAACCCGCTGAGATGGAGGTACTGCGAAGGAAGCTAGGCTTTGTTGATCCCGATCCCGCGCTGGATAAGGACAAAGAGAGCCACATCGGCAATGTGCGCTACGGAAATGAGCGACGACAGTTGTGGGGCGCGTGTCCGGGCATGTCGAGGCCCGAATTCATCGTGGAGTCGCTCTCATGGGTCGCGAGTGAAGGCAAGCATTCAGCGCTCAGCACTCAGCGGTCAGCCCCTAAACAATCGTCTTAGTGCCATTGGGCAACAACCAGAGGACATTAGTTTCTGTTTTGTTCTGCAAGCAGAGCAGCGAGGCGCATGGAATGGCTGACTGCTGACTGCTGACTGCTGTTTTTCCGCATCCAAACCAGCATGAGTGTACGTTGGGTGGCGCTGCCGGTTTTGCTATTGCTGATGTTGGCTGCAGGGGGCGCTGCCACGCTGGGCGAATTTCGCGGAAAAATCGTCAACCCGCCATATCAGCCCGAGCCGGTTTCCGCCCCGCCCTGTATTTACGTGCTGGGCCGCAACCACCTGGTTCGCAAGGTGGTTATCCAGAAGGCTGAGGTCGTGTATGCTGCCAGCGTTCCCACTGAGGAGCGCAGGCCGCATCCGGCTACATCTCTGCTTGAGGGAGCCGAAGTGCGGGTAACGGCGACTCAAGGCAAGGACGGAAATTGGCAGGACAAGCAGGTAGAGATTCTGCGTAGCGCACCTCAAAGGAGCGATCCCAGGACAGGCAAAATCTAAATAATAAGTAACCCGTAACGTCCTTTTGGCGTCCAATGTATGAGGGGAATCCCTCTCTCTGATACGGATTATGGACTATAATCAAGGCATTCCGGGTGAAAAGCTCGTGAAGCCCCGATGCCCGCGTCTGGCAGCCGGCGCGGCCCATCCTGTTGATTTGGCTGGCAAGGGGAGTGTTCCAATGAAAAATATCTTTCGACCAGTTCTGACCGCGGTCTTGCTGGTTTCTTCCGTCTTCTGGACGGCTGGCAGCTTTGCTCAGACCACTGCCAACTCCAGCGACAATAAACCTGTAGCTTCGCAATCTACTCCAGCGGCTACAAATTCAGCGCCGACAACTGTTATTCCGGCTGGACCTCAGTCGATTCCGGCAGCAACGCAGCCAGCAGCTTCACAACCCGCGCCGGCGGCCACGCAGCCACTCAAGGTGGACCAACCGGCTTCGTCCGATGCCGCGCAGCAACCTGCTACTAACGGCCAGCAAGCCGATCAGAAAGACACTTTCAAGCACGACGGCGGCAAAGATGACGTTGACGCCATTGGCAACCGCAAGGGCGTTGGCGGGCGCGGCATGGGCAACTGGTACTCCTATGAAAAAGAAATTGCCATGGGCAAGGAGTACGCCCAGCAGATCGAGTCGTCCGTCAAGCTGATTCAAGACCCGGTCGTCACCGAGTATGTCAACCGCGTGGGACAGAACCTGGTGCGGAACTCTGATGCCAAAGTCCCCTTTACCATCAAAGTGATTGATTCCGACGATATCAACGCCATGGCGCTCCCTGGCGGATTCTTCTATGTGAATTCCGGGCTGGTTTTAGCCGCAGACAATGAGGCGGAGCTGGCCGGAGTGATGGCGCATGAAATTGCGCACGTTTGTGCCCGCCATGCCACCCGCCAGATGACTCGCGGCCAGTGGGCCAATTTTGCCACCCTGCCTCTCATCTTTTTGGGCGGCCCTGCGGGTTACGCTGCCCGCATGGGCGCCAGCTTGCTGGTGCCGGCAACTTTCATGAAGTTCTCGCGCGGCTTCGAAGCTGAGGCCGACCATCTGGGCGTGCAGTACATGTATCATGCCGGCTACGATCCGCAGCAGTTCATCTCCATGTTTGAAAAGATGGAAAGCCTGGAAAAGAAGAAGCCAGGCACGATTGCCAAGATTTTCTCCGACCATCCTCCGACCCCGGACCGCATCGCCCATACGCAGAATGAGATTGCCACCATTCTGCCGCCGCGCGACAGTTACATCGTGAGCACTTCGGAGTTCGACGACGTAAAGGCGCGCCTGGCCGCATTCGAGAACCGCCGCAAGCTGGATGATTCGAAAGACACCAACAAGCCCACACTGCGCCGTGCCAGCAGCAGCCCGGATACGACCAGTCCGAACGGCAAGAATCCTGATGATGACCGTCCGACGCTGAAGCGCCGCGACGACGATCAGCACTGAGACGACTTCACACTCCCTCCTGGGCGCGCATTTTGCGCGCCCCATTTTTTGGTCTTCAGGATTGCTAATCAGCGTGGCGAGATCCGCAGCATGGCAAGCCGGCGGGGGCACCGTTCCATGTTAGCGGCTGACGGTGCTGGGGATGCCTCGGTCTTCGGCGATGCGGGTCAGCAGCACGCGTACCAACTCCAGCTCGGAGGCGCCATCGCTGGGATAGGTGGCGCTGGCATAGTGACTGGCGATGAAGGGGGATGCCGGTTTTTCCTCAACGCGGATCTTCCCCAGGGCATCCCTCAGTTTGCCAGCGACGCTGTGCAGGCGCTCTGAGCCGGTTTCAGGAAGCACCAGCACAAAGCGGTCGGGCCCGTAGCGGCAAATGCTGTCTACGCCGCGCATTTGCATCTTGAGCGTCTGCGCCACCTTGCGCAGAATCGTATCACCATGCTCGAAGCTGAGTTTGGTGTTGAATTGCGCGAAATTCTTCAGCTCGATCATCAGCAGGGAAAATTGCTTGTGGTAGCGCTTGCTGCGGGCGATTTCTTCGGCCGCCAGCACGTGGAAGTAACGCTGGTTGTAAAGCCCGGTGAGGGAATCGGTGTGGGTAATGCGACGCAGCTCTTCGGCAAGCTGCACGCTGCGGATGGCCGTGGCGCAAACATCAGCCGCCGCCTGGGCGATGGAGCGGTCATCGGCGGAAAAGAAATGCGCGGTGGCGTGCGCGACCACCAGGGCCCCCAGCGTCTCGCCAAATGAAATCAACGGGATGCACAACTCGGAACCCGTTCCCGCGAAGCAAGCCGGCCATTGCGGCCGGTCGCCAACGTCATTGACCACAACATTCATACGCGCGGCAAAGGCTTCGGCCAGAATGCCGGAGCGCTCCGCCAGGGCAAAGTGCTCAGGCCGAGGCTCGCCTTTTCCGGCGTGGGCGCGCAAGGCCAGTCGTCCTTCGCGGTCGCGCAGCAGGATTCCGATTTCCCCGTCGTCAAAGGTATCTTCGATCAGATCGGCCAGGTTTCCCAGAAGCTGTTCCAGGTCGTTGGCGGCTGCGGCCGAGCGCGCGATCAAGTTGATCAGCTCAATCTGCCGCATGCGCCGCCGCTCGGTGGAGTAGAGGCGCGCATTTTCCAGGGCCACGGAAGCCTGCGCGGCAAAAAGCGTCAGCAGCCCGATCATTTCGTCACTGAAGAAATCAACTTTTTCGCTTCCGATGCTGAGGACGCCAATGACCTCTTCGCGCACCAGCAAAGGCAACGCCAGTTCGCTGCGTACCTTGGGGTCGGTAGGAACATACTTGGGATCTTTGCGGAGGTCGGGGACATAGACCGGGGTCTTGCTTTGGGCCACGCGTCCGGTGATGTTCTCCGGGCCTATTTTGATCCGCTGCGGATTGGCAAAGACGTCGCCATAGCCGATATGGGCACGACAGTAGAGCTCACGCGTGGCGGGATCCACCAGGAAAACCGCGGCGTTGGCGGTTCCAAAGTAATTGCGCACCACCAGGAGAATTTGGTGCAGCACGGTATCCACATCCATGCTGGAGAGAATCATCTCCGTGGATTCCTGTAACACTGCGACTTCGCGAATACTCGGGTGCACGGGTTTCAACCGGTGGGACCTCGTGAATTTCTCTATTGAAGGTGATTTTTCTGTCGAAGCGATTATATGTCGAAGTGGGGGTTCCGTGAAGGTTTCAGGTAGCAGGATTGGTTCCGGCCATGGTCATGCTAGAATCGCCGCAAGCTTGATCTCGGAGGGCCCCGCAACGCGGCCGTTCTTCTAAAGACTTCGCAGCCAACGCAGGCTGCGCGTTGCGCGTGCCCGGAAATTGGGATGCTGACATGCTGGTCCGTGATTACATGACATCTTCCGTCAACAGCCTCAATGAGGACGCTTGCCTGCTGGATGCGGCGCTCATGATCCGCCATTCCGGCAAAAGACATGTTCCGGTGGTTACAGCGGAAAAGAAAGTGGTGGGAATTCTCAGCGATCGCGATGTTTCGCGGCTGGCGCCCTCCATGCTGGCGCGCGTCACACAAGAAGAATACAACCGGGTCTTTGAGAGCACGCCCCTCAAGCAGGTCATGACCAGAAAACCCATCACCATTGCGCCCGATGCCCCGATTGCGGAAGCCGTCGCTGTGCTTCACGCCAAGAAAATTGGCGCACTCCTGGTTGTCGAAAATGAGAAGCTGGTCGGAATCCTTACCACAAGTGACATGCTCGGACTGCTACATAAGCTGCTGGCGCAGCAGCCGCCGGATGCAGCCGTACGATAGGTTTTAGGAACCACACCGGGGCCAAAAGCCGATAGCTTTCATTAAGCCGCTTCTGCGCGCTGCCGTTCCGCCGTTTCCATGGCAGGCTCATAGGAGCGCGCCGAGACCACTTTCATTTGCCGCCAGTCATAGGGAAACTCTTTACCACAATCCAGGCAAACTACATACGTTCCAGTGACGGCCGCGGCTTCTGAGCGGCGCTGTCCGGGCCTGGTCGTAATAGGAAAGCTATAACGCCGATGCCAGCATCCGAAAAGCATGTCAAATACATTCGTAATCATCACCAACCCCTGAGAGGGGCAGCTTGTTACTCAACGAGGGAGCTGCCTGAAGCCTTTCCGGCTTCCATTACTTAGATTCAGAGTTGCCGGGGAAAGTTGCAAGGAATGGTTGTAAAGAAAAAATGAAGAAACCATGAAGAAAAGTACGCGTTCTGCAATGTAGGGTGAGAGATTGCCCAGGCGCTCAGGCTTTTTTCTCAGGATTTTTTTTGTGCGCGGCGCACTTTGACATGATGGCGGAGCGGAGCCGGCTTCGCAAATCATCGGGAATCTCGTACAGCTTGGAGTCGCGGTAAATCTCGATGGTTTGCTTGGTGGTGCTGACCACAACATAGCAGTTGCGGCACCAATGCAGGTGGTCTTCCAGTTCGGCGCGTGTCTTATCGTCAATGACGCCGTCAAGATAATCGGTGAGCTCTTGTAGAAACTGAGAGCATTTCACGGTTGGTTACTCCGGCTCGATTTTTTTCCAAAAAACTTGCTCAAACGATCGCGCAACTGCAGGCGTGCGCGCAGCAAGCGTGACTTCACGGCGGGAACGCTCAAATCCAGCGCTTCGGCCGTCTCTTCCGTCGAAAGACCTTCTACGTCGCGCAACACAAACACCGTGCGAAACGTAGGGGGAAGACCCTGAATGGTCTTGCCCAAGATGTCCTTGAGCTCCGACTGGTCATAAAGCTGCTCCGGATTCGGAGACCAGTCCGCGATTTCGCGAGGAATTGCGTCGTCTTCCGTCTGTACATCTTCATCAATAGAAACCGTCTTGGCGGTGCGCCGCTTGCGCAAACGCATGAGCGCTTCATTGACTGCAATCCGCACAAGCCAGGTGTAAAACTTGGATTGTTCCTGAAAACTCTCCAGGTTCTGGTAGGCCTTGAGGAACGCATCCTGCACAACATCTTCCGCGTCCTCGCGGTTCTGCGTGATGTGCTGCGCAATGCGGAAAACGTTGCGGTCGTACTGCCTTACGAGCTGCTCAAATGCACTGATGTCTCCGCGCTTGGCGGCTTGTACCAGCGCCAGCTCTTCAGTTACCGCTTCCGTTCCTTTGGATTGGATGGGAGGCATGGCCGTGGGATTCAAAGAATTCCATTTTCTATTGTATCTGATACGGTCGCCCCCGTGAAAACCCGCGCACGTGGTAAGTTAGCTCTTAGCCATTAGCTCTTAGCTTAAGGATTCAGATCTTTCCCGGAGGCAGCGAAAATTGATAAGAAAAATAACTGCACTAATTTTTTTACTGATAGGTGTGCTCTTGGCGGGGTGCAACCGGCAGCCCAAGCCGGAACCAATTCATATTCAGATTACGGCCAGCCGTTATACGTTTCAGCCGCCGGTCATTCACATAAAAAAGGGCCAGGATGTGACGCTGGAGGTTTCTACCAGCGACGTCCAACATGGCTTTGAAGTCAAAGAACTGGGCATCGACGAGCCCATCCAAAAAGGGAAACCGGCCCTGGTCAACTTCAAGGCCGATAAGCCGGGCGAATACAAGGTGGAATGCTCTATTATCTGCGGTTCCGGACACGACCACATGCAGGGCAAAATTATCGTGGAGTAGCTGTTTAGCGGGCAATGTTACCTCAGTAACGTTACTGGCTCCTCGGGTAAGGTAACGTATTGACACAATTGCAAATACGCCTAATAATCCCCATATACCTAGCAGTTTCACCTCCACCCCCGAGGAGAAGCGGTAGCGTTGTTGAAAGATACAGCGGATAGGCATTCCCATGGCAGACTCACAAGAAGTCAAAGCAATCGTCGAAGGCGTAGTCGCGAAAGTATTTGATAAGCGCATCTCCGAATTGCGCAAAGACCTGCATCGCGGCGTGGGGGACAGCTTGAACAGCCGCGTCTCAGAGTTGCAACTCGACGTTGAAACCGGCATCGCCGATGTTTTTAACGCACGGGTGCAGGAAATCAATACCCAGATTTCCAAAAACGTCTCTGACGTGCTCAACCACCAGGTCACCGACTTGCAAAAAGAAGTGGAGCAGGGCGTCACCCAGGTCATCGATACCCGCGCTACTGAGATACGTCAACACATCGAGCAGGGAATGACCGAGGTGCTGAACACCCGCGCCCACGACCTGCGCCATGAAATTGAGACCGGGGTTGCCGGCGTCTTTGATCTGCGTCTGGCCGAATTCAAGAAAGAGATTGAGCGGGTGGTGGCTGAAGTCTCCACGCACCGCATGGGCGAGCTGCGCAAGGAAATAGAAAAGATTGTCGAGGCTTCCGCCTCCAAGCGCATTCTCGATCTGCGCAAAGATGTGGAGCGCGTGGTCGCTGAAAAAGCGGACAACCGCGTCGCCGAGCTGCGCAAAGATGTCCACAAGATTGTTGTAGATGTAGCCACCAAGCGCGCCGCCGACCTGCGCAAGAACGTAGAAGGCGTGGTTAGCGAGACCACCGACAAGCGCGTCTCAGAGCTGCGTAAAGACCTGGAAAAGGTGGTAAGCGAGGTGGCCGAGCGCCGCGTCTCCAGCATTCGCCAGGACGTGGAGAACGTGGTCACCGAGGCAGGTGAGCACCGCGTGCAGGAGCTGCGTAAAGACATCATCAACTACGTAACTGCCGAGCTCGATTCCGTATCGCTGGGCAGGGGGTCAGAGGCGCCCGTCTCGGCCTTGCTCGACAATGCTATCGCCAAGATCCAGGAAGCCACTTCACAGACTGACATCCTGCGCTCTTTGCTCGATGGGGCCGCTCACTTCAGCAGCCGGGTTGCGTTGCTGGTGGTCAAGAACGAGAGTGCCGTGGGATGGCAGGCGCGCGGCTTCGATGACAACAATGGCATCAAGAAGGTAAGCGCCGATATCAACACCGGTCTCGCCGGCAAGGCGATGCAGCAGAAAAATATGGTCACCGGACCGGTTGCCGAGTTCGACAGCAAATTCGGTTCGCAGTTTGGTGCACCCAAGGGTACTTGCGCCTTGCTGCCGTTGTTGGTGCGCGACAAGATGCCAGCACTGGTATATGCCGATGCCGGCAGCCGTAATGATGGTGAATCAGACACCGCCGCGTTGCAATTGCTGGCGCGCACTGCGGGTATCTGGCTCGAGACTCTTACACTGCGCAAGGCCACAGGCGTCCCTATCGTGGCCGCGCCCAGCGAGCCGGAAGAGGTGACCGCGGTTACCCCGCCTACGGGAATGACGCCGGCACCACCTGGCATCCCAACGCCGGCCCCGATTGCGATCTCTGATCTCGCTCCCAAAGGAGTGGCGGCGGCAGCGGCGGCAGCGGTGGAAGTCTCGGCTCAGGATGAGGAAGTCCATCGCAAAGCGCGGCGCTTTGCCAAGCTGCTGGTGGATGAGATCAAGCTCTACAACCAGGCCAAGGTGAACGAAGGCCGGCAGAACAAGGACCTGTACGGCCGCCTGAAAGAGGACATCGAGAAAAGCCGCGCCAGCTACGACAAGCGCTATGGCAGCACGGTGGCGTCGCAGGCCGACTATTTCACCGAAGAAGTCATCAAAGTATTGGCCGATAACGACATTGCCCTCATGGGTGGCGGATTTCCCAAATAAAACCCAGGCATCGTAATACACGTTACCGCGGCAGGGGATTATTTCACCCATCAGTTATCTCACCCAAGAAATAATCAGAGTTTTAGCGGATAATGATGATGCTGTCCTGATGGGCAGCGGATCTTTGCAATATTAAGAGTTAGGCTGTTTCCATGGTTCTGCGTAAGCTGTTGTCACTTTGTCTCCTGTTTTCGGTCGCTGGTACCGCTTCTCCTGGTCTTGCCGCCGGTAAAAGAAAATCCACGCACAAAAAAAGCGCGGCGTTCGCTGCCCGCGTACGGCGCATGTCGCGCGCGTTTGTGGCCTCAGCCGATCTGCGTCCCATGGCCGAGCAGCTTTTGGAAAACCGTACCCCGGCGGCCTATGCCGGCGTGCAAAAGTACGCAGAAACCCACAAGGATGAAGACGCCGGCGCTCTCGCCTGGCTGGTCATCGGCTATGCCCACATTTTGGATAGCCAGTATGCTCAGGCGATTGTTGCCCTCAAGAAGGCGCAACCCCACGCCGGCGAGCTTGGCGAATATGTGGATTATTTCCAGGCCATGGCCGAGGGATCAAGCGGCGATGCGCAAGGCGTGCTCGCCGCTTTGCATCAGTTTGACAGCCGCTATCCCGGGTCGCTCTTCGCTCGCGATGTTGACGTGCTGCAGGGCAATGCATTGGTGGCTACCGGCCAGGCGCAGGCCGCGATAGATCTTCTGGAGCCGCAGCGCTCTCCCTGGCGTGCCGATCTGGAGCTGGCTCTGGGCCGCGCTCAATTGCGTGCCGGCAGTTATGCCAAGGCTGCGGAGAGTTTTCGCCATGTTTATTACCTTCTGCCCTTGGCGCCTGAGGCTACGGACGCCTATGCCGAATTACAGAAGCTGGCGGCGCAGCGGCGTCTGGCTGCGGCCAGCTTCACCGACCGCAAGAAACGGGCGGAGCTTCTGGCAGACAACCACCGCGCTGCCGAGGCGGCGGCCGAATATGAGGACCTGATCGATGAGGCGCCCGCTGCCGAAGTCTATGCGCTCAAAGTTGCTCTTGGTGGGGCGTTGTGGAAGGCGGGGCGTGGCAGGGAAGCCCGCGATCTCCTGGAAAAGTTGCCGGAAACGAATGACGAGCGCAACGCCCAGCGCCTCTATTACCTGGTTGAACTGGCGCGCTCCGATGACAAGCGCATGAGCGATCTGATTTCGCATCTGCGCGAGACCACTCCTGCGAGTCCCTGGCTGCAAGAGGGGCTGCTGGCTGTGGCCAATCAGCACCTGCTGCAGAAAGACTATGGCACATCGGCGCGTTTCTTCGAGGAGCTGGCCTCACGTTTTTCTTCGGGTAAATATGCCTCTTTCGCCAACTGGAAGGCGGCGTGGCTGCAGCTTCGTCAAGGCGACGTGGAAAGCGCCAGGCTGGCCTTTGAGCGGCATATTGCGCTGTATCCCGCGTCGCAGGAAGCCAGCGCTGCTCTTTACTGGCGGGGACGCCTGGCCGAGGAAGACAAGAACCTGCCGCTGGCGCGCGCCTACTATCTGAAGGTTTCAGAGCGCTATTTCAACGCCTACTACGCCGAGCTCTCGCGCGAACGCCTGCGCGACCTGGGGAGCTCGGGTGACGTTGCCGACGAGCCTCTGCTGGGCAAAATTCCGCCGGCTCAGCTCCCCGGCCATTTTTCCCTGACCGCACCCGCCGACGACCTTCGCGTACAGAAGAGCCTGCTGCTGGGAAACTGCGGGCTGGTGGATTTCGCCATCCGCGAGCTTCAGGCCGCCGGGGCTGATCCCAGTGATAACTGGACCACCGCGCAGATGATCAAGCTCTACACCGAAGACGGGCACTACGACCGCGCGCTGCAGACTTTGAAGCGCGCCGTCCCGGGATATTATTCATTCCAGTTTTCCGCGTTGCCGCGTCCGTTTTGGGAGGGGCTGTTTCCGCGCCCATACTGGGACAATCTGAAGCGCCATTCCACGGAGAACAAACTCGATCCCTTCCTGGTGGCATCACTGATCCGCCAGGAATCTGAGTTCAACCCGGGCGCCATCTCGCGCGCCAACGCCATGGGGTTGATGCAGATATTGCCGCGGGTAGGGCAGCAGCTCGCGAAATCAGAAAAGATTAAAGGGTTCAATGACGCCATGCTGCTCGATCCTAATACCAACATCCAGCTCGGGACCCGCTACTTCAAGCAACTGCTGGAAAGATACGACGGCCACCTGGAATACGCTTTGGCCGCCTACAACGCCGGCGCCGAGCGCGTGGACGACTGGCGCAAGAACAATTACCGCGATATCCACGAGTTCGTGGAGTCCATTCCCTTTACCGAAACCCGCGAATACGTCGAAGCCATCATGCGCAATCACGCGGTTTATCAACGGTTGTATCAGGATCCGTAAGAGGTAATTTCGCCGCGGATGAACGCAGATAAACGCTGATTAGCACCGCTTTCAGACAAACCACTTGTAAACCATGAAATAAATCAAGACACCGGTCACCGAGACATAAAGCCAGATAGGATACGTCCAGCGGGCGATGGCCTTGTGCCGCAGGAATGAGCTGCGCAGCGCCAGCACCAGGGTGGTGGGAACCAGGACGAGCAGGCTGGCTGCCAGGATTGTGTGCGAGGTCAGGATGGTGAAGTAAAGCGGACGTATCCATCCTGTGCCATGAAAACGAATCACGCCGACATGGGCGTGGTAGTAAAGATAAGATGCCAGGAAGACCGTCGAGGAACAAAATGCGGCAATCATGCAGGCGCGGTGGGCCGCGACCTTGCCACGCTGGATGAATGAGTGTCCGATCAAGAGCAGCGTGCCGCTGAGGCCGTTCAGCGCGGCATTCAGCACGGGAAAAATTTCATAGGTCATTCGAACGAGCCTCTTTTTTGCCACCGGAGCTTGCCGTCGTCTTTGAAGACGTGTGGGTGAGACGCCCACACGACAGCCGGCGGGACGCCGGCGCTACTTGACGCATCCCTTTGAATTATTATTTTCAAACTGACTAACACCAGAGCGCTATGCAGGCAGGGTTCTCCTTCGGCTGGCCATGAGCAGAGCGGCGGCAAACATAAGAATTGAAAACGCTGCCAGGATTCCCAGCGAGAGCGGTACGGAAAGCCCAGTGCTGGTGGCTTCACCGCCTTTGAACAGGGCAACGCGCAGCGCCTCGACGCCATAGGTCAGGGGGTTCGCCAGCATGAGGGCGCGAATCCATCTTGAGGCGCCGCTGAGGGGGAAGAGCGCTCCCGAGAGCAGCCACAGCGGAATCAAAAACAAATTGATGATGGCGTGAAAGGCCTGGGTGGAATCGAGCCGCCAAGCGATGGTAAAACCCAATGCGGTCAGGGCAAACGAGATGAGAAAGATTGCCAGGACCGAGATTGCGATTTGCACTACTCCCATCCTGACCCCGATTAAGGGCGCGAAGACCAGGAAAATCAGTCCCTGAAGAAATGCCAGGGTCGCTCCGCCCAAGACTTTGCCCAGCACGATGGCCGAGCGGCTGGCGGGTGATACGAGAACCGACAGCAGAAATCCCTCGCGGCGGTCCTCAATCAGCGACATCATGGCGAAGATCGAAGTAAAGAGGACAATCATGATGAGGGCGCCGGGGAAGAAATATTCCAGATAATGCTGCCCGCCGCCGGCGGGCCCGCGCAACGACGAGCCAAAGCCGGAGCCCAGAACCAGCCAGAAGAGCACGGGCGAGATGATTACGCCCACCACGCGGCTGCGCATGCGGTAGAAGCGGATGATCTCCCGCAGCCAAAGGGAAAAGGCAGGTAGAAATAAGTCCGCGTGCGCGCTGAAGCTACGCACTGGAGCGCGTTGTGGATGTGAGGCGGCGTTGGTGAGCGTAGACATTTCTCTCAGTTTTCTACCCTTTTCGAGCACCGGAGAGGGGGGTACTTGCACGCTAGTCTTTTTCAGTCATGGCAGGACCCCAAACCATTCAGATTCAACTACTTCCAGAGAGCGGGAGGGGGGTACTTGCTGCTAGTACCGTGACCGTGTGAAAGCTCGAATTTATCAGTATGTGCCAGTTTCTTGGAAAGAAGCCCTCAGGGCCTAAAGGCCATTCTTTTGGCTGGTCTGGCGGCACGGATGATAAATCCGTGCCCTGACACAACTGTTTCTGCTCACGCACTGGTTCCCTTGCTGTCATTTCAAGTATTTCCGACCTTTTCTGCCGTGCCGGTTCACGCAAGAGGCACGTCAAAGGTAATGATGAGCCACCCTTGATGAGAAAGCAACGATTTGATACCAGAAAACAGTTCTCAGTTGTCAGTTCCCAGAAAGTGCCAATGTTCCCGAAGG